>Ga0307509_10005846_pt1 | contig 16878 bp, 18 predicted proteins | sample 10_EM_MG_FD_202245 | JGI IMG/M metagenome (GOLD analysis project Ga0307509, IMG submission 202245) | Populus trichocarpa ectomycorrhiza microbial communities from riparian zone in the Pacific Northwest, United States - 10_EM | ecosystem: Host-associated > Plants > Roots > Unclassified | place... | reverse complement strand
GCACACGAAGGACTTCTGCTTCGGGTTGAGAAAACTCGGGAGGTCGTCAAACTAAGGACCCCTCGTGGTTTTCCGCGACCTCCGTACTTAATCGGGCGATACATCCGGTCGGTTGTTTGGGTAGAAACAGCGTCCATTTGGTATTAGAAGTAAGGAATGATGTGTAAGTAAGGAGTGTTAGGTAAACTGGAGAGTTGTCCATGAGAATAACGTGGTAAGACGTGTGGCCTAAGTAAGGATTGTCAAGAACACTGGGACACATGTGTTGACATCGAACAAGGAGTTGGGCTTGGTCTTGTCCACGTTGTAACCGACACGGAAGAGACTTGGGGCTCCGTTGGAGAACTTCTGTTCGCAGAGAGACCAGAGGTCGTAGCGACCGTGAGCGGCAAGGTAGTCCCACTGTATATCAAGCGCGATCAGTAGGTGGGAGGGTTCTTCCACATGAGGAACGGGGCTTACTTTATGTTCGCCGGTGACTTCATTGCTCGGCTATTGATAACGGATTAGATGAAAGATCCGCGGGTGAATATGAACCAACTTACCACACCGCACCAAACTTCAGCGGGAGCAGGCTTGGGATTCGTGAGGCCAAAGTAGGGCGCCTCGTTATCCGGAACGAGGAAACAGACGCCATTACCGGGAGAGAGCTGTGTGATCCCGCCATTGGCCATATCATGGTTCACCCAAGTTGCGTTGTCCCAGGCCCCAACCTGGAAGAATACAGGGGTCAGTCTGGTGATCCACGCTGTGGCGATGGAGGGTCGATGGTACTGACCGTGAGCGTTGACATCCATAACCCGGTAGAAGCACCAGTGGTGCCCTGAACGAGCTCGGTACCGTATTCGTGGTCATTGGGACCGTTAGGGTTGAAAGCGGCGATCCTGAAGTTACCGCGGTTGGAGTAGGCACCGGTTCCCAAACCGTTGCAAGCTGGGCCAGCGTCTTGACGCTTGACGCCGGGAGCTGCAAGGACGGAGGAGACGGCCAGAAGGGTGGAGATCATGAGTTGGGTGTGGAAGAACATCGTGAGAATGAAGGACTAAAGGTTGGACAAGCGGAGGATGAAGGACAGAGGGAAAGTTGCCGTGAGAAAGCGAACGGGGGGAAAACTCTGTTACCCTGAGTTTTTAAACGATTTTGAGACCTTCCCCCTGTATGCCAACCGCGTGCGGTCTTCTCGGCCAGCGGGGTCATCGCATAGGGGGTCGACCGAAGGAGGCGATGACCTATGCTTGCGCTCACCCACGAACTCCACTGGAAGACTTTTCGCTTAGGTGGGCGATCGGGTGAGATGAGATGGAAATGAGATGGAGATTTTGTTGTAACCAAACTTCTCACCGTCGGAGCCCCTGAGTCTCATGCGATATGATGGGTGTCAACCTCGGAGGTGGTTTTGTCTGAAAAATGCATCCATCACTTCCGGTCACTAAGCAACCCACAACACTTGAGAGGTGACCAAATAGTTCGCTTCCGACCGAGACGTGCGTCCTGACCCCCTGCACTGTTATCGTTGGCTTTCGACGTTTGTCAGAGGTTGGGTACACATGCCGGTGAGGCGTCACTGGGTGCAGCGGCCCCAATCAACTCAAAAAGGCTGGAGGCGTCACGGGAAGTATGCAGATATCAGAGGGATCTCCTTCGGATTCTAATGTTAGATTTAGGGGCTGCTCCTGACCGATGGGCTTCGAGTAAGCAGAACCCGTGAATGTTCCGCGCGCTCCCCGGAAGAATCCACGGAGTCCAGAGAATTGCGTCGGTGGCGATCGCAACGGTTGGCAGTCCCTCGGCAAATAATCGGAGCAAACGAGAGGCTGTGGGCTCATCAAGTTGTGCGACCCGTGTGTTCACTAGGAAAGCGACGTCGACAGGACCTGGGTATACCCGCAGGAACGGATTGAGTGGGAGGGTCGCATGAAGCCGGATCCGCGCCACGGATGGGGGCGCCGTACACGTAGAGCCAACTGAGCTTCGGAGCCTCAGATATAATCCATTGTTGATTGAGCACGGTGGTGATGTCGTGTAAGAAATAGAGAAAGTGTAATTTTCAGCACTGCCAGGTGTGGGTTCTGGTGGTCCGGGGGATCAACCTGAATGTCGCGGTGGGGGGCCTGCAGCACGAAGGGTTCGTACCTGCTGGACTTGACGGCGCCTCGGACCGACTACACGTCTTGAACGGTGTAGGGTAAACCTAAGTTTACACGTGACCACCCCCACACCGAAGAATCGTCCGAGAGGCCGCTCCCTCGGTCTTGACGCGCGACGGACTACATCGTATGGGTCCACAGTTTCGGGATCTGAGGATTCCTTCAATGACGGGACGAGCCCCGTGCCGGTGGGACGGAAGAAGTGCGTTGGCAGAGCCGTGTGAAGATCGGACGCCAAGACTATATCACTCCGCCCGAAAAGTTCAAAACAACAAAGACGCCCTGTGAAGGTTCGATGGAAGTGAGAAGGAAAAAAATCAAAGTGTCCTTAGCAAATTCGCAAACCGAGTACTAAAACAACAGCGGCGAACATAAAGAGGAGACTGGGCCCTCCGACAAGTTCCAGCGGAACGAATCACATGTACGTTTCCCGCAACCTCTGCACAATATACTTCTCCGTCGTCACCGGATCGTACTTCTTGGGATTCCCGGGTCCAAAACAATGGGGCAGACAAGAAATCTCCGCGTCAAAGTTGGGGTTACAGAAGAAAGCTATCGATTGACGCTTCGGGGTGACGACTTCGAAGTCGCTGACTTGTTGAGAGGGAGGGGAGACGACGCGGTGGAGGGTCGAACGCAGCACGTCGTTGCTCCAACGGGCGAGGAGATCGGCAGCGTTGATGACGATTGTGCCGGGCTACGAAGAGAAAGATGAATCGTGTTGTCGGGGAACGGGGGAAGGAGCAGGGAGAAGGCGCTTACGATTGGAGGCGCTGGCACGAATTGCTTCGTCGCAGGGCTTTGAACCTGGAGCCCACCAACCTAGAGAAACGTGAGCGTCCCCGACCCGACGCAATCCAACCCAAGTTGTGACTTACAGAGTCCTGAAAAAGTAAAGTTAAAGTACCTGGAGGTGGGTCGTCAGGGTCTCGCGTGCAATCGGAAGTTCGGATGTTGTGCTCACCGTAATCCGTGTGAGCACCAGCTCGGGCTTGGCCATCCTCGCGTAGCACGTCGGTCTTAATTTCCGGGTAGTTCAGCAAACGCAAGTTGTGGTCTTGCGCGTCGATTTTGTCTTGGAAATAGTTTTCTTGTAAATCAAGACCAAGGGCGATAGCTCGCATGATACGGACGTGCAATCCGTGGCATTCCTATGGGTCGTGTTTTCAGTCTCGGGAGACGCTTGAGGAGAGGGGAGAGAACTCACCTGGTAGAACCCGAGCATAAACTTTTTGAACCCGGGCACGTCCGACTCCTCAGGCCACATGTTCTTCCATGTACTGTCCCAGTCGCGACCAATTTCCATCGTTTCCTTGTAATCCGGCGCGGAGGCTCGAAGTCGCTCGATCTCGGCTTTATCCTGCGAAGTGGTCACGCGCTCCCTTCCCTGTTGCACGTATCCACGATTCGAACGGGGGTCCTCCCATGCGAGTGCTTGCTGGAAACCGACCCCAGAGAACAAACTTGCGTCAAAAACAAGCCTTCTGTCGTCGGATGTGATTGCGTGCGAACCTTCTTCTTGAGCGGGAGCCCGAAAAATTCGTCGCTCTAAACACAATTCCGTCGAGTAATAATTTTTACGCGGAGGAACTGGCAGGACGAACCCTCCTGAAAGCTTCCTGTACAACCCTGTCGCGAATACCATGGTTCCCCAGATACACGAAACCCACGTTCTTGAAACCGTCGACAACCTGACGGGCAGTTTCCCGTCTCTGGCTGAATGATAAAGAGCCAAAGTTGGCAAAGTCGACGATTGGGATCCCAGACGTGTCCGTGTTGCTGTTGGACACGGTGGCTAAAGTCCGTGAGGCGACAGAGGGGCGGAAGGAGACTCTGGAGACGGTGACTCTCGCACAGGACAACATGGTTTGGGAGAGTTTTTTCGAGGGTGGAGTCAAGCCGTTATCAAGTGGGCGTCTAGCGCTTACGGTAAGTACGGGATCAATTCGATCGGGGACTTTTGGTCATGACGGCACGTGCCTGACCTGGCGATATGCTTCCGCCAATCCCCAGAGGTCAATCCGTTCATCTCGCTCCCTCCATTCTCCCCAACCTGACCGTTTGCACTTTCCGCACCAGAACAGAGATACTACTTTAATTTGGAGTCCATCAATCTCAGGAGGCTTGGCCCCGGCCGGAACCATGTCTGCCAAACACGGTGAGGTCACCTTTCGGGCCGGAGATACGTTGAAGTTCAGGATGATAAAGACCGATTACAGATGGTCTCAGCAGAAGCATGAAACTAGCGGGGAAATGGATGCTAACGCCCAATGGGCTGGTGTTAAAAACGGGGGGCACCTCCGCAGGGGTGTTTGGGAGCTTTTTCCCGCCTCGTGTCGGGACATCACAGTCCGCATTACCGGAAAAAAGTCCGCACGGAAACCGGAACGATGAGCACGAGCGAACTCCAGGCCATCGTAATGGGAAGGTCAGGCCCCCCAGGAGGGTGTCCAAGCCGTTAGTAGAGAGGTCGTGATACTGCGAACGCCGTTGAGGATGATCGTCACGTTGCGGATGATCCGACGTCCCTGCCTGTGGGTGCCCTCTTCCCCGGGCTCCAAATCAGCGGTTAGTGGTGTTTTGTGAACGCATGTAGTCTTACTATATACCCGGCATACGAACGTAACAGGAGACGCGGATAGGAAAAGCAGTGGGTGAGCATAGGCTCGGATCTGTACATATTTACCGATCTATTGTTTTATCCCGCCAGAACCCTTTCATATCCCAGAACAATACAGTGTTCTTTAAGCTAGAAAGGATATCCCCTACGTTAGGCCGTGCGTTCCGGTCCTCCAGCCAGCACACCTTAACAGTCCTCCACAGTTCATCGCTAAACCCGAGTTGTTTCGCCCTCTCCGGTCTGCTTGGTCGATTACCCTCCAAGATTGCATGGACGGCTAGAATATCCGACTGGAACTCGGGGTAAGGGTGATGTCCGCATAACACCTACGGTATCGCCGGTCAACTGCCCATGACGACGAGTTTACCCGCGTGAACGCTTACTTCGTAGATGACCATCCCGAGAGCGTAACAGTCGGACTGCCTGGTCGGCCGATTGTCTTCTGACTCCGGTATCCCAAACCTTTCTGGATCCATCAGTTCAGGGCTCATCCACCGACGAGTCCCGCCACCAGTAAACGACATGAGTGAGTCCATTGAGTCCAACGACGCCCGAACGCTCTCGGGGGCGTGAGTTGTGACTCCAGTGATCGTTGAAAGGCCGAAGTCGGCGATGCAGGCTTGCCGGTCCTTGTTGATCAGGATATTCACCTTCACAGACGAGTGAGAAGCGTGCAGATATAATTCGAAGGAATCACGTACCCCCTTCAGATCCCCGTGCACCACACGGAGGTCATGCATATACTTCAAGCCACTCGCAACCCCGGCCAGCTGGACGATGCATCGGTAAAGTTCTTACGGAGTCAAGTGACAACGTACAAGCTCAATACGGTTCACATCGCGATTCCTCTCAACGAAGTCGTTGATGTTTCCGTGTTCCATCCAATCGGAAACCAGAGCGAACCGATGTTCGGTTAGTGTCACCCCAAGTAGTGGTAGGATATTCGGGTGCCGGAGGTGCTTCCAGGCAATCCCCTCTCGGCAGAATCTCTACAGTACGTTTATCAAGGTGTGTATACCAGCGTGGGTAAGACACTCACGCTGCGGATGGTGTCCAGGTCGCTGGTGAGGTACATGCGTACGACTTTGATAGCAACTTGACGTCCTTCGTACGTACCCCGCGATACGTTAGCAAATCCCCCGCATTCGACTTCCTCCGAATCTTCTGAACATTCCGGGATCAGCATAGAGTGTGGGATTATCCGGTGTCGGCTGCATTTTTTGCAAAGCTTGTTGAATAGCTTTAGTCGATCGCGATCCGGCATAGCGGGATCCTCTAGACGCTGCAGTTCAAGTTAGACTTGGGGTGGCAGGGGTGGAAGATGGAGAGATTTGCCTTATCCATTTCATTGACACGTCTCTGGATTTCCAGATCCCCGGCTTCTGGCTGGAAAACCTCCTCAACATCCTTCCCGACATCCTTCCCGACATCCTTCCCGACATCCTTTCTGACGTCCATCCCGACATCCTTCTCGACATCCATCCCGACATCCTTCTCGATATCCAACCCAACATCCTTCCCAATGTCCTTCCCAATGTCCTTCTCGACATCCTTCCCGACATCCTTCCCGACATCCTTCCCAACTTCCATCCCGATATCCATCCCGGCGTCCTTCAGCATCCTAAATAACTCCATGAGCTGCGCCTCAAACTCCGCGATCCGTCCCTCGTATTCAACCCTCTGTGTCTCGAGGCTTCCTTGAAGGCGAGAGGTATTGGCACGAGCAACTTGGAGCTTCTCTTCCACCTGTACGATCTGTCCCTTGAGCGTACCAATTAATCCATCAACCCCGACGGCCTGCAACCGATCTGCTTCAGTGAACCTGGCAACGATTTGCTCCATGGACTGCCCTGCTAGTCCCTTGTCTAACACAAGGTGCGTAACGAAGGTGTCAATCAGCTGGTAGTAGCGTGTCAAGGCGGGGCCGTCTTCTCGGATGAGCAGGAGGTGCAGCAAAGTGGACGAGAGATGATTCCTGGCCTCAAGGTTCCCAATTCTCGCCTGTATAGCCTTCAACGAGTCTCCTTGACTTTGAAGGATCTCCTGATCGAGGCGTTCCCGAAGCTCCCTCTCACCGTCGTCAAGGGTTTGCCGGAAAATCTTCAGAAGTTTGTCGAGTGGTGTATAGTCAAAAGACTGCAGAAGTTCCAGGACTCGCTGCAGTCCAGCCGCCTCCATCTGGGATCGGTGATGTGCGTGTAAGTCCAGGTCATTGCAGGCGACTAGGATACTATTCATCGTGATCAGGCAGCTGATCTAGAAACGTGTGAGCAACCGAGCTGGAACTTCAACAATAAGGGTACAAACTGCATAATCGTTCGTCGGGCTGTCTGGACGGCCAGCCCTCCTCTTCCTATTGCTGACCACAAGGGATTTCTCCATTGATTTGAACCAGTACCCATACGGTGTCGCGGTTTCATCGTTCGTAGTGCTGAGGGTTGTGAGGGCATCGATGACAAGAGGGAATGCCTGGAAGTCCCGTGCGTGGATGAAGAACGTTAAAACATCCAATATTGTCTTCCTCGTCTCCAGGAGTGGGGCGCTCAACGATGCAACAATTTCACTGATGATTTTCGGGTGTGCGTATGCTTCCTGCGCACCGAACTAACGCTGCGTGAGGTTAAAATGTACCGACAACGGCGCCGTCGGCTTACCTGGTTGTTGAAGGCTGTCCTTACACACTTGACGATACTGCATTCCAATTGAATGTCCTCGTTTCGCCTAAAAACTGGGTTCAGCGTGGCGACAAAGTGAGGTGGGATCCTGGAGTACCTCAGTTCGGCCTCCCTTGATATCTGTGCAAGGGCTTCCGCAAGCACACGAATACCTTGCATTGAAACGAATTGCTTAAACCAACTAAAAAACTCTTCAGCGTCGAAAGGGGGAGAACGTTGTGACGAGATTGACCTTAGCCGGTTGGTACGCAAACAGACCTCTAGACTCGATACCTGCTCCCGAGTGATAGTTCCATCCATAATCCTTTGGATATACCACTGGGGAGATCCTTGAACTTTGTTTTGCTGCCTAGGTTCCTCAGACCACCGAAGGTGTTCTACATTATACACCTTCTTCCACTTCTGCTCAGTGGTCATTTTGGGCACGGTATCACCAAGGTCCAAAGAACGCATAATCTTTCGGAACAACAGCTCGACCTCGTCGTCGTTTGGCCTGGGAAAGTGGAACTCCCCCGAGCGCACACGTTTCCGGATGGCGTGGGAGGGGGGATCGGGGGGAGCATGTCCGGGCTGGGTTGTAGCACGAGCGGTCGGGAGAGTGGCCTGTCGATTGGGACTCTTGCCCTGGGAGCGGTGACCTCCAAAGTCCGAGACGGAGGGGCTCCCACTTCCCGAAGATACAGAGGTTTCGCTTATGCTCGTGGTTGATCGACGACTCTCATCGGACTCGCTGTAAATTGTGGATGAATCCGTGGTAGTCGACGGAGATTTTCGGAGTGAAAGTGGTCTGATGGGAGGGAGCGAGACATATAGTTGCTCCTGATTTGAGCGATCCATGATAAATGAGTTGAACTCGGTGCCGTCGGTCGCGAGGGTCGGATTGGTGTTCGTCGCAGGAATCGTACTGGGTACGGAGCCGCGGAGGGCCTGCGAGGTTATCCCAATGAGTGTACGAGGAGAAGAGGCTAGTTCTTCGTATGGCTCAGAACCACCGGATTCGTCCACAGATGATTGACGGGGTCAATTCCTTTTGCGATTGAGGAGCCTCGTACTACTAGAGGCCGGAGGGTAGTCGTCGTAATCCTGACGCTGTCAAAGATACCGAGAGGTGGAGGGTGTAGGGTTATAACTTGAAAGCAGGTGGGAACACGTTCAACGTTGGTAAACGGACAGGCCAAAATCAACGGGCGCGGGCAGAGTCCTACGACCCTTGGGGGTTACAGCGGCTGTCATCCCGGCGCCAGATTCCGCCAATCGCGCGGTTCCTGATCCCGGGTCTTTTCGACCAAAAATCGGGACGTACTCGTCCCAAAGATATGGTTTGGTCGGCAAGTACCGACAGGAGCCTTGGGGAGGGGAGGGAATCAACGATCGGTGCAGAATGCGGTCAGGTATATGATGACCAAAAGGGTAACATAGAAATCCCCTTGCGCACTAAGCGGCGCTAAGGTGTTCCCCGCATTTTGTCCGCGAGTTCGAGTCTGGTCATACTTTTTCTCACATTTCTGCCGCCTGCGCGAACAGACCACAGGACCAAGTCAGCCGGGTACAACCATACGCATTTCGATCCACGAGGACTTGATAGTATTGCTGCCCTTGCCACATTCCCCAGCGACCACGAGATCAAAGCCGCTCTGAAGGGGGCTGCTAAGGAGTCGAAAGTCTCTAAGACCTTCATGGTACCTCGCTGGACGGCCCCAGGAGGGCTCAGTAGCAGCTTCCGGCCGCTAATCGGTTATTTACAGCGGATGAGATCTAAGGGTTGGCACGGATCCGGTGGTATCGTTTCCCAGCTCTCACGAAGCCGACCGTACGGTCTCAGGACGGCCAAGTACGATCTCAGTGCGCGAAAGGAAAGCGACACCAGGGAAGGCGTACGATGCACCGCGATGCTATAGGCCTGCGCAGAGCAGTCAGACAGTGCTGGAAATGTAGCGAAAGCAGCGGTGAGAAACGAACGATTATACAGATGTGCTAGAGATTGAAGCGCGTGATGATCAGGAGCGTCCTGGCCCACTCCGAGAAAGTCCATGTGGTGGAATCGCAGGACACCCGATAGCTGGAATAAATCTTTTAATAAGCCTTCTCCATCGGACCATTCCGGCGTCAAACGCCCCCACAGCAGAGGCTCCCTCAATGAACATGGACACGGTCATGCCCTCAACCCTTCCCACTCCGAACTACCCGTCGCCTGTGTGTTGGAGACAATGCAATGATTGGTGGGCAGGGGAAGAAGTCCAACGACCCTCTGGCCGCTTCCGCATCTATATAGCTTCTCAACCGCTTTGTAACATTCTCCCGATCGCCTTCCCAAGCTCCAAACAAAAAACCAGGCGGAACGACCCCACCCCGTGTATACCTCGCACGACCCGAATAGGATGTGTTGGGAGGGACGCACATCCCGGACAGCCCAGTCCTGGAGTACAATGACGACCTCAGAGAACACGGGCGACGTGATGGTGGACATCAGATCCCTGAGGGACTTTATAGCGGGAACGCGACAGCGACATGAGACGTCCTCCACAATGATCTCGAGAGATCGAGGTAACCTGTTTTTCGACAGGCCGAAATCCCGTAGTAAACCTTCCCTCCATCCTGTGAGTTGGTGGGCCAGACAAGCAAAGAGCGGGACACTCGAGACCACCCCTCACCGTTTGTTCTATCACCGCCGCAGTAAACGCGCAGCATCTCGAGGGTTTCAGCGCAACTTCCCAAATGGAAGCGTGCACCCGGGCTCACTCCAAGGTCCATGTAACGGAATGCCAAGCCGCCAGATGGCCTGGATAGGCCCCCCAAAAAACCCCAGTCACGAAAGCCTTTCAACGTCAACCGCCCTCGAAACGAGGGCGCCACTTCCATTCTCAAGCGAATGCCACCCCTTCTGGTGTGATAGAAGACTACGGCCTTCGCGGGAGGGACACTGCCGCACTTGGGGGAGGCGAGCTGAACATCGAAGCAAACGATAAGGGCGGGGATCCTCCCACCAAGGAGCTCAACGTAATGGCAGCGATTTACCCAGGGGACCTTAGTCCGAATCCGGTGCTGGCGGTTTTCCGGTGCGCCAGATATCGAGACCAGGTCAGCGTAGTGGGAAGTTCAGGCCCTCCATGGAGGGTGTTCAAACTGTGAGATGTGTCACCGATACCGCCAACGCCATTGAGGGTGGTCGTCACCCATCATTCGAGGTCGTGTCCCATGAATACCCCCGGATACCCCCCCCGAGCTTTGAATCAGGTACCAGTGATGGTACTCGGTGAATATACATAGTCCACCACGTGCTTGACATATCAATGCGACAAGAGATGCGGATAGAAAAGGTAGTGGGTGAACAGAGTGTTGTCGATGCACATCCTGTTTTACTGTATATCTTATCCAGAGCTAGAACTCTCTCATATCCCAGAACACTATAGCGTTGTTTAGGCTGGAAAGGATATCCACTACGTTGGGCCGTGCGTTACGGTCCTCCAACCAGCACAGCTCAACGGTCCTCCACAGTTCATCACTGAATCCGAGTTGTTTCGCCCTCTCCGGTCTGCCTGGTAGATTCCCCTCCAAGACCGCATGGACCGCTAGAATATCCGACTGGAACTCGGGGTAAGGGTGATGCCCGCATAACACCTACAGTATCGCCAGTCAACTGCCCATGACAACGAGTTTATTCGCGCGAATGCTTACTTCATAGATGACCATCCCGAGAGCGTAACAATCGGACTGCCTGGTCGGCCGATTGTCTTCCGACTCCGGCATCCCAAACCTTTCAGGATCCATTAGTTCAGGGCTCATCCACCGACGAGTCCCGCCACCAGTAAACGACATGAGCGAATCCATTGAGACCAGTGACGCTCGAGCGCTCCCGATGGCGTGAGTTGGGACACCGGTGATGGTCGAAAGACCGAAGTCGGCGATGCAGGCTTGCCGGTCCTTGTTAATCAGGATGTTAACCTTCACGGACGGGTAAGAGGAGTGCAGATATAATTCGAGGAAATCATGTACCCCCTTCAGATCTCCGTGAACGACACGGAGGTCATGCATATACTTCAAGCCACTCGCAACCCCAGCCAGCTGGGCGATACATCGGTAAGGCTCTTGCGGAGTCAAGTGACGACGTACGAGCTCAACACGGTTCACATCTCGGTCCTTCGCAACGAATTCGTTGATGTTTCCGTGTTCCATCCAATCGGAAACCAGAGCAAACCGGTGTTCGGTCAATGTCACTCCAAGTAGCGGTAGGATGTTGGGGTGCCGGAGGTGCTTCCAGGCGATCCCCTCTCGGCAGAATCTCTACAGTCCGTTTATCAAGGTATGTATACTGGTTTGGGTAAGACACTCACGCCGCGGATGGTATCCAGGTCGCTGGTGAGGTACATACGCACGACTTTGATGGCCACCTGACGTCCTTCGTATGTACCTCGCGATACATTGGCAAATCCCCCACATTCGACTTCCACGGATTCTTCTGAGCAATCCGGGATCTGCATGGATTGTGGGATCATGCGGTGTCGGCTGCACATTTTGCAAAGCTCATTGAGCAGCTTTAGTCGATCACGGTCTAACAGAGTGGGATCCTCTAGACACTACAGTTTGGGTTAGACTTGGGGTGGAAGGGTAAGAAGGTGGATGGATTCACCTTATCCATTTCGTTGACACGTCGCTGAATTTCCAGACCACCGGCTTCTGGCTGGAAATCCCGCTCGACGTCCTTCCCGGTATCCTTGAGAATTTTAAATAGCTCCGCAATCTGTGCCTCAAGCTGTGCGATCTGTTCCTCGTATCCAACCCTCTGTTTCTCGAGATTCCCTTGAAGACGAGCGATGCTGGCACGAGAAACCCGGAGTTTCTCCTCTAGTTGAGCAATCTGTCCCTTGGACTTACCAACCAGTCCATCGTCCTCGACAGTCTGCCTGAACCTGTGTTCTCCACCCACCACTTTATTGTCTAAAACAATGTCTGTCACCGCAGAGTTGATCAACTGGTAGCAGTGTGTCAAGGCAGGATCATCCTCTCGGATGAGCAGGATGTGCTGTAAAGCGGACAAGAGGTGGTCCTTGACCTTGAGGTTCCCGACCCGTGCCTGAATAGCCTTTAACACGTCCTCTGGGTTTTGCAAGTCCCTTAGTATTTCTTGATCGAGGCGTTCCCGAAGCTTCTGCTCATCCCCATCAAGGGTTTGTTGGAAAATCTTCAGAAGTTTATCAAGTGGCATATGGTCCAATGAGTGCAGAAGATCCAGGATCCGGTGCAACCCAGCCATCTCCATCTGTGAACGGTGACGTATGCGTAAGTCCAGATCATTGCAGGCGACTAGGATAGCATTCGTCATGATCATGCAGCTGATCTAGAGACACATGAACAACCAAGCTGGGACTTTGGGAACGAGAGGACGAACTGCGTAATCATTCGTCGAGCTATCTGGACTGCCAGCTCTCCGAATCCCGTCGCTGGCCCTAAGGGATTGCTCCATTGATTTGAACCAGTACCCGTACGGTGTCGGGGTTTCATTGTTCGTAGTGCTGAGAGCTGTGAGGGCATCAACAACAAGGGGGAATGCCTGGAAGTTCCGTGCGTGGATGAAGAACGTCAAAACATCCAATATTGTCTTCCTCGTTTCCGGGAGCGGGGCACTCAACGATGCAGCGATTTCGGCGACGATTTTCGGGTGTGCATATGCTTCCTGCGCACCGAACTAAACGCTAGGTGAGGTTGAGTGTACGAAAAATGACGGCTTTGGCTTACCTGGTTGCTGAGAGTTGTCTTTATGCACTTGGCGATACTGTATTCCAATTGAATGTCCTCATCCTGCCTAAAAACTGGCTTAGCGGGCGGCGAAATTAGTTGGGATCTTTGAGCACCTCAGTTTGGCCTTCCTTGATATCTGTACAAGGGCTTCCACAAGCACACGAATACCTTGCATCGAAACGAAATGCTTAAGCCAGCTAAAAACTCTTCAGCAACGGAAGGGAGAGGATGTTGTGATATGATCGAACTCAGCTCGTTAGTACGCAAGGAAACCCCCAGACTCGACACTTGTTTCTGGGTGATAGTCCGTTCCACGAATCTTTGGATATACCACTCAGGCGATCCTTGAACTTTGGTTTGTTGTTCATGCCTGCGCTCCTCAGACCACCGAAGGTGTTCTGCATTACCTACCATCTGCCACTTCTGATCAACGGTCATATTGGGCAGGTGGCCGCCAAGGCCAAAAGATCGCTTGATCTCTCGGAACAACAGCTCGACCTCGTCGTCGTTTGGTCTAGGAAAGTAGAACTCCCCCGCGTGCACACCGTTCCGGGGGGCATGGAAGGTATTGTCGATCTGGGTCGAATGACGGTGTTGGGAGGGTGGGTCGGAGATCATATGTTCGGACTGGGTTGTAGCACGAGTGGCCGGGCGAGCGGCCTGTTGGTTGGGACCCTTGCCCTGGGAGTGATGGCCGCCAAAGTCCGAGAAGGAAGGACTCCCACTTCCTGAAGATACGGAGGTCTCGCCGATGCTCGTGGGTGATCGACGATGGGAATAACTCTCATCGGACTCGCTGTAAATTGTGGATGAATCTGTGACAGTCGTCGGAGATTTCCGGAATGAATGTCGTTTGATACCAGGGAGTGGCATTGCTTGTTCTTGTTCCCGAGTCAAGCGATCCGTAATGAGGGGGCTGAGATCGGTGTCGGATGTGAGGGTTGGATTGGTGGCCGGTGCAGAAATCAGACGGGATGCGGAACCGCGGAGAGTCTGTGAGGTCGTCCTGGCATGGGTGGGTATGCGATGAGAAGGGGATAGTTTATCGTATGACCCAGGAGGATCGAAATCATCCCCAGGTCGGTTCTTGAGCTTGCGAGTGAGAAACATTCTCGAGACCAGATGCTAGTGGTCGTAGTTCTAACGCCGCCGCCGCCAATGATGTCGAGAGGAGGAGGATGGCCAGAAAAGTGGTGGGGAACACGTTCAACTCAACCGTCGGCGAACGGGCGGGTCAAAACCAATGGATGTGGGCGGAATTCTAGGACGCTGGTGAGTGACAGCGGGCGTCATTCCGGCGCCAGGTTCCGCCGGGCCACTTGATGCCGGGTCTTTTTGACCGGCAAATCGGGACGCTGCTCGTCCCGAAGATATGGTTTGACCGGCCAATCCAGACGGGACCTGGGGGAGGGGGGCAGCATAGTCAGCGGTGCAGGGTCTGGACAGGTATATGGGGCCAAAAAACAACACAGAAAATGCCTCGCGTGCTAAGGTGTTCCCCCACATTTTGTTCGCGAGTTCGAGCCTTAGCACTAGTCGCTAGTCAAGATTTTCCTCCCATATTTCTGCCGCACCACGAACAGACACCAGGACAATGTCAGGCAGGTACAGCCACTGTACGCATTTCAATCCCGAGGACTTGATATATCCCTCCCCATACCACATTCCCCAGCGACTGCAAAATCAAAACCACTCTAAAGGGGGCTTCCGGCAGGTGGCCGAGAACCCTTGGAGCTTCATGGTATCCCGCTGGGCGATTCCAAGAGGATTCAGTGACGTAGCTTCCACCAAATCGTTTATTTGCAACGGTGGACGAGATCTGAGATCTAAGCGTTGGGATGGATGTGGTGGCATCGTTTCCGAGACTCGCACCTCCAGCGGATGACTCACGCATGCGGTCTCAGGACTGTCAGGTATGATCTCGTGCGCGAACGGTATACCGCAAGACTATAGGTCTGCTCAGAGCGGTGGCGAGCAGTGCCGGGAATAGAGCAAATCCGTCGGTGCCGAACCAATGATGATGCAGATATCCTACAGGGCAACGGGTAACGATCGGGAGCAGACCAACCCACTTCGAGCAATCTCACGTAGTGGGATTGCAGGCCGCCACATAGCTCGGATAAATCCTTCAGAACCCCTCCACATTAAGCTATTCCAGCTTCGAAGGCCCTCGCAGCAAGGGCGCCAATTGCGGAATGGGCTCATGTTCTCCCGGGTCATGGCATGTCATCGATGAGCTTGAAATTATCAAGGTTCTGGGAGCGAACAGTCCGAGGGAGTGTAAAAGTTGGCGACGGGCATCCCTCAGCATCCCTAAGGCAAGAGAACGTGGTGCTGACGCGGGGTGTCCGACGGACTGTTGCACCTGAGGGGTGGGCGCTCTGAGCGGTGGAGCACGCGGAATCCAGGGGAAGTGCTCAACCCGAAATCCGTCGACGACGAGTGGGTAAGGGACCGGTGGGGATTGCTTTGGGAGGCAGCGTGTTGAGTATGACGTGGACGATAATCAGGATTGTTGTAGTAGCTTTCTTGCGTACGGACGTGAGTATGTCTCCGACCAACCGCGCCCGAATTGTTGTGATCTTGGCTTTGCCTCGGTATCGAACGATGCTGCCCAGGGCTCGATCCCTTTGGAAGCACGGCGTCGGACGTAATAGAATCAGGCGCGAGCGGTCCTTGGTGGGCATATGCAGTCACACTGTATGCTCGACACACGAACGTGACGAGAGGTGCGGATGGGAGAAGTGGTGAGTGAAGGTAGAACTATCGATGTGCGGACCGTTCGGCTACCTTATTATGAGCTAGACCTCTCTCATATCCCAGAACACTGCAGCGTTCTTTAAGCTAGAAAGGATATTACCTACGTCAGGCCGTGCGTTCCGGTCCTCCAGCCAACACAGCTCAACAGTTCTCCACAGTTCATCGCTAAATCCCAGTTGTGTCGCCCTCTCCGGTCTGCTTGGTCGATTCCCCTCCAAGATTGCATGGACGGCTAGGATATCCGACTGGAACTCGGGGTAAGGGTGATGCCCGCATAACACCTACGGTATCGCCGGTCAACTGCCCATGATGACGAGTTTATTCGCGCGAATGCTCACTTCGTAGATGACCATCCCGAGAGCGTAACAATCGGACTGCCTGGTCGGCCGATTGTCTTCCGACCCCGGTATCCCAAACCTTTCCGGATCCATCAGTTCAGGACTCATCCACCGACGAGTCCCGCCACTAGTAAACGACATGAGCGAGTCCATTGAAACCAGCGACGCCCGAGCGCTCTCGGGGGCGTGAGTTGTGATTGCAGTAATCGTTGACAAACCGAAGTCGGCGATGCAGGCTTGCCGGTCCTTGTTGATCAGGATATTCACCTTCAGACAAGTGAGAGGTGTGCAGATATAATTCGAGGGAATCACGTACCCCCTTCAGATCTCCGTGCACCAGACGGAGGTCATGCATATACACCAAGCCACTTGCAACCCCGGCCAGCTGGACGATACATCGGTAAGGCTCTTGCGGAGTCAAGTGACGACATACGAGCTCAACACGGTTCACATCCCGATCCCTCTCAATAAATTCATTGATGTTTCCGCGTTCCATCCAATCGGAAACCAGAGCAAACCGGTGTTCGGTCAATGTCACTCCAAGTAGCGGTAGGATGTTGGGGTGCCGGAGGTGCTTCCAGGCGATCCCCTCTCGGCAGAAT
>Ga0307509_10005845_pt1 | contig 16879 bp, 9 predicted proteins | sample 10_EM_MG_FD_202245 | JGI IMG/M metagenome (GOLD analysis project Ga0307509, IMG submission 202245) | Populus trichocarpa ectomycorrhiza microbial communities from riparian zone in the Pacific Northwest, United States - 10_EM | ecosystem: Host-associated > Plants > Roots > Unclassified | place... | reverse complement strand
TAAGATCGATGGCCCGTTTATCTGTCTGACAGCCGCCATATTATGTCATTCACTGCGATGTTGGCGGACTGGCATCTGTATCGATAATGTGGCTTTCACAAGGGCCACTTCCGGGGGTAAGAAAAACTATGTGGACTGGCAGGTTTCGAAAGTGTCCGGATCCCCCGACGGCCCGGGCATCCGGACACTTTTGAAAATAGCAAGTACTCGAGTTGGGTGAAAGGTTAGCTAACGGATAGATAGCCCTGCTGGAACGTCAGACGCGATCCTGGGGCAAAACGGGAAGAGTTTGGCAACGTCGAATAATCCAGCAGATAAGGACGACATTGGAGGCCAGAATCGCAAAGGAGCGGGGAAAGCGGGTTGAGAGGACGGCGGGATATCACAATGATGAGGACGCATTGAGCCGGGAGTTTCGTAGGGATACGGAGCTGGATGAATTGGAGGCTGCTGGCGGCCTTGTGGATACAGGAGGACATGGTCGGCAGGAGCGGCAGCGAGAACATGGGCCCAATCCGGGAGCACTGGTTAGTGCAGGGCAGTTCCAAGGCCCTGGTGAGGCGGAATCGCATGTTGAAGAAACCGATCGAGAGGATCGGGAGAATGGTTTTATCACCACTCGCTGATCGTGTATATATATGTAATTAAATTAAATTAAATCACGCGTGCTAAAAGGGTCAGGACTGGTCAAACAATAGTAGTGTGCGAGTCGGTGGGCAGGAAAGGGATGAGAATGAATTGCCCGGATGGTTATAAGCAGCGCAAGTATGAGTAAGGCATCTAGCGGGCAATTGTAGGTTCGGAAGGCATGGGAATGTGTCGGGCAGATGGTTATAAACTGCGCAGGCTTGGATAAGTCGTCTAGCGGGCAGCTGTAGGTTGACAGGCACAGGAATGAGTCTGGGGGGCTGTTAGAAGCCGGGGAAGACGGTGGGAGCCCGGGAGCGGACTGTAAGAGGCCGGGGAAGATGGTGGGAGCCCGCGAGCGGACTGTAAGAGGCCGGGGAGGCGGCGAGAGGCATGGAGTAGACGAGATAGGATGTGGAGAGCGGAGGAGTGAGCCGCACGAAAGGGCAAGGGAGGGGGGATGTCCGCTGGATATGGGAGGAGACAGGCTGGGATTAGAGGGTGGAGGAGGAAGGCCTGAACATGTTGGGAGGGATGAGGGCGGAGGAAGTAATGACGGGAAAACGTCGGCCGAATACGCGAGAGGACTGAGGGAATCCAGGAGTGTGGGAGAAGCGGAGGTGATGTTGGTGGGGTTCTGGATGAGAAATGGATTCAGGGAGAGGTTAGTGACGGGGTTAAAGGAGACAGGGTATCATGGAAAGAAAGCTGGCGGGCAGGGTATCGGGGGGGGAGGCCGGGAGGAGAAATGTCACGGGCACAAGACGTCCGGAAAAGGGCAGCATGGGAACGGGTGCATTGGGAGCGAAAGTATGAAGAGGCTGGGCACTGGGGGTAGAGTATCAGGGGGGTGGCTGTGCCAGGGGGGGTCAAATGCGTCAGGACGCAAAAAGGGCCGCGTCCAATGCGTCCGGACGCGCAAGTCAGCTTCCAGACGCATTGGACGCGGCCCTTACACTTCCGGACGGAATGAGCCGGGGCGGACGCACCCAGAACAGGAGTTTACGTTATAAGCGCCTGCAACGTCCGGCGCACAGGGTCAGCGGGGAGAGACAGAACGCAAGGTATTTTTTTTGCTGATGTGATTTGACGACAGAGGCTTGTTTCTTTGAGAGCCAGGAGACACAACAGTTATTGAATAGAACAATGTAACAGGAGGTGGATCTTCTGGTATCATGACAGCCAGCAAAGTCAGCGTCAATATAAACATCGATAGCATTGGTTGTTGTGTACAGGTAACATAGGCTCAGGTTTCGCGTTCCGTTAACATATCTAAAAACGTGTTAAGCAGCCTTTATATGTTCGTCGGTAGGGCAAGAAGAAAATTGCCCAAGAAATCAGATCGTATACACTAGATCGGGTCTTGTGTCGGTGACGAGGTACATGAGGCAACCTATCATTGATTGGTATGTAGTAACTTGCTCTTTTGGTTGTTCCGTATTCCCTTTCGTAAGTGTAATGCCTTTTGGTAAGGGGATGGATACCGTGTTCGAGTTTTCCATTCCAAATCGAGACAGGATAGTACCAATGTATCGTTCCGGGGTAAGAGCAAGACCATCTGATGTATACGTGATATGTAGGCCGAGTAGAAATGAGGCTTCCCCAAGGTCCGAGATCTCAAATCCCGTTTTCAGGTCTTTGATGAGAGTGGTCAGGTGGGGGGTATCGGCCGAATATATTGCAATGTCGTCCATGTAAAGCGATATGTAGCATTTGAACTTGTGGTGGATGAACATGCAGGGGTCCTGATGTGATGCGGTAAAATCTTTGGAGGTCAAGAATTTAGCGAAGAGAGCATATCATTCGTTCGCAGATTGCTTAAGTCCATATATGCATCAGTTAAGTTTCCATACTTTGTCTCCGTCACTGAACCCTGGTGGCGGTTGCAGGTAAAGTTCTTCTTTCAATTTACCGTAAAGGAAGGCAGATTTGACGTCGAACTGTCGCGGTCGCCATTTGTTTCTGGCGCATATCGCAATTAGTAGTCTGAGTGATTCGTACTGAATAACTGCGGCAAAGGTGTCTTCGAAGTCGAAGCCAGGTGCTTGAGAAAATCCTTGCGCTACGGCTCTTGCTCGAAATCTTTCCAATGTACTGTCAGCATTCTTTTTGGTTTTGAATACCCACTTACTTCCAACAATGTTCCGTCCTATTGGTTTATTGACAACGTCAAAGGTTTTATTCTTCTTTAGTGCAATAATCTCATCGTTCATGGCCAAGGTCCATTCTCCCTTAAGCGAGCTATTTACAGCTTGGCGATAGGTGGTTGGGTTCTCGTCCGGTATCTCACTAGTAGCATGTTGTACTCCGTGTCCAAGTTGCTTTTTGTAGCTGATCAACGATTGTGTTGAGATTCTTTCAAAACACCAGGATGGTCCAGGTATTTCCTCAGTAGGGTCAACAGGTGCTGGTGGCATATCCTGAGGTTGTTCCTCAGGCAAAGCCGGGAGAGGGGTAGCTGGAGGCTGGGGTGTTTCTGAAAATCTGTTTGGTGGTAAAGAAAATTCGTTAGATGTTGGTGGGTTAATTTGTCTGTTCCCGTCCTGGTCTGTTTCCTTTTCAACCTTAATGGTAGGTAATGGACGGGATAGGAGGCAGACAGTAGCATAAGTTTCCTCGGCAAGTAACAGTTCCTTGGTAGTAGTTCCAAGCGATCCTAGCGTCTTAGTGGTCCAATGGATTTGTCGAGTTTTGGTGACTTTATGCTGGAAAGGGATGTAGATTCTATATATTTTATCAGAAGAGGTATAACCGATAAGATATCCTTCAATAGCCCGGGGCATTAGTTTCGTTCCAGGTTGACCTTTCTCCTCTAGTAGATGAACGAAGCATTTGGTCCCATATGGGCGGAGATGGTAGATTGACGGTTTCTTGTTTTAGAGAGATTCATAGGGCGTCGATTTTCCTATGGATCAGTTAGGGAGTCTGTTTTGAAGGTAGACCGCAGTTGCGATAGCTTCGGCCCATAAAGCTATGGGTAAGCCAGTCAACAAAGAGCAAGCAGCAGTGATAATTGTTCGATTGTATCGTTCGGCAATACCATTTGATTCATGTGAATAGGCGGGAGAGAAGTCGTATACTATGCCTTGATTGTCTAACAATGTTAACATGGCAGCATTGACGTATTCTCCTCCATTATCTGCTCTGAATCTTTTGATTATGGCGTTATCTTGAGTGTAGCGTGCATAGAGGAAACTGGTGAACACTGTGACCGTGTCAGTTTTGGCATGGATGGGATATATCCAAGCGTATCGTGTGCAGTCATCTATGAAGGTAACATAATAGTTGGATTTGCCCAAGGAGGTTTTGGAGAATTTTCCACTAAGGTCGGAGTGAATTAATTCGAACGGTGTATCTGAGCGTATGTCAGTAATTGATGCAGGCTTTCGTTTTGTGCTTTTGGAAGTGATGCATGTTTCACATTGCCAGTCTTTCGGAACTTTCGGGAGGTTCATAGCGTCGGAGTGGTTGGTGCTTTTGAGATAGTCAGGTGAGGGATATCCAAGGGCTTCGTGCCACTGTTTGTAAGTCATCTTCTTTGCCGACTCTTTCTCTTCTTGCACAACATAATCTTGTCCGTCAAGCTTTCCCCAGAAAACCTCTGTTTTATTTTCTCTAAAAATATACATATCCTTTCCAGAACTAGCCAAAGAAAATCCCTTCCCCAAAGAAACAATTGCGCGCCAGGACAACCAACTGCAAGAACCCAAACTAGGAACCCAAAGAACACGTTCAAGGTATACAAAAGAAACATGACCAATAGATGTTTTGGCCAAGATCACAACTGTTCCACGGCCGCATGTCTCAATAACAGAGTCATCGTCTAACATAACGGCCCCTTTCACGGTCTCGAAGTTTATAAACAGGTCTAGGTTGTTGGTCATGTGTGAGCTTGCGCCTGTGTCTATAACCCATCTGGGATAGGAGGAGATTTTGGTAGTGGTTCGGACCGAGGATAAAGTACTGACCGGTTCAGGAGTTTCTTCCTTTGCGCTCTTTGCCGTCCTCTTTTCTTTATTCTTCAGATTGGCGGCCTTGAGTTTTACACACTCATTCCAGGTATGGCCATCGCTGCGAGCAGTTGGGTAGTGCTTTTTGCAGTAGGAGCATTCCTTGGGTAAGGCCTTTGGTCCCTTGCGGGAAGGTTCTCTTCGTAGTTCCTTTCCTTTTCCTTTAACATCAGCGCTTTTATACACTTTGTTATCTGCGGAGTTAACTGCAGTAGGAATTTTCAAGTCCATCAGTTTATTGTAGACGTGATGGTAGGTCAGGTCCTCCTTGGTTTGGAGGTTATCAACGATATAATTCATTGATTCGGGAAGAGAATGGAGGAGGATGGCTGCTTTAGCCTCGGGTGACTCGAACACATTTTGAAAGACAAACCGTAGGGTGTATCGATCGGTAGAGGAGGCAGTGGAGCATCGCAGGTGTAATCGATTCCATAAGGTATCGTATTTATTGATATGATCGGAAAGAAGATCCAATATATCGTACTTGGTATCGAAAACAGCATTGAGTTGGTCGAAGAATGATGAAGTGTTTTCTCTAGCAAATTTGTCCTCGAGAGCGGTCCACATTTTAGGAGGGGTTTTATGGGTAGCGTGGAGGATGAGCCATTGAGACTCTACGGTTTGGATCAAGTATGTCGCGGCATACGGGTAGCGATCGATAAAATTATCATTGGCGTCTTCGGCGTAATCGTCAATCGTTTTTTCACCTAACACAATATTCCAACAGTTAAAAAGTTCGAGAACATATTGAGAAATGTCTCTTCAAGCACCGTAGTTTTCAATTCAGGTAAGCTTTGGGATGGCGCTTAGTTTATAGTTGGGAGGGACCGAGTTCTTGGAACATTGAATGTGTTTGTCGTGGGCCGGAGTAGATGTTTTACCGGCTGGAGGTGGAGGTGAGGTTGAGGGTGATTTGGCTGGTCTTTTGGAACCAGAACGAGCAGGACGACGGGAGGATTCACCAGCAGCTGTGGTAGAACGCATTGCGGGACGAGAGACTACTCTAACACTATCTTCGGTTTGTGACTCAGAGTCGCGAAGTTGTCTGCTAGCTGCTGCATCAGTTATTTTAATTTCCGGTGAATAAAATTGATAGGTAGCTAGGTGAGCAAGTTACAACTATGGTTTAGTACTTGTCAACCAAGATCAGGGCTACAGCCCAGTATGTTTCCGTGGATACCTGTAAAGACAGTGGGTAGGTAGGTGATCAAGAGAGAACTACAGTTCAGTCCTTGTCAACCAAGATTAGAGCTACAGCTCAGAATCATTCCGTGGATACCTATGTCGTGTATCGTGAACCGGTGTGGTGGTTGTTGAGGAGAGGGAGGGAAGTAAAGGAAGAGACGGTAACTGTAGGTACTTAAGCGAAAAAAGCATGTTGCGATCGCTGCCTAACCGTTACCTAAATTGTTTAGTTTCCAAAACAACAACCATGATAGTGTTAGGGGTGAGAATCAATCGTGATTCCTCTCGGGTACGTGAAAGTGTGTAAATGTATTTCTTATAGAGTAAGGAGAGCGCCGGGCTCATAACCTGTTCAAAATGTGTATGCGGCACAATCTATTCTATGTGGATAATACTTCGCAAGTACGAGGAGGGTTGCGAGGCACGCTTAGTGAGGAGGTGAAGAGGGGATTGGTAGGAGTTCCGGTTCTTAATTGTTCTAAGCCAGGTGGGCGGTAGCACCTCATTTATAGAAAAATGCCCATCCATATGTGCAAGAGAAATATACAGAAAACAATGTAAGAAACATAAGTGCGAACATGTTTGACCCTGAAATCCAACCAAGTAAATCCCAAATAATGTGCGTGAAAAGAAAAGGGTGTGGAGCCATTATTAGAAATATCATGACCAAGAATGGTGCATAAAAGATGCATAAACAACCGTAAAATCCTAAACACCTGATTGGAAAGCACATGTTAAATCCCGAGATATTATCCTAAAATAAACAATAAAACACAATAATATATCTCTTAGCTGTAGTAATGTAAGCGGTGGACAGGCGGAGCCGAAACACAAACTAAGTAAAACAATACACGGTAGTGTGTTGAATATACATAGGAAATATACAAAGAATTTCAACACCCTCCACCCATACGCAGTGTTCCCAACGGGCGAGGTCGCTGGAAGGCCGGCCTACAGGCTGCAGGCCCGGCCAAGGCAGGCCACCCCGAAACATAGCCTAGGCCGATCTAGGCCGAATTAGATCAGCCTACGAAAGGCTATCAGGCCTGTTAGGCGCCTAGGCCGGGCGATTAGCATCGAGGACAGATCGCCCCAAGGTTCCATCCCCCTCTCCGCTTTCGAGTTTAGCACCTTTGGTATTCTTCCACTCTATCTTTGGCTACTGCTTCTTAATTAATCACACAATGAGTGATACTCAAAGATTTACCTCCAGGGCCACCAGCAGTTGTATCCTAAATTACCATCATTCTCTCCTATTTTTCCTCTTTAGCAAGAATTACTTTAAATCGCCAAGAAAATAATCCGAAACTGCCGTATTTTAAATGTTATTTTGTTAAACTATTTACAGTTAACCTCCGTGTTGATACCTTCTATGTATTCACCATCCTACTACGCGCAGTTGATCCACAACGGCAGCAGCTTGTTTTCCACAATTAATTCAATTAATCAATTCACTATCCCTAGTATCTCTTAGTATTTTTTCGCTAAGAAAGAGAAATTGTTCCTTTATTTTTAATCATGTTGGGTAAATTGGGAAATATTTACCGTGCACTCTGCGCTTGACACGTGACACGGAGTGGGGGCATGCAATGAGCGGGTCGGCCGAGGCCATACAAGCAGCCGGGAAAAAGCCTATATGGCCTATAGGAGGGCCCGGCCCGGCCAGGCTCAGGCTTAACCAGGCCTGGAGGCTCGGGCCAGTCTAGATCCGCGAGAATTTCGACAGGCCGGGCCCGGCTCCATTAAAGCCTGGCCTACCTGGCCCGTTGGGAACACTGCCCATACGGGCCATACCACATAGGGCGAGAGAGCGGTAGCCGGCTGGAATTAGCTTATGATTTGGGACTAGCCTCTAGGTGTTCGCGAAGTAGCTTCACTATTCCCACCTCTCCAAACAGGGCAGCCCAGGAGAGCGGCGTTCCGCCAAAGTTATCTCGTGATTCGAGGTTGGCCCCGCCTCGTTCCAGGAGCAGCTTCGCCGTGCCCTCGTTTCCAGAACGCGCAGCCCAAGAGAGTAGTGTCCGGCCGTAATGATCTCGGGATTCGGGGTCAATCTCTTCCCGTTCCAGGAGCAGCCTTAGTATCTCTACACTACCTCCTTCGGCAGCATAAGAGAGTGGTGTTCGGCTAAAATTGTCTTGCGATCCGAGATTAACGTCTTCCCGTTCTAAAAGCAGCTTCAGGGCTCCCTCACTCCCACTTCGGACCGCGTGGGAGAGTGGTGTTCGGCCATGATTATCTCGCGACTCGGGGTTAACCCCGTCCTGTTCCAGAAGCAGCTTCAGTACCCCCACACGGTCCCACCGTGCAGCGTAGGAGAGTGGCGGTCGGCCATCATTGTCGCACGATCCCGGATTGACCTCGCCCCGTTCCAGAAGCAGCTCCGCCGCCTCCTCGTTCCCATACTGCGCAGCCAAGAATAGCGGTGTCCGGCCACAATTGTCTCGAGATTCGGGATTGACCTCGCCCCGTTCCAGGAGCAGCTTTAGTATCCCCACGCTCCCTACTTCGGCGGCATAGGAGAGCGGCGTTCTGCCGAGATTGTCTCGAGATTCGGGATTGACCTCTTCCCCTTCCAAAAGCAGCTTCGCCATCTCTTCATGCCCACACTGCGCGGCCCAAGCGAGCGGTGTTCGGCCGCAATTATCTCGCGATTCCAGACTAACCTCATCCCGTCGCAGAAGTAGCTTCAATGTTCCCAGTTCCGAACCCCCGCCGGCGGCGTAGGAGAGCGGCGTTCGGCCAGAATTATCTCGCGACTCGGGATTAACCTCTTCCTGTTCTAGAAGCAGCTTAACTATCTCCTCAGTCCACCATTCGGCGGCAGCGTAGGAGAGCGGAGTTCGGCCACCATTGTCTCGTGATTCGGAATTCACCCAACAATATTCCACAAGCAGCCGCGCCGCTCCCACATTCCCATACTCTGCTGCCCAAGAGAGGGGCGTTCGGCCAGAATTGTCTGGCGATTCGGGGTCAGCTCCACCCAACTCCACAAGCAGCACCGCTATATCCTCATTCTCGCCGTTGGACGCCGCGTAGGAGAGTGGTGTTCGGCCGGCATTATCCCACGACTCGGGATCAACCTCCCCCATCTCTAAGAGCACACAGACTGCCTCTTCAGTCCCGTCCTCGGCAGCCCAGGAGAGCGGAGTTCGGCCAAAATCATCACGCGATTCAGGATTGACCTCTTCCCGTTCCAGGAGCAGCTCGATTATCTCCGCAGTTCCGAATCCGGCAGCCCAAGAGAGCGGTGTTCGGCCGTCATCATCACGTGACTCAGGGTTAACCTCTCCCAGTTTCAGAAGTTGCTTCACTACCTCCACACTTCGGCTCTCGACAGCCAGGGAGAGAGGTGTCCGGCCATAATTGTCTCGCAATTCGAGATCAGGTTCTCCCCCCTCCAGAAGCATCTTGACTATCTCCTTACTCCCGCTCTCCGCCGCATAGGAGAGCGGAGTTTTTCCACTATCGTCTCGCGATTCGGGATCAACCTCCTCCCGTTCCAGAAGCAGCTCGGCTATCCACTCACTCCCGCGCTGAGCCGCGTGGGAGAGTGGTGTTCGGCCATAATTGTTGCGGGATTCAGGATTGACCTCATCTTGCTCTAGAAGCAGCTCCGCCGCTTCCTCTTGCTCATACTCTATCGCCCAAGAGAGCGGTGTCTGGCCTCTCCTAGTATCTTTTGTGTTAACACCGGCCCCCGCCTTTTCCAAAAGAAGCCTCATAACGCCCTCACACCCATTCATAGAAGCCCATATCAGCGGTGTACGGCCCATTGGATCAGGCTTATCAACATCCCAATCCTTCGTATCCAATAATGCTTCCGCGATCTCATCAATACCCAGAATTGCCACGCAATGTAGCCCTGTAAATCCCTTATCCAGCCTTACTGACCACCTCTCAAGTTCATCGACATGTTGATGTAAAACAATCTTCGCTGATATATGGCTGTCAAACCCGTCCAGGAGCTGAAGAGCAAGCGATTTCACCCCCTCCGTGGTTTCGCTTCCTGCGTAGTATCCCCAGCAGCAAGAAGCGTGTTCAAGGAAAGGATATTTTCGTGGGGCGTCGTCCAAGGCAGGCGAAAGTTCCCTGACACAATCAAAGTTAAGGAAGGTCAGGCAAACCTCGGCCATTGCGGCGTAAGGGTTCTGAGGCATCCCGGTCCAGCTATCGAGATATTCTTGAAGGGTGAAGTGCACTAAACGGACTATTGTTTCTTCCCTATCGACTGTGACAAGTCCAAGACAGGAAGTCAACACTGTTTGCATTGAAGGGATATTGTCAGGGTTAGAGTCAGTTGACCCTATTTGCACGCTTAGGGCGTAGCATAGCTCATTCGGGCTCATGGGCCGCTCCGATTTAGAGATCCACATCAAAGCCCCCAACGCAAGTCTTGACTTGCCCCCGCTTTGCGCTTTTATCCTGTCTAACGTTACACCATAGGCATCTCCTAAACCGCGCCCGTTGGTCATCCGCTTGAGTTGCTCGCGCCTTTGGTAGATTGTTGTCTCATCTAATATTGCCGCGATGTTCAAGGCAACCAGCAGAAACCTAGGTGCCGCTGTTAGCCAACGATCAGACCCAGAACCGAAAATTACAATTACATACACATCGGAAATCGTTTCCGAAACCCGGTACATGATTTCCATACGAAGATCCAGGCTCATTTCCTCAGGGTTGGGATCGTCATCCAGCATCATCTTAACATATCTCAGAATGTCTTGCGTCGTTGGCTTCATCTGGAGGAGCCATATGCGTCCGGCAAAATATTTCTCGATCTCCACCTTCATATGTGGTCGACCTGTAAAGAAAAAACGGACCCCAGGACACGATTGGGAAATAGCATGCAATGAGCGTAGAAGTTTGGGCAAATGCTTCCCTTGGAACTCATCCAAGGCGTCAATACAGATAAAAGCCCTCTTCAGTGGAGAAAGGGTAGCCTTCAGGAGCTCAAGAGTCTCTGGGGCCCGGAGGCCCCGACCCCCAACCTGACTCTTTGCTTTCTGGAATGCCGCGCTGATCTCGGTAGGGATACTCTCCAACCCGCGCGCGATTTGCTTGGTAAGGGCGTCCAACACGTTCTCCGGAGTTTGCATCTTTTGGCTCTGAAAGTCACAGTAAAAACATGCCACTGCAACTTCCTGATCCACAACGCTATCGCATAACTCATCAATCACGAGGGAGCTTATTCCCTTAGTTAGCACATTTCCATATGTTGTACATAGATTACGGCTGTGGCCTCTTACTTGAGATATGTTTTCCCTGCCCCCGGAGCACCCGTGCAAAAGAGAGCAACCATGCCCGACCCATCCTCACCGTTACGCCAGTTGACAAAATTGTCCATCCGTAAAAACCAATCCCCTAAACCATCTAGCCGGCGGGTGCGCACATCCTGGTGGCGTAAGCGAGGCTCTAGCGGTGATAGCCACTCTAGGATTTGAGCATTTTCGTCTAGACATGTGGTGTTGTAGTTGGTGTTGTAGCTATTTGACACGTTAAAACTATTATTGTGACCCATACCAGTATCAGCCGGTTGGGGACGATTTGACGGATTCATGTTGTTTCGCGCGAAATGTGGTAGAGAGGGAGGTAAAGAAAGTTGAAGGTCGGAAGTTGTGGATAGGAAATCTCAGAGCTGAGGTTCATCGGAAGCGCGGTCATCCTGTGCCACATTGCCGCCTAAATGGATAATTTAGGTGTTTGTGATACGCAAAAACGATTGGATGAATTCTTCGGTGTTACACATCAAAACCCGAGAACTGTATCGAACGCCCTTAACCGAGGCCTAAATTCCCCAAACAGGGTGTTTCATCATGCAGCACCCCTCATGACTGCCCCACAGAGCTTTTCAGCCTAAATCGAGTGATGAAAGATCATGAAGGTTTTTTTACTATGATATTAGTAGTCACACTCAGCCCCTTGCTTTCCGTAATGGTCCATATGCGCAGGACTATCCACGATCAGTAGGCAAGAAGGCGGGCTGAAAGGGTCTAGGGTGGTAAAATCGGAAAAAAGGTAAAATGGGTTTCACTTGATCCTTTCCTCAACTCTCAGCTAATGTGCGCTATCATTTGTCCATAAATTTCCATTCACCCCAATAATATTCCCCGGCTTCGTCCCGGTGCTCGAACAAGTTATTCTAGTACTGTGTCTTGTATACAGTTGATGATATACAAGTACCACTCGAAGCGAATGTTTCCCCCCAGCTATGTAGTTTTCTAAGGAATTCCTTCCACCAACCGTGCCAAGGTTGTGGCGGAGCCACCACGGATGATTGCTCGCTTGCTCGCAACCTTGGGCACTCCCGACATCTCAACGCAAGATTCTGCTCAAGGCAACTTTCAAGCTTAAAGTCTCACCACATGAAAATGAGAGTTGTAAAAGAGAGGAATACTTATTTAGTAAAGACTTAAAAACAATGTATGGGAAAGCCAGAAGGGGTTTTAAAGCATTAGAAAATGTTTGGTGGTGGTTGGTAATTCTTATTGAAAGTTGCGTTGAGCTGTCAGGCACTCCCTTGCGAGTCCCAAGGTTGCGAACAAGAGAGCAATCATGGATTGTGGCGGAGCCACAGCCTTCGCACGGTTACCCCCGTTGCACCAGCCCACATAGACTGTCTCCAGAATTCCCAACCGAACAGAAATTATCTGGCAATAGTTCTAGAGTCTAATAACAATAAAAGTGTCCACTTGTTCAAAACAAAATAAATTACCGTGCTAAGCCGGTAACCCCACAACAGCGCTGGGTAGCGTTTCTGGAACCTCGGCTGGTGACCGGTCGCTGTGGGACAGCCCTTAACTCAGCGAAACACTCAAGGTTCATTTTGTACCCTTAAAAGTATTAACCTGAGACGACTAGGTTATCCAAAACCCCTGCGACATCGCATGGTGGTATTACATCATGCAGTTATCATTCTCGTTTATACTTTCACATCCACTGTACCCGAGATTATCGGGATAAAGTGTAAAATCGAAATTCCCCCCATACAGGCAGTACGTTCTGCCTAGCATGATGGCTACCTAGCATCTTCACAAGAAGATACAACCAGGGGAAATATACAGAAGAAAAAACAAAAAGTGGAAACATCATGATCGAATGAAAAATATACTGTGGGAATGAAGAAAAGGTAGTAAAGGCAGGGTTGTATACCGTACAATTTTCGGAGCAAGAAAGCTGGTTAGTTCTATAATAGCTTGTTGCGAAGGCGACGGGTCACAGGATAGGGCTCAGGTCTCAATTAAGAGATAACATAAGCTTAAATCGGTTAATTAGTTAAGCTATGATAGGAGATGCCGAATTTTCTTGGAGAGGTAAACAATCGCAGGCCACCCCAACCCACATTGCAACCAGCAAGAAGCATAACTCTTCCAGAATCCGCGAACTCCCTATTTTTCAAGTTCGCTTGTTGCAACAGTAAACACCGTTGTCACCGAGATAGTGATCTCTAACTTTGCGTTGCGAAATCCCTCCAGTAAAAAAAATTCGAGACCTCCTCGCTTAGCAACTAACAGAAATATAGGCGTATCGTACTCTACCTCTTGCGTGAGAAATGAGTCCTAACTTATGATGCGTTGCCATGGCAACATGCGAGAACTAACCAACTTCCTTGATCCGAAATCTCGCCTTATGGAAGGGCGACTGATAGGTCACTGACCTTATCTAGGCTACCGCAACCGGAATGTTCACCAAATTTTTCCTATCAGATCCATGTGACAAATATACCTATCGGCCATGCTCTTAATGAGACCGAACAAGCTGAGGGATTGAGGGATGAGATGGAGTTATGATAACACTTGTTAGCCTGCAAGAATACCGGTAGTGCCACACGGCACAGTCTTCAACAAGAGCCGCTGGCAAACTTCTATTTTACACTAAAAATGGGCATTCTCACTTCACACAACGCCAGAGAAAACCATAGTGGTCAAAGGGTACCTCTACTCTTACGAGCTTCCCATACAAAAAGTACATTGCAACAATGTCCATCTACTGTAGATCCCAGGCTCTGTGCTCATTATATTGGAGGCGAAAAATTCTCATAATCTCGATCTGGATAGTTTAAGGAATTTCATATACTATGGCATTGGTTTTGTTAATTCTGGATTTTTTTCAGGTGAGGTGTGAGTACTTAAAATCGGCAATTTCTGGCCGAAAATGGTGAGATGCCGGTAACTTTTGTCTCCAAGATCATAATTTATGCATGTTCCAGTGCGGGTAGCACCGCTGAAACTTAAGCTATATGGACTTAAACATCGCCATCAAATAGCTTACGAAAGGAGCTTCCGGAAGATGCAATCATTGGAGCCAGGGCATGGGAGCTAAATATAGCTGATCCCCCCCGCTTGGCTCAAGAGCCGCTCCGAGAACGGTGTTTATTCCAGCCACTGAGTTCCATAGTGTTTCACACACCTAATCTCGCCCAGCCAGACCAGACTTTTTTGCACCGCCATGGAGCACCATGGTGACACATCAGCTTGATGCCCATTCTTTAATACACAAACAAGTTTCTCAAAACAGAATACTGTACCATCAAATGCATAACCTGAGCGGTGATCCAAAGGGTGGTGGAATATCCCTGAATAATCTTCTGTTGGAGCCCAGGATAATCCTAGCTTCAAAATTTACCACTAAACTAACTAACCGAGGTGGCAGAGCACACCTCCGGTGAGGAACTCTCTAATCACCATATAAACCACCCTCTGTATCCCTGTGCATGGGCGCGGCCAGCATGATTGGGGGGATGTATGTAAAAAGGAATCCCAACTCCGCTACTATTTCTAAGCAGGTAATTCGGTTGTCGCCACGCTTTGCTCTATTCCTTTGTGCAGGGCTCACAGACGGTCACTCGGCTATCTTCATTTCCGAAGAGGGAAGGCTAAGTAGCATACCAAAAGGAAGACGTGCGGTCTGCGAACCGGAGGTTACGCAAGCTTCACTCTGCGGCAATTAGCAATACGAAATGTAGGCAACAGAAGCCTTCATGTACCATAGATTTAGGAGGTGTCCTTTGGTTGCTTTTTGAGCTCCCGAAATAAAGTGTACTTCGACTCGGTCTTGGGCTAAAAGGTTTACACAGCTGCCTGGGGAGCGAAGATGCAGGGGACAAATGATATCAGATCATTCGCCGCCCTGATAGCACACCCGTGAGTACTCGTGGTTCTGGGCCTCTCACGAGTCACTGAAGTTGATGTCTACAAGTATGGGAGGAAATGAGGGAAGAACGCACATTTTATGCCTCCCAGAAGAATTATCTCCCACCGGCGGTTGCCTTTTCCACGCTATAGAAAACTAACTATGGCTAGGGCATAAAAGGCTTGCACTCTGGGGAGTAAATATCTCAGCAGATTAGGGCATTAATGGACTCTCGCGACACTATAGGATAGTAGTAGGGCAATGGTTATTCTCGGCATCATACCTCTCTTACATCCGCACAGTGTTCCCAAGCGTCCAGTCCGTCCGTCTTTAGCCTAGGACGGGACGGACGCCAAGTTTGAGACCTTCGGACGGGACGGACGCCCATTTGCAGTCCGTCCTGACCTATGCCCGGGACGGACGGCCGGGCCCTATAGGTGTCTTAGTTTATGTTTCATTTTCGAATTTCATGAGCATTAGGTAGTGTTATCAAGATGTGAAACATTTTTATTCTAATGAAGAGAAGCTTAGGCTCTACTATTATGTATCAAATTTCGCTATCAATCAACCAATGCTTCCAGTGATATCCGATCCTGGTTCTGGGCATTGTGACCCCATTCCACTTCCTTGACCTACAAGGGACGCCCGTCATTATGCAGGACGGTAGGTAACCTACAGGTGACGCCCGTCTTTACTCAGGACGGTAGGTACCTACCGAAAGTTACCATTTCCAAAAAAGACTGCAGGGCCCGCCCGTCAACCTACAGTCCTGCGGTGTTTACAAAAGACGGACGCCGTGCCTGGCCGTCCTTACCTACCCTGCCCGGGACGGACGGGACGGTTGGGAACACTGCATCCGCACCATGCTGTGCATGAAAGCGCATCCGATAGGTCAGGGACAAAGTGAGAAATCACAATTCTCTTACACAGCTTGCGCTGTCCGTGCGTGATTACAGCCTAGCATCTGCACAACGATGTACAGATAGTGGGTTGGAACAACCCGTTGCCAATTGGGCAAGCACGGGGCGTAGCACCTAGCGAATGAGGGTCGCGTCTCGGACCGGGATGGAAAAAGGTATACTCGGTTACTGCAATCCTCGGAATATGCCAGTTCAGAGCGAGAATCGGTTACCAAGGATCACGGCAGATCCCCACTATATACACCAACCTATGAACGGCCCAACTTGACGCGCATCTTCTCAGCGATGATATGGCATCTGAACTTGGCAAGAATCAGCTTAAAAAACTATGCAAATGTCGCCAGCCTACCCAACCACTTCACCGCATCACCGCTGGGCTTAACAGACAAATCAGACAGTAGCAAGAGGCGAATTTACCACCTCTCATACCCACCATCTGGACCCAGTTCCATAAACAGCGAGATTCCCGAAGCCTACCGTACCATTACATACAGTAGTATTACGGACGCGATTTAGGCAATCCAGGAGCTAGAACAGGGTTGTATTCGGGTAAAACGCGACTTCGAGTCCGTATTCCGCCATATACCGGTCTCGCCGTTGGACTCCCCTCTTCTCGGATTCCACTGGGACAACAGCTATTATGCTGAGCAGTTCCTCCCTTTGGGCCTCCGCACAGGCCCATATGTTTTCAACCACTTTGCAGAGGTCTTTCACTTGATTCTGGATAATGAACTCAAGGAATTGGGGCTCCCAGTCCATATTATCCACTACCTGGACGATTTTCTTCTTATATTGCCACCAGGGTCAATGCCAGAGCAATACATAAAAATATTTGAGAAGTTGTGCGCAGAACCTGGGCTATCAATTAAACGGCATCAGCAAAAACGGACCCTGCGTCTGATCCGTCGGCGTTGCGTCCTGACGCAAGCGACGCATCTCCTGCGTCCCATGCGTCCTGTGCGTCCTGACTTGCGTTGCAACGCCCCGCCACATCCCCCGCTTCCA
>Ga0307509_10005844_pt1 | contig 16881 bp, 20 predicted proteins | sample 10_EM_MG_FD_202245 | JGI IMG/M metagenome (GOLD analysis project Ga0307509, IMG submission 202245) | Populus trichocarpa ectomycorrhiza microbial communities from riparian zone in the Pacific Northwest, United States - 10_EM | ecosystem: Host-associated > Plants > Roots > Unclassified | place... | reverse complement strand
TTGTTGTCATAACAGCTAGCCACTGGTATGACTTCGATAGGAAGAGTTTTTCCACCTGCGGTTGTATTGGAGATGCACTGCAGAAACTCATATCCTATTGACGGAGTTAAGTGTACCCGAGTTGGTCTGACACTTCCAGCTGGATAATTCCTGATGGAGGGTAGACCTCAGACAAACCCTGAGCAGGACAGGGTGCTCGCACAAGGTCGGAGTAGTGGTGAATGTCAAAGGCTTAAATCTGATATCCTCTTAAGTTTAAGCGTTTGGCATTCTACTTGGATAACCATCTTTCCTCGAGAGAACATATTGAGTGAAGCTTCCAGCTTAACCATATTAAGTTTAACCGTTTTGATTCTTTGTGAATTATTTACTCTATCTTTATCTTTTACTTTGAGTTTTGGTGCGGTCGCAGCCTTAGAGTTCACCTCTCTATCGGGTGCCCCCGTTACACACTTCCATTGTGTTGGTTTCGGTTACCGATCTTTCTCTTGGTGGTCTTGTCTGCCCTTGGGACCGGGACGTATGAGCCCCAGGTACATATATAGGTACCTCTTAGTATCTGATCATTGACCTACGGCATTGTCCTGCTGGCTCCTTGGCCCCTCCCCTGCTGCGGCAGAATGGGGTCAGTCGTGGGCTATGGGTGGGTTGCTTATGGGTTCGTCTGGGATTTTTCTTCCTTGAGCTTTGTGAGGTTTCTGTACTTTCATTGGTTGTTCACTGTTGGGGTGGGGAGCTTTTCTAATAGGCTGCACGTCTGTGGAGGTTTTTTGGTTCGTTGTATTCAGGCCTGTACGCTCTTCTCTAGTTTCTACCCATAGTACCGGGCGCTTTGGTGCCGTGCAGGGTCAGAGGGTTTTCGCACAAGGGATGCGGGATGGACTGTAGGTGGAGGTTTTTCCTGGCTTAGAGCGATCTGCATACGGGAGTTTGTACCTTAAATAATACTAAAATGATACTAAAAAATAAAAATAAAAATAAAAATAAAAGGAAAAAAAGGGACAAAGACACCATCCTCCGTCTCCTCTACACACCCGGCGATTGAAATCTCAACACCACAAGATTATCACCGCTTTTCCAAACTCCACCACCTATTATGAGTTCGCTCTAGGGGGTGGAGTGCATCTCCCCTTATCTTCTCCTGCCCTGAGGTTTATCCCTTTGGGCTTTCTTCACTCTGGGTTGATGGATTTCGTCTTCTTTTGATGAGGTTTCCTCTTCCTTCCGCGCTTTTGCTCTGCCTCGCTTAGAGCATTCGCACGGTCGGCAACACTCTCCTCACCGCCCATGTTACAGACGGCCGGGTACACTGTTTGCAGTAAGAGAAACCCTTTCAACAGGCCACGGTCGATTTCTCTATTCTCTTTCTCTTTAAGAGGCTACCTAGTCAAGACACGAACGCATTTTCCGATAGTTTCTACGGCCCAGGGTTGTGTCTACCCCTCTTTCCCCTCCTTCTCACACGGTCGGATCGGCTGGTACCCTGCTGCTTCTTCACTGTTTTGGCTGGTACCCACAACTACCTGGTTGGTATCCGTAACTACTTCTTCACCTTTCGGACTAAGACCACGGTGCATCACGGCGTGCCTCTGGGAGGATGGTATTGCACTCTCTCCTTGTTCATTTTGGGGTGTGCCAAAATAGCGGGTTTGGTCCTCGTTGCTAAGCGCCCTGCCATGGTTCTCTTTACGCAAGCCTGGCAATACCCGTGCTGATTGTGCGGGAACTTTCTTGGTGGTCTTCGCTTTGTTTGATTTTTTGCGTTTCCTTCTGTCTCGATGAATGTGCCATGGGTTTTCCTGACTCTTCCTGCTTGTTCTTTGATTTGATTCCTTTCGTCTATCTTCTTAGCTAGTCAAGGGTTTCTTGTTGGGGGCGAGATGTGCGGTTGCTTCCACACCAGAGGGACTTGGGGGGTTGGCTTTTTCCCATGGGTATTGGAGGTTTTTTTATGCCATAGCGCGAGCTGCATGCAAGATTTTGTACCTTAAACAATAATCATTGGATTCCAAAAAAAAAAAAAAAAAAAGGTACAAAGACAACCATCCTCTGTCTCCTCTAGACACCCGGCGATTGAAATCTCAACACCACGAGATTATCACCTCTTTTCTTTTCTCCACCCCCCACCATGAGCTTGCTCTAGTGGGTGCAGTCATACCTCCTCTACACTTCCCTCCCCTTAGGTTTATCCCTTTGGGCTTTCTTCACTGTCGGTGATGGATTTCGTCTTCTTTGATGATGTTTCCTCTCCCTACCCCACACTTGCTCTACCTCACTTAGAGCATTTGCACGGTCGGCAACCCCCTTACCTCGTCAACGGGTCGGTCGCAGTCTCGGGCTATCGGTCAAGTAGTGGCCCCGGTGGCACTGCTCTCTGGTCTTGCACTATCTCCTGAGAGTCCTGTCCGGTACGGTCTGCATCGTCGAAATGTCGTGATCTTGCTTCGGTCGCCTTCCCTCGCACTTCTCCGTTATGGGTCTACCCCTCCTTCTTTACTTCTCCTCACGGTCAGATCGGCTGGCACCCTACTGCTTCGCTCTCTGGCTGGCACCCTACTGCTTCTACACCCTTGGCCTCTATTCCCTTCTGATCTCTGGGCTTGGGTGATTGTCATGGCTGTGTGCGTGGCTTTTGCCTGTGTTTGGGGTAGGGGTTTCATGCCTGCCGCCTCTGTTGCCTCCGGGTGTCATGCACTCCTTTCCGGGCTTGTTTCCGGTGGGCCTACGGTCGCTACTTCGCCCTACCACACACTTCCTTTTGTGTTAGTTTCGGTTACCGATCTTTCTCTTGGTGGTCTTGTCTGCCCTTGGGTCCGGGACGTAAGAGCCCCAGGTACATATATAGGTACCTCTTAGTGTGTGATCATTGGCATACGGCATTGTCCTGCTGGCTCCTTGGCCCCTCCCCTGCTGCGGCAGAATGGGGTCAGTCGTGGGCTATGGGTGGGTTGCTTATGGGTTCGGCTGGGATTTTTCTTCCTTAGGATTTGTGAGGTTTGTGTACTTTCATTGGTTGTTCACTGTTGGGGTGGGGAGTTTTCTTATGGGCTGCACGTCTGTGGAGGTTTTTTGGTTCGTTATATTCAGGCCTGAACGCTCTTCTGTAGTTTCTACCCATAGGACCGCGCGCTTTGGTGTCGGGCAGGGTCAGAGGATTTTAGCACAAGGGATGCAGGATAGACTGTAGATGGAGGTTTTTCCTGGCTTAGAGCGATCTGCATACGGGAGTTTGTACCTTAAACAATACTAAAATGATACTAAAATAAAAAATAAAATATAAAAAAAGTAAAAAAAGAAATAAAAAGGTACAAAGACAGCCATCCTCCGTCTGCTCTACACACCCGGCGATTGAAATCTCAACACCGCGGGATTATGACCACTTTTCTTTTCTCCACCCCCCGCTATGAGGTCGCTCTAGGCAGTGCAGTCATACCTCCTCTACATTCCCCTCGCCTTAGCTTTATCCCTTTGGGCTTTCTTCACTCTGGGTGATGGATTTCGTCTTCATTGATGATGTCTCCTCTCCCTACCCCGCTTTGCTCTGCCTCGCTTAGGGCATTTGCCCGGTTGGCAACACTCTTCTCAAAGCCCATGTTACAGATGGCCGGGAACACGGTTTGCTGTTAGGAAATAGATTTCAACAGGCCACTGTCGCTTTCCCTGTTCTCTCTTTCTGTTAGGCTGCCTAGTCAAGACACGAACGCGATTACCGATAGTTTCTACGGCACAGAGTTGGGTCTACCCCTCCTTCTCCTCTTCTCCTCACGGTCGGATCGGCTGGCATCCTAGTGCTTCTCCACGTTTTTGGCTTGCACCCACAACTACCTGGCTGGTATCCATAACTACTTCTTCACCATTCGGCCTATGACCACGGTCCATCTCGGCTTGCCTCTGGGAGGATGGTATTGCACTATCCCCTTCGTCTTTTTGGGATTTGCCAACACAGCGGGACCGGTCCTGGTGGCTCAGCGCCCCCCCAGCTTTCTCTTTAGGCGGTCCTGGCAACCCTCGTGCTGATTGTGGGGGAACTTTCTCAAGTGGTCGCGCGTTGTTTGATTTTTGCGTTTTCCTTCGGTCTGGATGAATGTGCCATGGGTTTTCCTGACTCTTCCTGCTTGTTCTTTGATTTGATTCCTTTTGTCTATCTTCTTAGCTATTCAGGGGTTTCTTGTTGGGGGCGAGATGTGCAGTTGGTTCCATACCAGAGGGACTTGGGGGGTTGGCTTTTTCCCAGGGGTATTGGAGGTTTTTTTATGTCATAGCGCGAGCTGCATGCAAGATTTTGTACCTTAAACAATAATCATATGATTCAAAACAAAAAAACAAGAAAAAAAAGAAAAAAAAAATGTACAAAGAGAGCCATCCTCCGTCTTCTCTACACACCCGGCGATTGAAATCTCAACCCCACCAGATTATCACCACTTTTCCCAACTCCACCCGCCGTGATGGATTCGTCCTAGGGGGTGGAGGCATACCTCCTCTACTCTCTCCTTCCCTTAGGTTTATCCCATTGGGCTTTCCTTACTCTGGGTTGATGGATTTCATCCTCTTTTGATGATCTTTCCTCTTCCTACCCCGCTTTTGCTCTGCTTCACTTAGAGCATTACCACGGTCGGCAACACTCTCCTCACCGCCCATATTACAGACGGCCGGGTACACTGTTTGCAGTAAGAGAAAACACTTCCACAGGCCACGGTCAATTTCTCTACTCTCGTTATCTTTAAGAGGCTGCCTAGTCAAGACACGAACGCGATAACCAATAGTTTCTACAGCACCGAGCTGGGTCTACCCCTCTTTCTCCTCCACCTCACACGGCCGGATTGGCTGGCACCCTACTGCTTCTCCACATTTTTGGCTGGTACCCACAACTACCTGGCTGGTATCCACAACTACTTCTCTACATTCTGGACTAGGAAGACCACCGTCCATCGGGGCTTGCCTCTGGGAGGATGCTATTGCACTATCTCCTTCTTCTTTTTGGGGTTTGCCAACACAGCGGGTTCGGTCCTCGTGGCTGCGCGCCCCCCTAGGTTTCTCTTTGGGCGGGCCTGGCCACCCTCGCCCTGATTCTATGGGAATTTCTCAAGTAGTCGCTACGTTGTTTGATTTTTTGCTTTTTTCTTTTTGTCTGGATGAATGTGCCATGGGTTTTCCTGACTCTTCCTGCTTGTTCTTTGATTTGATTCCTTTCATCTATCTTCTTAGCTAGTCCAGGGTTTCTTTTTGGAGGCGAGATATGCAGTTAGTTCCATACCAGAGGGACTTGGGAGGTTGGCTTTTTCCCAGGGGTATTGGAGGGCTTTTTATGCCATAGCGCCAGCTGCTTGCAAGATTTTGTACCTTAAACAATAATCATAGGATTCAAAAAAAAGAAAAAAAAAGAAAGAAAAAAAAAAAAAAAGGTACAAAGACAGCATTCAGCTTTAACGCTATGGCCAACAAAAACCATGTCCTCCTCACCCCAGGAAACATCCAAACCCCCAAGTCCCTCTGGTATGAGAGCAACAGCATACCTCGCTTATCGCTCAACCAAACGCTACGAACCTACTCGTACATACCAAGGAAGTAGAAGGGAAAGAAACAAGCAGGAAGGAAAGGAGAACCCTTAGTGACCTCTGCAATAACCGAGAGGGTGAACAAGGAGGTGTATGAACCCCTGATTAAGGAAAATTACCTCTGATAAGTGACGTGTATCAGCCTGAGCTAGGAAGTGAGCGTGTGGACCTGCATGCCGGAGTGGTGCCGGGGAACAAAGCGGTGCCCGATGGCAGGATGGGATAACGGATGGAGGCGTCTCTGAAGAGGGGTCGCCGGAGGGTGTGCCAAAACGGCATTAGCCACGGCTAGAAGGACAGGCGTAACCGAGGCGGGTTTTTATATAGCGACCGAAGATCGACCGCGGGCGGTGAGCAGTAAGGTGCCAGCTTAGGGGGTGGGAAGAGGGGGGTGGATGTAGCTGTAACCGAGCAACGGGATGAAGACCAAGAGGGTGGAGAGAGGAGGATGTGTGGAGAAAGGACTTCCGAACACTTGAGACGACCGACTAGAGTAACCGCGGCCGATGCTTTTCCGAATGTGAAACGAAGGCGGGGTGCTGACGTTACTAACCGAAGTGTTCCCGGACAGGACCACATAACTGAGACGGAAGGGTACTTCGCAAAGGGCTTGGAAAGCTCAGCGCCGACCATGAGCGAAGAGGACAGAATGCTAACTGTGTAAAACCTAAGCGAGGTGCAAAGGAAGTGTGGGGTAAGGGGGGAGAACTGAACTTCCTGTGCGGGAGTCAACGATGAACAGGAACAAGAACCCCGTGGAGGAGGGGGCAGACCCCAGAGGGAGAGGAGGGGTTGTAACATCGCTCCCCTCGGCAGAAGCCATCAAAGGGGAGGAGCAGGGGTGGTGGTGGATCCCACGATGATTTCTGTGGTGTTGAGATTTCAATGGCCAGAGGTGTAGGGGAGATGGTTTGTGCTAACTACTGTGACCTCTTTTTTTCTTTTTTTTTTATATCATTTTTAAATTTTGTTCGTCAAGCTAAGAAGCTAACTAGGTACAAAAGGCCCGTTCACCTTGCGGTATGGAGCCAAACAACCTCCGGCAACAGTCTATCCTTCATCCCTCTTGCTAAAAACCCTCTGACCCTGCCCGATACCGTTGGGACTAACGAACTATCCGGTGCTATGGGTAGAAGACTACAAGAGAAAATACAGGCCTGAATACAACGAACCAACAACCTCCGCAAACGTGAAGCCCATAATAAAAAACCCCAACCCCATAGTGAACAACCAAGGCAAGGTCAGGAGACCTCGAGCCCATCTAGAAAGGAACACAAGAACCCAAGAACCATAGACAACCCACCCTTAGCCCAACGATAGACCCCATTCTGACGAGTTAGGGGAGGGATCAAGGAGCCAGCAGGACAAAGTCATGGCCTCAACAGCACACACAAAGGGGTAAAAGTACCCGGGGCATAAAGCCCGGCCGAAGCGGCAAGCGAACCCCAGAGGGAGCTCCGAATCCAAACCAACCCTTAGGAAGTGTGTGGCAACAGAGAGTAAAGACCGTAGACCCACTGGAAACCGGACCGGGAGAGATGCATGTCCCGCGAGGGACAGAGGCGGCAGCATGATACCCCTAGGAACAAGAGAAGTTCACCAGCACGAACGCAGCCATGCCAGATCCCAACTCAAGACCATCATGAGGGAACAGAGGCCAGGCGGTGAGGGCAGTAGGGTGCCAGCCAAGAAGAGAATGGAGTAGGGTGCGAGCCGATGAGACCGTAGGAGTGGAGAAAGGAGGGGTACACCCAAACCGAGAAGTACGAGTGAACGCGACCAAAGCAAGATCACGATTCTTCAACGATGCCGACCGTACCGGACAGGACTCTCTGGAGATAGTGCAATACCAGAGAGCAGAGCCACCGGGGCCACTACTTTACCGATAGACCGAGGCTGTGACTGACCTGTTGACGAGCTAAGGGGGTTGCCGACCGTGCAAAGTGTCAAGCGAGGGCAGCGAAACACAGTGGGGAGAAAGGAGGGGAGAGTAACCGTGAAACCCCTACACAAAGACAGCCCGTAGACAATGTCATCAGGAGGGAATCAGAGGGGAGAGGGGGTGTAGAGTAGCTTCAACTTTCTAGGCAACTAGGCAATCAAAGAAGGGGAAAGGGACCAACCGTGATGATTTCCCATGGTGTTGAGATTTCAATGGCCAGAGGTGTAGGGGAGAAGGTTCGTGGCATACAACTGTGACCTTTTTTTTTCTTTTCTTCTTTTTTTTTCTTTTCTTTTTTTTTCTTTTTATATCCTGTATTCGTTGTTAAAGTACAAGAACTCCATCCTCCGTCTCCTCTACACACCCGGCGATTGAAATCTCAACACCACGAGATAATCACCACTTTTCCAAACTCCACCCCCCGTTATGAGTTCGCTCTAGGGGGTGGAGTCATACCACCTCTACACTTCCCTTCCCTTAGGTTTTTCCCTTTTGGCCTTCTTCTCTCTGGGTTGATGGATTTCGTCTTCTTTTGATGATGTTTCCTCTCTCTACCCAGCTTTTGCTCGGCCTCGCTTAGAGTATCTGCACGGTCGGCAACACTCTCCTCGACGCCCATGTTACAGACGGCCGGGAACACGGTTTGCAGTAAGAGAAAACACTTCAACAGGCTACGGTCGATTTCTCTATTCTCTCTTTGCTTTGAGAGGCTGCCCAGTCCAGACACGAACGCCGTTACCGATAGTTTCCACGGCATAGAGTTGGGTCTACCCCTCTTTCTCCTCTTCTCCTCACGGTCGGATCGGCTGGCACCCTACTGCTTCTCTACTTTTTTGGCTGGTACCCACGACTACCTGGCTGGTACCCATAACTACTTCTTCACCATTCGGACTGTGACCACGGTCCATCACGGCCTGCCTCTGTCAGGATGGTATTGCACTATCTCCTTCCTCTTTTTCGAGGTGCGGCCAAAATAGCTGGCCCCTTCCGGCCACCCCAGGACTTCAATCATGCCGAGCCTGGCCCCCTCCCCACGCTGTGTGTGTGGAAAATTTTCAAGTGATCTCCGCTACGTTTGCTTTTTGTTTTTCCTTTGTTCGGATGATCGTGCCCTCGGTTTTCCTGACTCTTCCTGTTTGTTCTTTGATTTGATTCCTTTCATCTATCTTCTTAGCTAGTCAAGGGTTTCTTGTTGGGGGCGTGATGTGCGGTTGGTTCCATACCAGAGGAACTTGGGGGGTTGGCCTTTTCCCAGGGGTAGTTGGTGGGTTTTTTCTATGCCATAGCGTAAGCTGCATGTAGGATTTTGTACCCTTAAACAATAATCGTATGATTCAAAAAAAAAAAGAAAAAAAAGAAAGTACAAGAACTCTTGATCCTCCGTCTCCTCTACACACCCGGCGATTGAAATCTCAACACCACGAGATTATCACCACTTTTCCAAACTCCACCCCCCGTCATGGATTCGTCCTAGGGGGTGGAGACATACCTCCTCTACTCTCTCCTTCCCTTAGGTTCATCCCTTTGGGCTCTCTTTACTCTGGGTTGATGGATTTCGTCTTCTTTTGATGATGTTTCCTCTTCCTACCCCGCTTTTGCTCTGCTTCGCTTAGAGCATTAGCACGGTCGGCAACACTCTCCTCACCGCCCATGTCACAGACGGCCGGGTACACAGTTCGCCGTAAGTGAAAACCTTTCAAAAGGCTACGGTCGATTTCTCTACTCTCTTTATCTTTAAGAGGCTGCCTAGTCAAGACACGAACGCGATTACTGATAGTTTCTACGGCACAGAGTTGGGTCTACCCCTCTTTCTCCTCCTCCTCACACGGTCGGATCGGCTGGCACACTACTGCTTCTTCACCTTTTTGGCTCTTACCCACAACTACCTGGCTGGTATCTATAACTACTTCTTCACCAGTCGGACTAAGACCACGGTCCATCACGGCGTTCCCCTGGGAGGATTGTATTGCACTATCTCCTTCTTCTTTTCAAGCGTTCTGCCAAACTGCGGGACCGCTCCTCGTGGCTCAGCGCCCCCCCAGGTTTCTCTTTAGCCGGGCCTGGCAACCCTCGTGCTGATTGTGCGGGAACTTTTCAAGTGCTCGCTGCGTTGTTTGACTTTTGCGTTTTCTTTTTGTCTGGATGAATGTGCAATGGGTTTTCCTGACTCTTCCTGCTTGTGTTTGATTTGATTCCTTTCGTCTATCTTTTTAGCTAGTCAAGGGTTTCTTGTTGAGGGCGAGATGTGCGGTAGGTTCCACACCAGAGGGACTTGGAGGGTGGGCTTTTTCCCAGGGGTATTGGAGGTTTTTTTATGCCATAGCGCGAGCTGCATGCAAGATTTTGTACCTTAAACAATAATCATATGATTAAAAAAAAAAAAGAAAAAGAAAAAGAAAAACAAGAAAAGTACAAGAACTCGGCTCCTTCCATCAAGGTTCACCCCCCTCCTCACCCACGGGTACCATCCACTAGCCATGAAGAAGGCCAACGGCATTGTCCAGTTTAAACCAGGCAAACCTGATTACCCTACACCTGCTTCCTTTCGTATCATTGTCCTGCTCGAAACTCTCTCCAAGATCCTTGAAAGACTTTCTGCTCTTCGTCTTGCCTCCGCCGTCTGCTCCCTTGGCCTCTTACACCCCAATCAGTGTGGGTCTCTGGCTGGTCTGGGCTGTTTCGACGCTGTCGCTACTCTCACCCACGAAGTCCGCCTACTTCAGGCTGCTTCCTTCAAAGTATCAACTCTCTTCCTGGATGTCAAGGGTGGATTTGACAACGTCTGCGCAAACAAGCTGGCTACTATCCTCACCAGAGGAGGTGTCTCCGCCTATCTGGTTGCCTGGATCAAGTCTTTCCTCTCCAAACGCCAGTGCCGACTCATATTCCAAGGCGTGCCTAAGGTCTTTTGCCCGGTCGCTGTTGGCACCCCTTCAGGCTCTCCGATTTCTCCTCTCATTTTTGTGCTCTATATAGCCAGCCTCCATCCGACGATCCCCCAAGGTCTGGCGATTTCATATGTCGACGACCTCACCATCACAGTCGGCTCGGACTCGGTACATTCGAATATCCGTCCTCTTCAATACTATTTCGGGATCATCCAATGGCAGGGTGCTCACTTGGGGGTCGGTTTTTCTGTCCACAAAACTGAACTCATTCACTGGAGAACTCTGAAGGCCCGGTCGGATGTTTCCTTCACCCCCATTGTGATCAATGACATGCTCTTTCCACCCTCTCAAGTTGTGAGGTGGCTAGGCTATTGGCTTACCCCTACTCTACACTTCTCTGTTCATTTCCTGAGACGGCTGGCACTAGCGAAAGCCTCTTTCACTACGATCGGACAGCTCAGTGCAGCTGGCAAAGGCCTCTCCTCCTGGTGCAACAGAAAGCTAGTCTTCGGCGCCATTCTTCCTATTCTCACCTACGGCTACGACCTGTTTGTTCCGGACACAGCCACTCTCAGGAAACTCAACTCGTTCTGGCATGTGGTGCTCCGATGGACAACCAATTGCTTTTACACGACCGCCCTCGGCGCTCTGTACCAGGAAGTCTCGCTACCACCCATTTCCTCCATCTGCAAACACCGCTGTCAGTCAGCTGCCATCCGCTTGCTCTGCGCCCCTTCGGAATTCAACCCTGCCACCGCCCGGATACCTGAATCAGCCCACCTGGGACCTGGGCCGTTCTGCTGACGATGATCGCTTTCTCCTCCGAGGCTCCCCTAAAGCCGTCCACCTTACTTCATGGCTTGGCCCAGCAGTTAATTCCGCCAAGCTCCTACCACTAGACTCCTTATGTCACGAGGTTTCAGACCTTATTGTGGAAATCCCTATCCTCCCGCTTGGCTCAACCGATCTCGTAGCGCTCCCGCTGTCGATGATACCTTCCGTCACCTACCAAGCCCTCAGAGCCCCTCTGTTTCAGTCACTCCTCGCTGACTGGTTAGACCTGAGCCCGCCAGTGCCCCTCTCGTATCCTTATAGTGCCTCCCTCACTCCCCACGCCTTTACTGGCCTCCCTCGATTTATATGTGGCCACATTCACCAGATGTGTACAGGTTACAGCTACCTTGCCGGACATGTCTCCTGGTGGAGCAGGGACTCCAGCACCCTCTGCCCGTTCTGTGAGCAAGACGATGAGTCCTTCCAACACGCGATTCTCCTCTGCCCCGCTAAGGCCCAGCCTCGCCTCACCCATCTCTCAGGTGTGGATGACATTGGCCCTGACGGTCCCCTCTGGCTCTCTGTTCCCCTCCTCAGGGGGTTAGCCGAGTATCTTTACGCTACTCGCACCGGTTTCCCTCCAACCATGTTGCGCATTCGAGCCAATACTGCGACTCCTGAGCCGGGATCGGACTCAGATAGCGCTTAACTCAAAAACTCCCTAGCTCAGCCCCGGCCTTCTAGGTATTGCTTCTTCAAACTCCCCTGCTCGAGCTTCTCCTCAGGGTATTTTCTATCTAGTTTATGAGTTTCCCTTGATTTCTAGTTGCCTGCGGCAGTGGGCAGGTGGGACGGGAAGGTTTCATTTTTCATTACTTGTGAGTGTTTTGCTTATTAGTATAAGGAGGATTTTACTTTACTTTTGTTTTGTTAGTCATCGATGGCGATGCGACAGGGCACTGATGATCCCGCTTGGAGAGTTTTTGCACCTGTTGTTTGAATTTTGTTTTTCCTTTGTTAGTTTTTGGAATTATGGTTTTTTATATGCCATAGCGCGAGCTGCATGCAGGATTTTGTACCTAAATCAATAATCACATGATTCAAAAAAAAAAAAAAAGAAAAAAAAAAGAAAAAAAGTACAAGAACTCGCGTGCAGCGCTAGCTATGGCGTAAACAAAACTATACTACTGGCGCCAGGGAAAAAGCCATCATCCCAAGTCCCTCTGATATAAAACCGGCCGCACATCTCGCCCATAGATTCATCACCCCTCCTTCATGCGGACACAGAGAAGATTGGAAAACAACAGGAAAGCAGGAAATAACAGGAAAGCCCTTGCCATAGACTCCCGGATATTAACAAAATAAATCTAGCCTAAACACTAGAAGGAAGGGAGAACCACTACAAAGGAAACCAAATAGAGAAAGAAAAACAACACTCCAAAGGGGCCGGCCAAAAATAGCACACAGGCGCTGGCGACCGAAACAATTACTCCGAGCCCAAGGCGTTTGACATCGACCAAGAAGGTAGTGCTATACCTTGGAAGAGCGTAACCGAGGATGCGACCGTGGTAGCCGGGGGGCGAGAGGAGCCACCTAGTAGTAAGGTACCAGCTGAGGGAGCGGAGTGTAGCAGTAACCGAGCAACGGGACGAAAACCGGAGAGGAGGATGGAGGGGTAGACCCAAACGCTAGAAACGACCGACTAGAGCAACCGCGGCCGATGCTTTTCCGACAGCGAGGTGAAAGATGAAGCCGTGACGTTACTAACCGAAGTGTTCCCCGACCGGGCACACATAATCGAAAACGCTGAAGTTCTTCGCAAGGGGCTTGAAAGACAGTAGCGCCGACCGTAAACGAAGCGAGAGGGGTTGCCGACCGTGCTAACCTAAGCGAGGTGCAAAGGTCATGCGGGGAAAAAGGGGGAGCAACGAACTTCATGAGTGGGGGTCAAAGATGAAGGAAGGCAAGAACCCCAAGGAGGGGGGGCCAAGAGGCCAGGAGGTGGAGGAGAGGAGATAGCGTCACTCCCCTAGGCAGAGGCCATCATGGGGGAGGAGAGGGGTGGCGGTGGATCCCACGATGATTTCCCTGGTGTTGAGATTTCAATTGCCGGAGGTGTAGAGGAGATGGTTCGTGACCTACTACTGTGACCGTTCTCTTTTTTTTTTTTTTTTTTCTTTTTGTTTTTAAATCCTATGTTCATTGTTTCCACGGTACAAGAAATGACATGCATCTTTAACGATATGGCCAAAACAAAACCGGAAATCAAACTAACAATCAACAAAAGAAATAACCATAACCAGATCCCCTAACGCGACCAATAAGTGTCGCAAAGCAGCCGTAGCTAAAATCAAATGAAAGTATAAACCGCTTAACTAGTCTCGAGGGCCAGGCGCGCATAGGGCGGTGAACTGAAAAGAGGATTTGAAGAGTTATCGAGGGAGGGGGCAAGCGGGGGCATCCCAGGAGGGAAACCAGTGGAGGTGGTGCGAATAAACTCAGCCAGGGCAATGACCAGCTGCTGGTCGGACCTGATTGGGGCTTCCGGAGCCAAGTCTGAGACCCCTTGGAGGAGACGTGATCTCTGATGGGCTGAGGAGGAGCAGGACAGGATGGCATGCTCCAAGGTCTGCGGGGCCTCTGAGCATAACGGGCAGGTCGTGTCGGCATCAGGATCCTCCCACGAGAGGTGTGCCGCGAGATAACCTTTCCTAGAGCGCATCTGGTGTATCCTGCCGGCAACAAACTTGCCCAAACCCATGAAGGGGTGGGGGCGCGTTGAGGGCGGATTGGGGTAGTATGGGAGGGCTGGGGTGGCGGACCAGTCAGAGAGGAGGAGTTGCTTAGCCCTCAATTTGAGGCGTGCGTATGATGGGACAACCCCGGGCATCAGCAAAAAATTACCCTGCGTCAGATACGGCGCCGTTGCATTCTGACGCACGCGACGTTAAATCTGCGTCCCCTGCATCCTGTGCGTCCTGAGTTGCGTCCCCTGCGTCCTGTGCGTCCTGAGTTGCGTCCCCTGCGTCCTGTGCGTCCTGAGTTGTGGCCTCTGCGTCCCCTGCGTCCTGTGCGTCCTGAGTTGCCTGGCAACGCCCGCTCAAATTCCATGCATCTGGAGCCAACCCAATACACCATATTCCATCCTGACATATTAGTCAAAGCAACTCTGCCTCCGGTGCATCCAGACTCGTCCATCAACACCATTGCTCATCATGATTTACCACTGAGAGATGCTCGCTTCAGGGGTACCCCTGAGTATTTCTTGGCATAGTTCATCATGCTTTCTCGGCACTTAGCCTCACACGCGACGCGACTCACTGTTCTCTCATCATCACCCTCTATATTCTCTTCTCTCATCATCACCCTTAACATCCATATTCCCAGGCATCCTGCATAGTTCTCCACTACAACTACACATCCGATCCTGAATCTGACACCAGGAGGTTTCTGGGCTCGACGCCAGCTTCACGCCGGTATAAGGTACATCCCTATCGCATTAATACTCATGGAGATCGCCCACCCTTCTGACAGTGGTCTTTTGTCTCTACTAATCCTGAACTCGATGGCAGATTCCTCCACAACCGCGGAATCGATTTTGAATCCGTCACTTGGACGTCGTTGGGCTCGACGCTAGCTACACGCCGGTATATGGTACGTCTCTGGCGTATCAATACTCATGAAATCACTATCTACTCTTGGGGGGAGGGAGGTCCTGGGAAGGCTGAGAGGGTATGCTGGCGATCCCAGAACTCGATGGCAGATTCCTCCACAACCGCTCCACCGATTTTGAACCTGTCACTTGGGCGTCGTTAGGCTCGACGCCAGCTACACGCCGGTATAAGGTACGTCCCTGTCGCATCAATACCCATGAAGTTGCTATCTACTCTGGGGGGGGGGTCATGGGAACCCTGAGTGCAGATGCTGGCAATCCCAGAGGTCAATGGCGTATTTCTCCACAACCACTGGACCGATTTTGGATCTGTCACTTGGACGTTGTTGGGCTCGACGCCAGCTACACGATGGTATAGAGTACGTCTCTGGCGTACTAGTATTCACGGAGTTCGCCCTCCTTCTGACAGTAGTCTTTTGTCTCTACTAATCCTGAACTCGATGGCAGATTCCACTACAACCGCTGCACCAATTTTGAATCCGTCACTTGGACGTCGTCGGGCTCAGCGCCAGCTACACGCCGGTATAGGTTACGTCTCTGGCGCATCAATACCCATGAAGTCGCTATCTACTCTGGGGGGGGGTTCTTGAGAAGGCTGAGAGGGGATGCTGGCAATCCCAGAACTCGATGGCAGATTCCTCCACAACTGCTCTACCGATCTTGGATCTGTCACTTGGACATTGCTGGGCTCGACGCCAGCTTCACGCCGGTATAAGGTACGTCCCGGTTGCATTAATACTCATGGAGATCGCCCACCTTTCTGATAGTGGTCTTTTGTCTCTACTAATCCTGAACTCGATGGCAGATTCCTCCATAACCGCCTAACCGATCTTGAATCTGTCACTTGGACGTCGTTGGGTTCGACGCCAGCTACACGCTGGTATAGGTTACGTCTCTGGCGCATCAATACTCATGAAATCGATATCTACTCTGAGGGGGGTCCTGGGAAGGCTAAGAGGGGATGCTGGCAATCCCAGAACTCGATGGCAGATTCCTCCACAACTGCTCTACCGATCTTGGATCTGTCACTTGGACGTCGCTGGGCTCGACGCCAGCCACACGCTGGTATAAGGTACGTCTCTGGCGCATCAATACTCATGAAATCGCTATCTACTCTGGGGGGGGGGTCCTGGGAAGGGAAAGAGGGGATGCTGGCGATCCCAGGACTCAATGGCAGATTCCTCCACAACCACTTGACCGATCCCGGGTCTGAAGGCACAGGGTTGCTGGGCTCGACGTTAGCTACATGCCGGTATAGGTTACGTCTCCGTCGCATCAATATCCATGAAATTGTTAACTACTCTGGAGGGGGTCTTTAGAATTAGGTACTCTGGCGATCCCAGGACTCGATGCCAGATTCCTCCACAGCCAGGTGACCGATCCCGGATCTGAAGACACAGAGTTGCTGGGCTCGACGTTAGCTACATGCCGGCATAGGCTATGTCTCTGTCGCATCAATATCCATGAAATTGTTAACTACTCTGGAGGGGGTCTTTGGAATTAGGTACTCTGGCGATCCCAGTACTCGATGCCAGATTCCTCCACAACCACTTGACCGATCCCGGATCTGAAGACACAGGGCTGCTGGGCCTGACGTCGGCTACACGTTGGTATAAGGTACGTCTCTGTCGCATCAATATCCATGAAATCGTTAACTACTCTGGAGGGGGTCTTTAGAATTAGGTACTCTGGCGATCCCAGTACTCGATGCCAGATTCCTCCACAACCACTTGACCGATCCCGGATCTGAAGACACAGGGTTGCTGGGCTTGACGTCGGCTACACGTTGGTATAAGGTACGTCTCTGTCGCATCAATATCCATGAAATCGTTAACTACTCTGGAGGGGGTCTTTAGAATTAGGTACTCTGGCGATCCCAGGACTTGATGCCAGATTCCTCCACAACCGCGAGGCCGATCCCGGATCTGAAGGCACCTAATTGCTGGGCTCGACGCCAGCTACATGCCGGTATAAAGGAGGTTCTGAGGCGGCAATTCTCCATGGAGCTATAAGGTCCTGGGAGGGGAAGGGGAGGGAGGAAGGGGGGGG
>Ga0307509_10005843_pt1 | contig 16885 bp, 19 predicted proteins | sample 10_EM_MG_FD_202245 | JGI IMG/M metagenome (GOLD analysis project Ga0307509, IMG submission 202245) | Populus trichocarpa ectomycorrhiza microbial communities from riparian zone in the Pacific Northwest, United States - 10_EM | ecosystem: Host-associated > Plants > Roots > Unclassified | place... | reverse complement strand
TGGGGCGGGGGCCTGGACGGGGGCAGGGGCAGGGGTTGAAAAAAAAAACGCCCCGCCCCGGGCCATTGACCGGGGCGGGGCGGGGAATTGAGGCGGGGGCCCGCCGGTTTCGGGGCCCCGGAGGCCCCGTAACGAACACTAGTTTCAGCTACACGGAGTTCTCAAGCACATCTTAACAGACAGGGGATCCATATTTACGTCCGATTTATGGAAAGAAACCACACCAAAGCTGGAGATCGAACAAAGATTGAGCACAGCATTCCACCCTCAGACGGACAGGCAAACGGAATGGACGAATTGTACTTTGGACCAATATTTCCAAGCATACATCAACTATCAGCAAGACAACTGGAAAGAGCTCCTACCAATGGCTGAATTCGCATACAACAATGGATATCAAGAAAGCATTAAATGCACACCCTTCTATGTGAACTACAGAGTCAACCCCGAACATCAGACTATTGGACAATTAATGCAAGAGCAAATCACACCACCAGAAAACATAAGTCAATTAGTACACGACATACGACAGGCGGAAATGACGGAAGCACAATTAAGGCACAAAGAATACTATGATGCGGGAAGAAAACCCGATCCGAATTTACAATCAGGAGATTTGGTATGGTTATTACCAAGAAACCTGCGTACCACACGGCCATGCAGGAAGCCGAACTACAAGACAATTCGACCATTCAAAATGTTGGCAAAAATAGAAGAAAGCGCTTATAAGCACGATCTTCCACCCTCGATGAGGATCCACAACACATTCCACATCTCTCTTCTTGAACTCTACCACGACAACAAACTTCCCTCTCAACGAACACAACCACCACCACCAATTATCATCGAAGGAGAACCAGAATACGAACTCGAGGAGATAATCGACTTACAACTACACTATGGAAAACTACAATACCAAGCCAAGTGGACAGGTTATCCTCCTGAAAACGACAAGGTTTGGTACCCCTTCAATGATTTCGAAAATGCAGGCATCGCAAAGCAACAGTTCTACCAACAGTACCCAGGGAAACCCTCTCTCAATCAAGATCGAGGAACAAGAAAATGGAGAGACCTGGGTCTCAATATCACTAACACCACAACTCGCACCACCCCTACTGCCTCCAAGAATAACGACACTGAGACCGCCAACACCCAAGACCACCCAACAGGGATGGGAAACCTCAGTGGGGCTACCAACAAGCCCCCCATATCAAGCCCCACACAAGTTGGAGGAAGCAGAAAAGAAGGAACGGTCTCGACAGGAGCACGATCAGCTGTCCTGAACAGCATGTTATGACGACAGGTGCCAAACCCACTTTCAAGACAAGGAAGCCTTAGGATGGTTTCCCCAAGACCGATCTTGGTCTGCCCCATTACCACCAATATCGCGAAAACAACAAAGAGCAATAGAGGAAACATCACCAAAACAGAATTACCTGGGACAAATGCAACGAGGACAAATGTTTCGTCCACACGCAGGAAAAAATAGTGGCAGGATACTACCCCCAGGAAAATGGCGAAAGGAAACCTCTAGCACGAGGGGACAGACGGCACCTGAAACAGGAACAAAGAAGGAAATTCGGCGACATAGGGACACGGCAGGAGAGGGAGGGGAGCGCACCAACTCAACCAGACGTCAGAGCCTTACAGAACCAAGTCCAGGAATTGCTGGATGAAAAAGACCAATTCCTAAAAAACAAGGACAAATACCGACGGGAGCTAGCAGACCAGTCAAGCACGATAAGCCAAATGGGCGAAGATGTTCAAGGACTTCACAAAACAGTCGCAGGATCTGGTTTCACCCTAGAAAGGTTGATGAAAGAGGCGGAAGACGGGAGACGCTAGAACACGGAACTCAAGCACAGGAATCACAGCCTCGGAAAAGAGCTCAGAGGAGCTGGGCAGTGGTTGTTAGATTTGGGTAACTAGCATAGCGGAACCGATGCTAGCGGGAGACGGGAGCTAATGTCACAAATCGTGACTAAGCAAGGCAGATTTCTCATGGCTAAAACTTATTTGTCATAAGGTATGTCGGATTTCACACTATGACATTGTTTGACTCATTGTTCTCATATGACTGTGCACTTGCAAGTGATCGTTATATTATGATTGGTTGATTGTTTCATGGCTCACGATTGTGATGTTATATGATGTAATGACTTTCGCACATGACTCAGATTATGAGTCATGGGTTTCACGCATGTGGCTCATTTGAGCACCTGACTTGGTTTATAGGTTATAAACGGTTAACGGTATGTTGTGCAGTGACTCATACAAGTCATCTGATGGATTTCATGCTATGACTCATTGTGAGTTATAGAAGTTATGTTATGCGAGGTGATGAGTCACCAGGGTTATTGTTGTAGGAAGATGCCTATACAAGGGGGTTGGTTCCGCCCAAGAGATAGGATCTTCACCCAACCATCTAAGTACTTTTCAATACCTAAGTTGCAATACAATTATATTTACTCACTTTACACACACTCTTCCCATACGAACGAACTCAGAGACTATTGTGATAGTCTCAACGCTGGGTTGCCCGAACATAGCACTATTGGGATAGTTCTATCAAGCACCACGATCCACCTGTCTTACTATCTAAGGAGATAGTATCCTTTGCGGGATCGCTCAAAACCATGCCAGCCAGTTCCATACTATCTGAAGAGATAGTACCTCCCTACTCCTTGGTACGAGAAGATGCGACTCGCTTACAAAGATGATTGTCGTTGCCTGTTGCATACCTACTCAACAATAGAATTGTTACAGCCGTCGATATGTCAATGGAGCCCCCGAAAATAGCAGGCTGGATAGTACCCCGGCTGGAACAATTATGTGGTCAGGAATCCTGAGGTGGTCAGGCAGCTCCAGCAGGCTGTGAATAAATTGAAAGTCAAGTGCTTTCTGAAGGTGAGACCTGTCTTCAGGCTGGTCTCTCGAATAGTTCACGAGAGCGGTTGAATATATCGCTATAGTGCACAATTTATACTGCTATGTACTAGTAGATAATACTACACAAGTGCGAGGGGGTTGCGTTGCACGCTAAGTCAGGAGGAATTCTGTGGTAGGAGAGCAGATTGGTAGGTATTCTGGTTCATATTCTTCTAAGCAAGATGGACGGTAATCTCAGTATTTATACAGGAAGCGCGCTCTCCATATAACAAAGAAACTTAAGGGGAAACATAGTGAGAAACATTAGTGCGAACCATGTTTGACCCTATAAACCTGCCAAGAAAATCCCAATAAAGTATGCGTAAATCCATAGGAATGTGAGGGAATAATTAGGAATAATCATGCATGATATGACCAAGACAGATGCATAAAGTAATGCATAAACAACTGTGATATCCCGAACACCAGATAAGGAAACACCTAAGACAACCTCTAATTGTTATCATGAAATATTAATGAAAGATACGCAATTATGTCTTAGCTGTAGTAATGTCTGCTGTGAACAGGTAAAACTGGGAATATCAGCAAAAAAACCATTTTCTCTTAACGGACAGAGCCCGCTTCAGGACGAATAGTATCTGCTCTTTGCGTCCGGTCCTCCCAGATCTCCCGCGCCTTCTTTGCCTTTCATTTGTTGCGTCTGGTGCACCCGGATGGCCCACTTTCCCTCCACAGCATCCGACATGCTTGTTGCGGCCCCCCCCCTCCTCCTGCCTCCCCCTTGTATCCGTCCCCTTATCCTCTCGTCTACTTGCCTCCTGCCTACTCCTTGCGGTTGCGTTCGTCCGGCGACCATCACTGCTACCCTCCCACCTCTGGCGACCTAGATCTGTCCAATTCCATAATTCTCTTACGGTTCACAAGAGGCCTGGCGCGGCCGCCATGCAGACCCCCTACTTTGGTTGGCTTCCCTTGCAGCAGGAGAGCATGGTTTTGCATTAATCATCCGCTGAACTCAGGCGGCCAAGCTGAAGCCAGACACTTTGTACAGGAATCTCTCCCTTCAGTCGCCAGCTTCAACTTGGCTACCTATTCAATTCAATTTATTTAAAACATTACCTTAAACGCTCACGGCTCATGTAGTACTCCTCCGGCCGAGTGGAAGCCGGACACTCAATATGGGCACTGCCACCATAAGTGTACGGCTTCAACTTGGCCGTATATTCATACGGAACAATTCATCCTATTTAAAACATTCCCTTCAATACCCGTGAATCATGTATGACTCCCGCGGCTGAGTTGAAGCCGAATACTCAATATGGGAACTGCCACCTTAAGTGTCCAGCTTCAACCCGGCCGGATATTCGTGTGGAACAATTCAACCTATTTCAAACATTCTCTTAAATGCCCACGGATCGCGTAGTACTCCCCCGGCGAAGTTGAAGCTTGACACTCAATACGTGAACTGCCACCTTAAGTCCCCAGTTTCAACTCAGCTGAATAAATACTGTACATAATTGGATAGAATAATTTAATATATTTCATTAAACATCCTCAAATCAATCCTGTGATTCACTATCCTTTGCTTCTCACCGCTAGGAATTACCTGCGCCTGTCCAATCACTGGCCTTATACTGACTATTCGCATGTCTCGACCATTGATCCTGTTGTGACTCGAATATGTCCTCTCGGAATGTGAAATCTGCCACCATTAATCGGATCGAGTATGCGAACTAATACCAGGCGATGGACAGCTGCGGCCTCACTTAGAATATTTCTTATCTTGAAAAGTGCTAGCAACCGACCCACTACGCGTTCCTGTAAATCTCCCTAGTTCGCTTCCCCACCAGTCTGGACCCACACCCAATCGTTTCTAGAGCCACCATTGTGGAATGCCTTTGTTCCAGTGCAGCGGGCCCGGTGGATCTGAAACCTGTCAGTTTCCTGAAAGTCAGGCACTGGGATTTCAAGCTGAGGAAATCCTTCTACAGGAAGTAACCCAAGTTCGGCGGGGTCCGCAGGCAACCGCCGGTCATCCGCAGCAGTCTGCCTGATAAAATGCAGTATTTCCTCCATCATGTTGGAATAATGGATATCGAGGGCTGTGCATAATTCGGTCAGCGTGCTGGTGTTCTTCATACAGCCTTTAAGCACCCGGCGAGGTGTGCTGCGACTTGGTACAGTCGGCATTTCCATCCCACTATCTTCTACCACAATCACACCTTCAACTTTCGAAAGTGCTTCTATTGTCTGCAACGTTATTCCTATGGCGTGCTGGCAGCCATAGTGCGACAAGATCTGTCGGGCGGCTTCATTCTTGTTTGACCTGCGGTAGTCATCTTTAATCTGATCCTTATGTGCTAGTTTATCGATCTCAGTTGAATACATCGATATGGATCCAAAACGCCGTACGTTGGAGGCAAAGTGAGTCAGGTAGTGCATCTTGATGAAGTTGAAGTGGTTCTCACGCCGTATCAAATCTGCCTGCCGATCAGACCTTTCAACTCTCTCTTGATCAGCCAGCCGACAGCGATTAGCCACGGTGCTATGCCAGACTTCTTTAGCATGCTGATCTGCCATTAGTTCCCTTAGCTCCTAATCCTGGCAATTTGCTTGAGCACGGGTGGCCTTCGAGGTATGGAACTCAAGACAAATGACCTTTATCCGGTGGAATGTCTGCAGGTAGCTTTCAATGTAGGAAAGTGTGTCTGGTGTATTACTGCGATATTGAGCCATGAGAGTAAAGTCCACGAGCACGCTAACACACTTCAAAGCGCTCTTGAAATCCTGATACTGAGAACTGTCCGGATTTCACAATGCGGACGCCAATACGGCTGAAATACAATGGCCGAGATTGCGCTTCTCCTTTCCTTGCCATTGTGTGATTTCGCGATAGGCCTTGTTCGGTACGCTGAATCCGGGGTAAGGAGGAATTTCTTTCTAAGCATAGTCGAACACCTGCTGCTGTTTATGCATTTTCAGGAATACTTCCACCCATTCTATCATATGTTTGAATAAGCCAAGGTAGATGTTGTGCAAGAGGTCCAGCTTGTGTAGGTCCGCGGGGCTTACTCGGTCGAGTCCTGTGAATACATTGTTTCCTATTTTCACGCCCAACCGCTGAAAGTATTCTGCAATGCTGGCCGCTTTCGCTGGCTCATGCCTCAACTTGAAGGCTTTCTCTCTACATAGCATGTAGTCGCGGGTCTCATACATCCACCACAGATCCCCATCGAGCTCCTCACATGGAACCTCACACTTTGGGTATAACTTGCTGCCTATTCCTTGCAAGGCTGCATGCTCAGCATGATCTGCAATCCAGGCCGACAAAATGGGAAAACAAAGACGTGTTTTGCCGTCTGCACAATCCATTACCGTTCCTTCTCGAACAACCTGCTATAATGGTGCCAGGACAAGATCGAAGACAGCCTGCAGGACATCCGCATTGGTCTGCCGCTGGGCTTCGTTGGCACGGGCTGATTCACCAGTGAACTTTGGCTGTACTAGAAGCAATGCCAGAAGCAGGATTGGCATCTCGGCAGGGCTGCTTCTTGTCCTCGAACAGATATTGCCGATCGTCATGTATACCGGCCAGGCTTTCTTATCTCTGGAGAAATTGGTAAGGTGCGTCTAGTCAGGCAATCCAATAATGGGCACCACTGTGGACCCGGCGGGCAAAGCTTTCCACCAAGGAACAGAATGGGCTGTTAGCACTGGAAACAGCACTCCAAGAACTTGTCAGGACCTATCTCATACCTGCATATCCCACCACCAGTCCGCCGTATGCATCTCTGAATATAATCGCTCTCCACTTGAATCATATTCTTGAATAGGTGCGTAAACCATATCTGAGCTATACGCGACCTGACGCATCAGGTAGCGGACACAGTCAATAATATTTCGATAATAGAAAGTTGTTGCATGTCGACCATCATGAATACTGGCTTCCGCCCACACGAAGTATTCACGAAATGGGTCCAGTATGTCGAGGTGTTGTCACAAGCAATAGGCGGACCGGAATGTTCTGATATCCGTACCGCCTAAACCTTCTGCAAAGTACGCGTCGATCTGCGACTTGGCTATCTTGCTCCAGACAAACCAGCTCGCCAAATTAAAGTCGTTTTCAGATGAGAAAGGGCTCCAAGAGTTATCGGTCATGGCCTTGTTGAGCTCTGTATAGCCAGCAACTTCGCCGAGTGGTCTGCCGGTAGCGGGAATAGTTTCTTGACCCAAAGGGCGCACCCAGACTGGTGGGTGCGAAACGTCTTCCATGTGTGAATCGTTCTGCATATCATCTACCTTACCACTTGCTGTATGGAAATCTGGGATCTCAAGCCTGCAATCAGATTCGTAGTCTCAGTCGGTCAGGTTTTCAAGTTTATCACGAACAAAAGTAGATCCTATGGAAGCCGCGTCCACAATGCTGCTGAGGGAAAGAACGATATCAAGATGCATTGTCTGAAGATGTTTTTCATATGCAGCGGCTTGTTGATAACGTCGCCTACAATAAGGACACTTTGTTGTCTTTGAGGTCATCATGTGTGGTGTTTCTCTTTCAAGTAGTCTGGCAGATAGGCTGAGCGGCTGCAGCGGAGTCAGTCTTTCAAAGTGAAGGGTAGGTTTCTTTCAAGGGGTAAATCGGGAAGATTTCAAGTATGTTTAGTCGGATGACAAATGGGTCCAGACATTCAAGCTGCCAACTGTTATTCACGGTTTAACTGGTGAAACCTGTTCTTTGTTGAGAGTATGGGAGGGCCATGGCTCATGGGTCGCGGCTCCCATGCCGCTCCGTTGCGGCTTAAACCCTTATCTGAAACCTATCGTCATTGTAGATGGGTCATGTGACTTTTCAAGATATATCAAGTTTGTACAGGGTACAATCCTGCGAACCCCACTAAAACCGTTCTCGTGCAGTCTATATAAGCTCTCTCTTCCCCCCCTTCCATCTTCTCTTCATAATCCTTTCCCCAATCACAATCACATCCTCGATCTGCCAGCCCATCCTAACAGGACCCACAAAGCTCAGCACAACCTCTCACTCATCAGCAGTATCACCAGTGTATCCTCAGCTCATTTCCAATTACCTATCTGCGTTTCGCTAGCCAATAACCTTTTCACAGCCATTACCATCCGCAGAACTCCCTTTACCGTCCGCCAGGCCCGCTCTATTATTTTCGGATCTTCCACAATCCTTCATCCTCAAAAGTACCAGCATCTACTAGCAGCCATCCTCTATCCGCTGAGGGACCATTTAAACCCCCCCAAAAAGCATTCTCTTTCTGATCCATCAACCACCCCCTACCCCGATCACTATTACAATGGCAGCCTCAAAGGTTGGTCTCACTTTCAAAAAATCGGCGTCCTGTAAAAACGACGGCAATGTTATCTGGTGTAAGCACGTTTCTGGCTTCCCCCACCTATGAACCTATAGTCCGGAGTATAAAGCCTGGCGAAATGCTATGAAATGTAAGATGGAGCAAGCCAGGATCCCAGGGTGGAAGCAGAGTACTGCCGCACAATGGGCGGCCATCCAAGTACATGCCCTTACCCTCCAGCCTCTTAGCCAGAGGTCGGGACTCTGGCAGGCTAATAACCCCTGTGGCGAAAGTTTTACCGAATGCCTCGACCTTTTGCTAAAGGACATAGCAAAAAAACATCAGGGTATTTTAAGAGACATGTTGAAAGCACCTGTTGCCGCTGTTCCGGTTGCGGACCCCACCCACGTCAGAAATGATCGTAATTATCCACAAGCGTCCATAATAAAGATGTACCATATATGCTAATACATCTCCTGCAGGTCTCGGCGGTCTGCGGTCTGTGCGTCTCTGGATAGATGAGCTATCCGTAGTCCGCCCAAGCAGCCAACTTCCTGGCGGGATGGACAGGATCCAGTGGCAAAGTCGTGGACATGTTTACTGGATGGAGCTAACTGAGCCCACCTTTCTGAACCTGCTACCGGGCATAGACAAAACCATGGCACCAGGTGTCAGATTTTGTATCCTTATTGGTGCGACAAGACAGGGTACACGTCTGCTGCAGGACAATTCAGAGGAGCCGCTGCCGCTTGCTGAAATGATCCGAATCACAAATAGCCGACTTGTCCGCATATGGTGGTCTTTGAATCCGCCAAGCGAACCAATAGATCTGCTCTTCGGTTGCCATCGAAGGAATGATACAGAGGATAGCACTTCTCCTCCCGGTGAGATCAGGTTTGCTTCACGTGATAACCGGGGCCCCCCTCCAGACACCTCGGATGACGGGTCCGCCGGTAGCGATGATAGACAGAGCTCAGATGGCCACCAGCCAGAGTCATCCGCTGCGGCCGCAAAGCGAACTACTTCAACAAGGACCACCAGGAGCGGTAATACCACAAAAAAGACTGGGCGAACACACAGCATCAATTGGGTGGACGTTGGCGAATCAGAGCCAGAGTCTTCTGGTACGCAAGCTTCTGTCCCCTGTGCGAACTTGGGCACTCATGTTTTGAGGTCTAGTAGACAAGGAGAATGGGAGACTGACCTAAAGAAAGCATCCCAGACGCCAGCCAATAATAGTGGTAAACGCAACCTCGCAATCATGCAAGAGGCTGATGTGCCATATGGTTCGGATGGAAGTCCGGAACCCCAGAGGAAGGTGGCCCGCCAGGTGGGGGCAATTGATGCCAGCATTGAGGTTGAGCCGGACACACGCGATGGGGAGCATAATCTGAGTTGGCAACTGGCTGACAGGACTAGTCCGACAAAGAGTCCGTCTCCGTTTACTCCCAATCCGGGTCACCATCATTCGTCTGCAGCCTCTGAGCAGGCAGAGGCGAGAAGGTCAGCCGGGCATCTTTTGATGCTGGCCTCAGGGGCCGAGCAGCCTGTCAACACATTGGCAACACAAGTCGATACGCTAGCAGAAGCCATTCCCCCTCCGAGGATCCGTATACCGGCCCTGTGTCTGCTGATATTCCGACAGCTGAAGCAGTGGGAGGAGAATTAAGCCCGCCCGCTGACTCCCCAACGGACTCGAGTGCATACTCTACACCTGGTAAGTTCCGGTTACGACTACATGTTTTCATCCATTCTGTTGGCAAGGTCTGCCGCAGTTCCGGCAGAAACGGGCGTTGGGTGTCGGCTCAAGTCCGTTTCTGTCCTGGCTCACTAGCTCTGCGAACAAAGCTCACCTGCCCTGACCAATGTGGCTAATGTCTAGCTAGCTGAGGGTGCAGGTCCATTTCAAGCAATTAACAAGTACTAGGCCATGATAGACCCTTTGACTTTTCCTTTTGGTGTTTTCATTTTTGTTTCTAGAGTTCATGTTATTCTCGCTGTTTCCTAACTATTTCTCTTTTAGATTAGCCTGCTACGTCTGGGCTACTTGCCCTGATCAGTATACTTAATTTAGACCTGCGACTGTCCCCAGATCCTGCGAGTGTTTCCTTTAGGTGTTTTTCATTTGGAGTTTTACTTTTAGAGTTTTGCGAGTTATCCTTGTATTTTTTCCCACACATTTCTTGTTTGAATTGGCCCGGCTGTTGCCGTTACGGGTTGCCAAAACCAAATGTAGTTTACGGACACTTTGTTGCTCTACGGGGTTCCTCTTAGAGTTTTGCAGACCATTCTTGTTTGTCATGAGCTGTTCTGCGTTAACTGAGTCGGCTCGTGGGACCTGCTCGCAGATCATTCTTGCTCTTTTCCAGCTCTTTTTCATTTGGTGTATGTTTTCTCTGCTGGCTTTAGCGGTTTGCTCTTTGGACTTGTGCCGATCATTCTTGTTCTTCTCTAGCTGTTTTTCGTACGGGGTTGCCCCTTTCATTACTATTCCTATCCTAGCTTTTCATCTTATATCCCATCCGTTGAGCCTTAGCTGCAGCTTTCACTTTCTGCAATTAGCGTCCAGGCCTGAGCCCTAGCCTTACCCGCATTGGTTTCTGTCCGCTTGGCAGACCTACTCAAACTAGATTAGTCTGTACATTCTGATAAACCTTTTTTCATCTGGTTCAGGAACCCCAACTACCTCACACTCGTATTGCCCCAGTGCAATCCCAGCGCGGCCAAGTCTTCGGGTGCAAATTCCTATTTCAGGTATCAAGCTGCAATTTGGACGCGCAGTGTGTGCTGACGCCAGCGGACATGAAAGCGAGTGATAAATTGTGAATGTCCTTAGTTCTTAAGGTAGCTGGGCCGACCATTTCGATCTTCCAAGTTCACACCCTATATCGTGCTCTTAGCTACCTACCAATAGAGGCTTCCTAACACCACCTGCACCTCAACATCATACACTGCAATTCTCTTCTATCACTATTCACCTGCATACTATGTCACAACAACAGCGGCTGCTTATGGCGGACCGAGCGCATTCATCGAGGCAGGAAAGGCAAAGGCAAAGGGAGGTCCTTCGCGGACGTTTCCAGGGATCTGGGTCCACGGACAGATTAACTATAATAACATCACCCAGTGTTGAGTCTGTTATGGCTGGATCCGCTCTAGGTAGGAGGAGGGATGCCATGTGAGAGCCAGCTTCTTCACGACTCCAGGTACCAGAGCCTGTCCTGTACAACCAGTAGCAGGACTTAGAGTCAGCGGATGAGAGTCTAGACTCTAATGATAGGGAATATGAGGGTAATGAAGGCCAGGGTGAGGAGAGTGAGGAGAGTGAGGAGAACGAGTTAGGCCAGCATGCGGACAATATGGATCATCCATCGGCTTGGGGAGTGCAAAGACCAATTGGGCGTGAGTTTCTTAGCTTGCAGCACTCGATACTGACAATCACCCCTGGGAATACCCAGAATTCCAGCAGGAGGATTAGTTACCCCGGACAGAGAACGTCTGCTCAAGTACGAGTTAGCCAAAATGGTTGTACATCTGCCATTCCCTCCCGTTCGCCCACAGACTTCAATCCACTTGCGATGCCTGTGATAACCCCAAGTCACCCAGATCCAACCGTGCGGGAATTGGATAGCGGAGGACAGCAAGCCAGCAGTAGGCGAAATATGGCAACTGGGCATGAGCGTACCATTCTGGCCAGATCCTGTGACCTGATGTGGGACTGGACAATCTTCGTCAATCCGTTTCCGGACCCAATTACACTGACCGAAGAAGTCCGCACATGTTAGAGCGATGCCCGGACCAAATTGGGCTTTCCCGACTTTGCTGATGCTACCCCGCCCTCAAATGACCAGGTAAGTTACCCCTAATCAATAACCGACATCCTATCCTAGACTAAATGGAATCGCCGCTGGTCACTGATTTGCAGATCCGGGCAAAGTACAGCGGATGCAGATCTCAGCATCTGCATACAACAAAGAAGTCTATAACAGAACTCTATAAGCTCAATATTCAGGATCCTACAGCCTGTGCACGAAGAGTGGAATACCTACTTGCGGCGGATAGGTTCATTTGCCCGCCGGGCAGCTATGAGGTATCTTTTTGACATTTGTCGGGATTGTTTCTAATCAGAGTAAGACTAAATTGATCTAATCCAGCGGACAGCCAATTTCTCTTAGATTCCCAGCACCCCAGATTCCGAGTGTAATATTGGCTCAATATTACTCTGGCCCGAAAAGGAAAAGCATGACGGATGAGGGTTTCCTAGATAAGATTGATAGCCTGTTTATCTGTCTGACAGCTGCCATATTATGTCATTAACTGCAATGTTGGTGGACTGGCATCTGTATCGATAATGTGGCTTTCACAAGGGCCACTTCGGGGGGTAATAAAAACAATGTGTACTGGGAGGTTTCGAAAGTGTCCGGATCCGCCGACAGCCCGGGAATCCGGACACTTTTGAAAATAGCAAGTACTCGAGTTACGTGAAAGGTTAGCTAATAGATGGGTAGCCCTGCTGGAACGTCAGACACGATCCTGGGGCAAAATGGGAAGAGTTTGGCAACGTCGAATAATCCAGCGGATAAGGACGACATTGGAGGCCAGAATCGCGAAGAAGCGGGGAAAGCAGGTTGCGAGCACGGCAGGATATAACAATGATGAGGACTCATTGAGGCGTGAGTTTGGTAGTGATACGGAGCTGAATAAATTGGAGGCCGCTGGCAGCCTCGTGGATTCAGGAGGAGGACATGGTCGGCAGGAGCCGCGGCGAGAACATGGGCCCAATCCAGGAGCACTGGTTGGTGCAGCACAATTCCAAGACCCTGGGGAGGCAGAATCGCATGTTGAAGAAACCGATCGAGAGGATAGGGAGAATGGTTTTATCACCACTCGCTGATCGTGTATATATATGTAATTAAATTAAATTAAATTACGCATGCTAAAAGGGTCAGGAATGGTCAAACAATAGTAGTGTGCGAGTCGGTGGGCAGGAAAGGCATGAGAATGAATTGCACGAATGGTTATAAGCTGCGCAAGTATGAGTAAGGCATCTAGCGGGCAATTGTAGGTTCGGAAGACATAAAATGTGTCAGGCAGATGGTTATAAATGGCGCAGGCTTGGGTAAGTCGTCTAGTGGGCAGCTGTAGGTTGACAGGCACGGGAATGAGTCTGGGGGGCTGTTAGAAGCCGGGGAAGACGGTGGGAGCCTGCGAGCGGACTGTAAGAGGCCAGGGAGGCGGCAAGAGGCATGGAGTAGAGGAGATAGGATGTGGAGAGCTGAGGAGAGAGCCGCACGAAAGGGCAAGAGAGAGAGGATGTCCGTCAGATATGGGAGAAGACGGGCTGGGATCCGAGTGTGGAGGAGAAAGGGCTGGACATGTTTGGAGGGATGAGGGCGGAGGAAGTAATAACGGGAAAACGTCCGCCGAATACGCGAGAGGACTGAGGGAATCCAGGAGTGTGGGAGAAGCGGAGGTGATGTTGGTGGGGTTCCAGATGAGAAACAGATTCAGGGAGAGGTTAGTGACGGGGTTAAAGGAGAGAGGGTATCATGGAAAGAAAGCTGGCGGGCAGGGGTATCGGGGGTATTGGCCGGGAGGAGACATGTCGCGGCCGCAAGAAGTCTGCAAAAGGGCAGCATGGGAACACGTGCATTGGGAGCGAAGGTATGAAGAGGCTGGGCGCTGGGGGTAGAGTATCAGGGGGGTGGCTGCGCCAGGTGGGGTCAAATACGTCAGGATGCAAAAAGGGCCGTGTCCAATACATCCAGACGCGCAAGTCAGCGTCCCGATGCATTGGACGCAGCCCTTTCACTTCCGGACGGAATGAGCCCAGGCAGACGCACCCAGAACAGGAGTTTACGTTTTAAGCGCCTGGAACGTCCAGTGCATAGGGTGAGCGGGGAGAGACAGAACGCAAGGTATTTTTTTTGCTGATGCAACAAGCACTTTAAACTCATAATATTGGATAAGTATTATAAGATATGTGCCAATGACAACTGTTGCTCTGCAAACTTGAAACCAGATTAACTCAAAACTGGGTTTAAAGTGTCAAGTCAATTTTCCCATAATAACACTCAAATATCAAAATTCTGAGTGGAACTTCTCAGCCCTTAGTGCAGTCGAAGGTGATATATTATGAATTAATAATTCAAAAATAAGGAATTTTTCTTGTGAGAAGATACTACATACCAAATGACTGCTTGTAGCTCTTGTCCTTCCTGCACAGTGTAGTATCCATTCATCCTGCATGCAAAACATCTTGTTTGTAATAATAACAGGACCAAGGAAGTATCCTTCTTTCAATAATAACCAACTACCAGAGTCTTAAAACGAGTCCTTCTCCAGCCAATCTCAGAAGCCAGTCACAGACCAAGGCAGAGGAGTGCTGAACTATATGACATACCATTGAAGTACTTGTGATAGGGGGAACTGTGGGGAGAATGGGAGAGGGAATAAATGTTCATGCGGAGGAAAATGTAAACCTCTGTTTATCTGTTTTGCCACTATAAAAAGTTGCTTTCAGACAATATAAGGCATCCTGCTCGGCAGTTCTCGTACTTGCATAGCTTCTCAGGGGCGAAATAGACAGTCTATAGTGAAAAAATGAACTAGTTGATAATTGCGTAGACCAGGCATTAGAATGGCTGCTATGGGATCTGATGTTCTGACTATTATTTTCAGGTATCATTGCTCCTGTAACCCTACTGATACACTTCCACAACACAAAAATCTGTTGAGAATCTACTTAAACAAGCAAAAGCATTCCCCTTTTAGGTATAAAATGGTCTTGAATGTGGTTCAGTCGGTTTGAATATATGGCTCATGCCACCCGCTTCTGTTACTCCTGCCTCTCCCAATACTTCACCCCTCCCCTAATGCCACGCCGTTTCTACTCCTGTCGGCCACTGTCAGATTGTAACCGCGTCTACCGACCATAGCTTAGGGGGTGCCTGCCTTGCCGTGATTTGAGATAGCGGTGACTTCACATACACTATGTAGTTCCCCCAAATCATGATTTGAAACTGCCAGGGCAAACCCAATGGACATCTCAAATCATGGTGGGCAAAACACCCCCTTAGTTTGACGAGTGGACAAGATTGCGACTAACTTACCAGTTAATGATATCTAACATGCCTACAGGACTCAGGATATTCCCTTTCGGGCAAACAGTATTCCTTTTTGGGAGGATTTGTTTCCGAGCGCTGAGAATAGTGCTTGGACTGGGACAGTGGATTACACTAGTAAGTACACAACTCGAGCACTATAATCATGAAACACAAATACCGGCACTGCGAGCATTCCCCTACTAGCCACTATGACTAGTCACCCACGACCCACTTGAAAGCGTAGCGAACCCAGATTTCGTCCCTAATCGCCACTAAGTTAGTCAATGATCGATAATTTCAATTTGATTGGCCAACCCCAAAAAAATGGGATCAAACAGGCAAGACACACTCGCAAGGCAGCAAACACACTCCTATGATACTTGCAAAATAATCAAATTCGGTTCCACAAGACCGCATTGTTCAACTGGCAGGCGGAAGACCTCACCCCCCCCCCCCCATTCCCACCTCCCTCCAAAGGTATCCTACTCTATGGGTGTTTATCAACCACCCCTAATATAAACAAAAACATATCCATGATTAAAATCAGGGTAGGGAATCCATGTGAATCTATCTTCAAACAACTTTTTTGTTTTTTTGCCACTAGGAGAATGTTGCTAATGATAGCTGAGCAAATTTTCGGCCATTAGGAAAGTGGTACAGTACGGTACTTCCGATTTTGCTTGAGACGTCTATATTATAAAAGATACATTCCCATGTGTTAGCTGTGATATATTTGCGGTAAGAGCACACAAGCCCCATGCAATCAAACCTTATGGAAATTTCGAGCTGTTAGTAGGAATTACCCTGTAGAAAATTGTTCCTTGAGCTTTGCGAAGTGGGATGTCCTAGATGGAACATGGGGGGAGGGCCAAGATCTTCCGCACATTCATTGTAGCTGTCCCCGTGTCCCACATAGCGCCCTATCCGAGCCTAGGATAGACGGAAAGAGCCACAAACTCAAAGGAACGGAGGAAAAGAAAAAGGTTGTTGCATTTCTTCCCTTCTATGATATCATAGACATATCATTTCCCCGTATTCAATTCCAGGTAAGGGAATTCCCTCTCCTCCTCCGCCTGAAGCTTAACGCACTCTGCTCTACCCTACCCCAATCCAACCCCCCCGTCAAGATATACTCTACCTGTCACAATACCTCCCCAAACTACATACCAATACCTTTCCGCGGCCCCATGACCACAACAAACTACCCAGCCAGATGAGTCTGAATCCCACGCCTGCGAACCCCTCAGAAAGAAAAGCAAAAACAACTATTTCACTCTCAGGCACCTCCCACCACCCCCCCTCCCCCCACTGTGCAGTAATAGCTCCGAATGTAAGTGAAAAGCGCCACAGCCAATGGCGAGCTCCCAGCTACTACTCCAGAGAATAAGAATCTTCCAATAGGTGATATAATAGATACAAAACTTGTGTTCAACATAGGCTAGCTAACCACATACAACTAAGGGCAAGTAATCTACCCCCCACCTCAAGCACAAAACAGGCACAGGCACCCCTCTCCCAATCCCCCCAAAAACCCAACCCCCCACCACAGCTCGAACCCCGCAATCCCCGATATAA
>Ga0307509_10005842_pt1 | contig 16886 bp, 9 predicted proteins | sample 10_EM_MG_FD_202245 | JGI IMG/M metagenome (GOLD analysis project Ga0307509, IMG submission 202245) | Populus trichocarpa ectomycorrhiza microbial communities from riparian zone in the Pacific Northwest, United States - 10_EM | ecosystem: Host-associated > Plants > Roots > Unclassified | place... | reverse complement strand
GAGGGCCAATCCGAAAGTGTGAAGCCTGTGTAATGCCCGAGGTTTCGAAAAACTCAGGTCGATCGGGCGGCGTTGCCTAAGCACAAAAAACCTGCAGCCCGGATTGAGCCCTGCTTGCTGCTTATACAAATCTGACTGCCCACAAACAAATCTAGAGGTGAATTAGATTTTATCTCAGATTGGCTTAAAGCTACAACCACAAGCAACTTTACCAAGCTATTTGGTGCCCATTTTATTGATTTGTTTCATTAAGGGTCTTTTGTTTACCATAAAATGTTTTAAAAATAAAAAGAATATTTTATACATAAGATGTATTTTAATGTTTAACTTGAAAAATATTTTTTTATATTCATAAAAATAAAAGATAGTAGTGATGGAAAGATAATGATAATGATAATAATGATAGCAGTAATAGAAAAGTGGTTGAATGATTTAGTAAGTTCATCACTATTCATAAGATATTTTATGAATTGAAAATAATTTCTAATAAAAAAAAATTAAATTTAAAGGATGACCGTAAAATATTTTTTTTATTATTTATTTTTCTTGTGAAAATACCTTGCAAGAAATAAATATAGAAAAATATTTTCTAAAATAATAAACATGAAGAAATTTATAAAATATTTTCGTGTAAAATATTTTATAAAAGACAATCATACATAAAATCTAATTTAATTTTCTGGATGTTTGTGAAGAACATGTAGGATCTTTATGTGGGATTCTGTTGTGGGATATGAATATAATGTAGTCCTATGGACAATGAATTTATTTAAGCATCAATCTAGTCTCGTGGTTAGAAAAATAAATTAATAACAAATTCCACCGACGAATCCTGCATGCATTTTCTTTTATTTTCTGATGCTAATGGGTCCAAAATCTTCTCTGACAATCAACTACAGGTACTTTGCCAGTTGCCTGTTTTTTTTTTGGCAGATTTACTCATTTTGCCTGATTGCCATATGAATATTTATTGATAGCTGCATTTATTCTTTCTTGATTGATAGAACTTTAAGTTGTCTGCGAAACCTAGTTTGCCGGTTCGTATATTATTGTGAAAAAACTATAATAATTATTGATGAATATTGCAAGCTAGAAAGAACACAAGATTTAGCGTGAAAATATGCATATATCCACATGAATGAGGAGCTTTACTTACCTCTTACTGGAACTCCATCTATGACTACAGTACATAGTAATCTAAAAATATCTCCTAATAATTTATGACCCTTCATCATTGTCATAACACATTTACTCAGCTTCAATACTCTATTTTTAAACTTGAAATTAAAGCCATTACGGTCTAAAGTGACTAATGAAATCAAATTCTTTCTTAAATCTGGTATATTTATAACATTACACAAAGTTCTAACAACACCATTAAATATTTTAATTTTAATTTTAATATTCCATATTCCTAAAACTTTGCATAGATCATCGTTACCCATTAGAACTTAATCAGAATTGACTAACTTGTAGGTGTTTAACCAATATTTATTTGGTTTCATGTTATAAGAATATGCTGAAAACAATATCCAAGAATCTGTGAGATGATCTGAACTAGATGAAATAGAAATCATATCTCTATCGTCGATCTCTAAGTCCTTTTCCACTATATTCACAGGCTTTGATGAATCCTCTTTTGTTCTCTATATCCCTTTTTTTTTCTTAGGACATTCTCATTTTATATGCCTTATTCTTTCACACTTATAACACTATATGTCCTTCCTTTTCCTAGATCTGGACCAAGCTTTATTGTTTCTCGATTCATTCCAGGATTTGTTTCTCCCACACTTTTGATTACTACTCACCACCAGCCTTTTTCCTTGTAAATTTTCATCACTAGCTTTCTTCCTTAAATTAAAACTTAAAAGGGCACTTGTGATCTCTTCCAGTATGAGGGTTTCATTCCCCCACATCAGAGTTGTAACCAAATTTTTAAACGTAAAGGAAGCAGGAAGGGAATTCAGTAACATCAACGCCTTATCTTTATCGTCGAACTTCATATCAATTCCCTTCAAATCATTAATGATCTAATGATCTAATTTTGCATAAGAAATCCTTGACATCATAGACAGGCTTTGATACTAATTGCTGTAAGAAACCTATGATAATTATTGATGAATATTTCAATAGGAGAGAAACTAGAAAGAATATAAAATTTAACGTGGTTCAACAATGTGCCTATATCCACAGGAGCGAGGAACTTTTATTTTCACTAATGTTAAATAAGATTACATAGTATGTATTTATAGTAGACCATAAACCACTAAAGGAGCCTAACCGTCCAAAAGTCCAACCACCTAAGGGGTATTAAGAATTTTTTAGTAATACTCTTTTACCGTACAACGAGAGCATTATTTTCACTATATGTTGTTCCGCTTTGCTTCACTCCACTCCAACATCTATCTATAAGTCATAAACTACAACAAATATTAATGGAAACAAGTAAAAGACCTTTTTTTTTTTTCATGTAGATAAATAATGAGGGGGTTTAGGAGGTGTTTGGAAGTGTGGTAACAATTGTTTTTCAAAATGCTTTTAACTTGGAAATGAATCAAAATATTTTTTTTTATTTTTAAAAATTATTTGTAATATCAGTGCATCAAAACGATTTAAAAACATAAAAAAAATTTAATTTTAAACAAAAAGATTGAAATTTTAACCAATTCTTGTTTGAAACGCAATACCAAACGGAGTGGCTTAATGCTTACAATACCAGTAGCCACGTTGAGATAAGAGTAAGATAGATATAGAGATGTTGATGTAACATGGACAACAAAAACAAAAAGCAGTGTTGTAAAATATGAGCTTCGCTGCGAAGTTCACTAACACCATTTCTGTTACCAATCCTAAGGAGTCCATTCCAGCTTGTACGATAAATTTATATAACACTATGCTTTACAAACATAAATCAATATCCCATTCATCATCACACAAATTCTTCAATATCTTTCTTTGATTTGATATGATGGAATAACAATAAATTAGAGGACAATGTTATTCAGTTTATGGAGCATTGAATTTATACCTTCATGCTGATGGTGGGTTTTCGAGGCTGACTTTCACCCCAAAGAATCAAGGAAAACAAAGAGAGAATACAAAACCCCACTATAAAGCAAGAACAACTAGTAATATCATCAGAAATATAAACGAGTCTAGTATGCTTTAGCAATATAATTGATTCAAATCAACACCATAAAAAAGCTAGTACCATCCATTTTTGTTTCATTGACTGTGTTCATTTTCTATGTAATTAGTCTTTGTACAATTATATGATGATGTTTTAGGGACAAAATCATCTAGTCTAGACAATTTAAATGGAAATGCAAAGACGAGCATTATGGAACAATTTATATCTCTATTAGAAGCATGCCTATACCAAAAGCATGGAATTCATTTCATTATTTAAGAGATCTAACTAGTTAATACTTTGTGCTCCTATATCCAACTACGTATGTCCTAAATGGGTATTAAAGGACTCTTTTTATTTCTCACTTCCCATGGCCAGGCTGCCACAAACATTATTGGGTTGACCCAAATATGACATTGATTACTTATCTTACTTTTCTTACCATGAAAGACTTACCACAAACTCTTTATGTAAACAAATCTTTGTCTGGTCACTTCCAAAAAATCCAGAATCCTTATTCAAACAAGCTTGTCTTCATGATCAATCACCTCTAAAGGATTCAAAATCCTTTTTCATGCAAACAAATCTTCATGACTGGTCACCTCTAAAGAATCCAAGATCCTTTTCTATAGAAACATGTCTTTGTGGCTGGTCACCTCTATATGATCCAGGATTCTTCTTCATGTAAAAGCATATTCATGACCGACTATGACAAAATGCCCTGCCTTATCCTACCATGACCTGAAATAACTTATTATTTAAGTGAAGTATAGGATTGGTCTAAGCATATAAAACTCATCAATCAGAAGAATCGCCTCGACTAAACAAGTACTCTAGCCTTTAGGAGAAACATCTATAATCCTAACACTCGGTCTATAAGTTAAACTCCTTAGAAAACCTTTTAATAGACATAGATTACTTCACTTAATGGATGATCTAACTCTAGCTCATATTGAGGAGACACCATTACACTTTTACTTAAATATTTGATCTTACGTGACAAAAACTCAATAGCTTTTATACGAGCTAAAAATACTTTTCCTATGCAAGAAACCTAGGTTTCCCAACCATTTTAATGCACAATAACCACGCCATACAGGATGTAATGTTTAATAAATGAAAAAACATAAATGAACATGACAATAGCGATAAGGTAGTATAAAATAAGCCTAGACCAAGTAATATTTGGTATACATTGTTAAAACCCCACAAGAATAGACTAAAGAATCATAAAAAAAGCTATACAATAAGCAAAATCAATCATTCTTTACCAAAGAGGCCTCTGTTATGGGATTCTACCTGACAAAATCCAAATCATGACTCTCATTTCCTCATAATAGTAGTACCAGACCAGACTGTCCAATATGACCTTGTTATGCAAGGACCTTCACAATCAATTCCCTTCCCTTCAAGTGCACTCTCTTATATTCTCATAAATGAAGAACAAAAGATCTAAGACAAGTCAACTTGGATAATTAGGGACAAATTGAAAAAAAATAAAAGCCGTTCATCATATCAAGTAACTTGTCCACCATAATGGTTAGCAAAACATTTGTTCATTCGTACATGGCTAGGAGCTTCTTAGAAGAATATTTAAGAGCCTTCAACCAAGAAATTACAGTCTAGGTCTCATTGGCCTTCATACAAACCTAGTTACTCTCACTCCCTAAACTTGCATATGCTAACTCTAGTTCCTCCATTTCTTAACGAATAGAAAAAACATATTGGTCTACCTTCCTAAGGTTCTCGTTGATTGTCTCTAATTGTAATTCTTAAGTATCTTTCTCCTACATGATTTTCTAATAAAAATTCTTGGGAGATTCGAAGTTAAGCTTTTAGTTTCACTTGTGTCTCCCTCATACACCAACAAGATTGAAGGCTCCCCCTATATTTAATATTGGCTTAAGTATTTTGTATAAACACAACCTCCAAACGCTTAGCGAGGCGGGCCTATATTTGAAAAGACTATAAATACCTTTCTATAAGGAATAAAAAATTAGCAAATAAACAAATAAAATATGAATAAAATTTACATAGAGCACCGTTTGCATAGAAAGCTCTAGTCGATAGGCGAAAGCTACTCTTGTTCCACTGCTCTAAGTCCCTAAAAAGTAGATTTATTTTCTTGAATGTGCTAATCATAGGTTTGGCATTCTCCTTCCATAAAAAAAGGTTATCCTAGAGCAAGGTCATTAACACTCTAGTTTATCATAAAATTATACTTAAATGGTAGCACTAAATGAGTATGCTCTTCCTCTAGTATCAAGTATATTCAAGTCTATACTTAAAAGGCTATATAAGCAGCATAGTCAACTAAACTGAATTTAACATTAGTACTTAAATTGTGAAAAAAAAGGATCTATATATGTTTGATTGTATATATATCAATAATAAATCTAAACCAAGTGATGAGAAACATAAGGAAAATATTATTTTGGATTTAGTTGACCTCCTTAAAGAAGATGGGTTTGGTAAGCTAATAAACCAACTTCAATTCATAGGACCTCTTGTTCTTGATTTTAAGGATGCTAGTAAGACTAATGAAATGGTATGCAATGACTAGGTTTTGAGTTGTAGAAATTTAGGTGTAAGTATTTTGTTGAAGGTTAGATAAATATTCCAAACCAAGCCTTAATTAACTAATGTAGTGAAATTATGGTATATAACAAATTCATTAGAAAACAATGTCCAACGTTTAACCACAATCTATATGCAATTACAATATATGCATACACTAGAATGTCAAGATACTTATATAAGGGTTTTATAAGAATTTTTATTCATTTGAGATCTTGAAGTTGATACGTCTATATATATACACCAATATAGTGGGTAAGAATGACCACCATTAGCTTGATTTAAAATTTATTGCTAATATGACCCTGACAATTATGAATGTTGAAAAAAGTAAAAGTATTATGATCACTCAAGAAACAATAAGTCAACAATATGAGTTTAATATCTCATGTTACAAGGCATGAGTAACTAACCAAAAGACACTCACTTGGTTGTTTGATTAACATGAGGAGCCCTTTCAAATCCTACCTAGATTATTAATATTAGCATTTCAATAATCAAATCCCGATACAATTGCCATCTGGCATCACAATAGGATTTATGATGATATAGAAATATTTGGAAAAGTTTTATAAGCATTTGGAACTGTAATTAAGAGGTCGAGGTGTTATAGTTTGCTGATAAGTGTTGAGGGCACTAACCTATAAAAAAAGTTTACTGGCAAGTTATTGGTTGAAATTGGTTTTAACACGAATAATGAGATATTTCGTTTGTGTTTTGCTTTGGTCAAAGAAGAGATGAATTACAACTAAACATGTTTTTTTAGATTGTATTCACGAGTTATGTGGTAATTGATTGTATCATAATATGTATATTATTAGATAGACATATTGCAATTAAGAATATCATGACAAATATATGACCTAGAGCTAGTTATATTTCATTGTTATTGTTCACATAACGTTTTTAGTAACTTCAACACCAAGTTAAAATATTTGACTTTAAAAAAAGTCTTACGTTTGAAATGTTGTGAATTATTAAAGTGAAAAGCTGATAACTGGTATACTTAAATAACAGAGAAGGATAAACGAATAAAAGTATGGATATAAGCTGGAAAAAAGGCCTTTTTATTTGATTGTGACCATTATTATTGCAATATGACCATAAATTTATTAGAAGTTTTTAATATGATCTTATAAGGTGGACATGCATTGTCATTATTTATTTAGTTTAGCTGACCTTTTATTGGTCAAATAAACATTTGATTTGATCAAAGATTCTATGCACAAGATTTCATATCCTCATGATTTATTGTGGCCCCATAAGTACTTTGTAAAATGGCAGCTACTTCATATAAATGAAAAGTTAATACAACAATTATATTTAACTATGAAATAAGATATTTTCAAGTGAACACATATAATTAGGTGGTTAGAGAGAGATTCGACAAACATTTAATATATAAAGAAGTTCCAAGAGTGGTAAATAAAGAATATTCAATAGATTGTGTTCACATCTTTTAGCATGTTGTCCATCATGTTGATGAATGCACACAATTTGTTTTTCCTTTCTATAATGTTGACATATACCAAAATGTATATGCTTCTCAGTTTTATCATTTTCCTGACCAACTACTATGATATGAATATACTAAGCATAGTGTTGAAGCAGATCCATTAAGATGGAGATAGAGTAGAGGTTGAAGAAGATCAATCCATCTATATAACAAGATGTAAGATAGGGGTATAAGAAAATATAACATTTTCTATGAGAAAAAAACTTACAGGAGTGGACGTATATGGATATTTTTATTGTTTTACATTAAGTTTATAAGCTATTGTTTTATATTCTATTATTTCAATATTAGCAACCTGTTGTTTGATAAATATATCATACAAATATATACTGCCACATGGTTTCTATGATAGATGGAACTAAAGGTGACACTAGAGACCCTCACAATCGAGGGAAGAGTAATTAAAGGGACTAAAGGGGGAATAGTTTTATTATTGGTCTCGTTCATAGTTTAGTGTCGTGCTTGTAAGATTGACATCAATCTATAAACATATGAGCCAGACGTGAAAGTTTACTTGTCATTGTTATATTCAACCATGTTCATATTTAACCATGCTCACAATCATACTAATATTTATGTAATTTGATTGATTTTCAAGAGCACCAATAATATATATTTTCACTATTATAGATTGATAACTTTGTTCCCTCGTGTTCGTCCATTCATCATTTAGGTTGATTTATATGGGATTACTTGACATCAATACATCTAGCTCAGTCATAGATTGCTTGATGTGTTGATAGAGTGATGAAGGTGTAAGACCTATATGTTCCATTTAGTGAAGGGAAGATGACACCTACTCTCCAAGATGTTGCAGGGTTACTGATAGATAATGAATGTATTGTTACTAGAGGGGGATTGTATGATAAGGATGATAATAATTCTTGATTAATTTTTCATGAACAATTAAAGTATATTAAATTTATTGTAAAAAATTTATGGCTTGTGATATCAATTGGTATATGTCTACGAGATTTCATTAAAATATAACCCATGTTCAATCATTTTACAATGGTGAGTTATATATGTTGCCACCTCACCAGGAATGAGTTATAACATATGCATTTTATTTATTTTTATATTATTATTTCTTGCATCAAATTATTTATAATAAGGTATATGAACTTAATGTTTTAATAAGTTGTATGGACAATGTACTCAGAGGATGCAATACAAGCAGCTCCTCTAGTTTATAAAGAGAGTAGAGACATACAGATCAATGATTCTAATGCATTATTTTGTAATAGTTAATACAAGCAGCTCCTCTAGTTAATATGCATTGTCCTGATTGTGTTATGTAGCAGTTTAGACTACATCAACATATATTACTTGGTATTGATCCCAATGATAAGTTGTATACTATTAGTTGTCGAGGTAAGAATGAAATAATTGGTTTATAATTTATATAGATTTTATTAATTAGTTGGATGCGAGGAGAGTGAGACTATATGAAGAGTAACATCTGACTATTATAGTTGATGACTACTGTCATTCCCATCCTCATAGGGATATGACATAACGATAACCTTTCATAGACGTGTTCTGAATGGTCTTTGATTAGTTTAGAGAGTCGCCACCTAATATTATGGTTACTATGAATCATAACTGGTCTTTTAGAGATTCTAAAAAATGGACTAATTACGTAAAGAGAAAGCATTAACACCTCTATTATGCCTTAATTAAGATAAACTGCATTGTTTTTTTTTTGTTTGCTACGATCTGATGATGTTTCTATTTTTATCAGCATACTATGGCCGGCTTGCTACGATAAACAAACTTTAGTTTTCTAGATCAAGGACTTTGTCTGAAATTATGAAATATCCTCAAATATCACCAAGGCTTTTTTTAAGATAAACTTGAAATTTTTAGCTACCACGTCACTCCAAATAATATTTCAGATAAAATTCCCTGTGGATTTTATCTTTATATTAGAAGTGAATGAGTTGTATTATTCAAAATAATATTTTGGATATTAACCTCATATAGGTTCTTTATCCTTATATTGAAGTGAGTAATAATAAATTATTATCCCTAATAATATTTTGGATATTAACCCCTTTAAAGTTTTTTTTATCCTTAAATTAAAAGTGAATAATATTTTCTTTCTAAAAATAAGTTTTTAATATTTTTAAAATATAGGCCAAAATCTTTTGAAATCATACAAACTTATTGTAAAATCCATGCAATATCTTTTTCAAAACATGTCAAAGTATGTTAGTTTTTTTCTAAAAAACTGCTCAAATATTCTTAAGGATTTTTTATTGTATACAAAAAAAACTTTTTATATTTTATTTTTTAAAAAGAAATATTTGGTTTTTATTTCTTATATTATTTTTTTAGGCTTTATTGGACGAAAACTCATTTTTCTTTATAATAAATTTGTCAAAACAGGCCTACAAGGGTGTTTGTCAAACACACCCTTAAACAAAAATTCCTTTTATCAAAACAGTGGCAAACCAAATAGAGCCTTACCCTATGACCTAATTTTAACCCGATTGGGTTGATCCGACACCTTTGGTTCGACCATAAACCGAACCAAAGTCCATTGGTTTGATCTGGAAAAAAAAACCAGAATCTAAACCTGAATCCAAAATGAATCAAACTTAAAAAACACAAAAAGTCAAATATATTTTGGTCAAAACAAATCAAAGCCTAGGAAAAATAAAGAACACGAAGAAAATTCAATATAAACCTAGCAACATGACTCTCAAACTAGACCAGATATAAACAATCCAAAGATATAGATATGTTGGAAATCATGCAAGGATTACTAATTTAGGACCTTTTCACTTTGATTATCACTCACACATCACAATTTTGTCAAAATAGGTTTCAGTTCAAAATCAAAGCCCTATTATGACCAAACATTTTGCTCGATCTTTAACTTGTCCCTTTAGCTCTTATATCCTAAGCAATAAACTTGATTTCTAATGAATTCCAAAAACATCTTTAACTTCTCCTCCCTTCTTGATTTTCAAGATATTTATAGGGCTTTGTTAGGGGTTTTTTATGAATTCAATCAAGGATTGATCATTATTTATCAATGATTTGCCCTCTTATAAAAAAAATAAGAGAGCTTTTGGAATGTATTTACAATTGTAAGCTTTTTACCTTGCTAGTTTTACGATGGTTATTTTGCAACAAACTTGGTTTTGGAGATTTTGGTGGTTTTGATAAACTTGGAGACAAATTTAACCTTTTGATCTTGAGAGAAATATGGTCAAACCTTGATAAGAACCCACCGAGAAGGCTTGAAGTGTGAACACTAAAAAAATCAATGGTTTTGTAAAGTAGGTGTGTCACAATCAAGGCTGATTGAGTTGACCACTTTCGAGACTTCGTCGAAGAGACTTCGACATCATCATCGTTGAAGACCACTTGAAGTTGGTAGAGAGGGTGCACACCTTTTGTTTGGATCTAACCTTGCTCGATTAGAAAGTTTGTAGGTTCATGTTTATTTGTTTGAAGATGCCAACTTGATTAGCTTAGAATTTGTTAATGTAGTGATAGCTTATTAGAGACAAGATGTTGTTGTGTTCGTTGAAAAAAAATAGAATGTAAGTGTTTGATGAGAGTAGCTAATCTTTGTAAAATGGGTGTTTCTCAGTCAAATGGTAGTAGTTACAACTCCTGAGGTGGTTGGAGACGCCATATTCATTCGTCTAAAGATGTCTACTCGATCAGTCAAAACTGCCAAAGGGAGAAGGTGAATATTAGTTGAATGACATGTCATTCGATCTCTTATTAAATCTAAGTGATGTGTCATCTAGGTTAAACTCTAAACATTAGGGTTTTTAATTTAGGATTTGACAAATTTCACTTTAGTCCATGTTCTTTCAATTTCTTTTAATTGCATCTAAATTACCTCTCAACTTTAATTTCCTGCAATTCCACCATTTTAAAACTCAATTGTCACCCCTAAAGTTCAGTGTATTTTTCAATTAGGTCCTTGGTTCTTGATTTATGCGAATCGACCCTCAATTGACCATTAAACTTTTAATTGTATTCAATTTGGCCCTAGATTTTGCTGATTTAAGTGCTTGAAGTCTCATGTCTTTTACGATTTGGTACTTAATTTTGAATTTCTTCAATCAAGTCTCTAATTACCTATCAAACTTTGATATTTATACAATTAGGCCTTTGATTTGATCAAATTAGCTTTTTAAAATTGCAATTTAATCCCCGGACTTAAATTCTTTCCAATTAAAGCCCCAATTGAATTCAAAAACTAATTTTTCTTGCAATTAAACCCTCAATAAATTCAATTAAACCCTACAAAATCCCATAAGTTGGTTTTTATATAATCAAGGAATTATTGGATATAGTTTGATATAATTAGACACCATTAGATGTGATTAAATAATATTATATAATTAAGGAATCTATTGAATTGTGTTTTCTCAAGTACATGATTGCGATTGATCCCAATGTTATATGTATAATTTGTTTTTAACAAAAACCAAAACTAAGAAACTTATCCTATCGAGAGGAAATATGCTATTTTTCTAAAAAAAAACAAATATAGCAAACGTGCTTGTTAAAAAAAAAAAAAAAAAAAAACCCTTCAGCTTAACAGCTTATTGTTTTTCGTGTGGCCTTCGTTAACTAGTTTTTGTGCTATTAATCATTAAAGAAAGTATTTCCCAACATCTTATCGTAGAATTGTTCCATCCTAACCTTCTTTCTAGAATAGAGGACTGCTAAAATGATAGGTTCACACTTTCTTCTTCTTCTTCTTCTTCTTTTGCTTAATTATTGGAAAAGGACAACAAATTAAAGTCATTCTATGAAAATTATATGAGCAGGAACACTTGCATGCTCTTAATTATACCACCATTCAAACAACGGTTTTAAATGTCAACAATCTTGATCATGGTTTCTAATTATATTTTTCTTATGATGCTTGGCATAAGTCCGTCTTAATTTGATGCTTTTGCCCTCAAGAAAAGTAAGAACTTAGAAAAATTCAAATATACAAATCAATGAAGCTGCAAAGAATAAGACTATATATTAATGTACTCTATTCTATTCTATTCAAACTCAAAATGAAGATGTGTAAAACTATTCCACGGAAAAAATCAGCATATGGTGATAAAAAGTATTCGAGAAGAGGTGGTTAGGAACCTAAGAAAATTTCTATTTAATACATGTGGGGCTGCCACCATTATTTCTTTTTTAATGAACCGTGTCGTCCAACATTTGGCATAAATCAAGAATGCGTCGCAAGCTGAGTTTTTTTTTATTACTAATTTAGCATAAAATCACTAAAAATAGGTGAAAAACATAAGAAAAAATAGAAGAAGAAAAAGAAACCGAAACGAAACATCCAGACACTAGATGACAAAGAAGTTACACCTAACCTAACGACCAGGTCTTGTTTCCCTCTCTTACCACCAAATTCATATCTTCTGTCCATTTTCCAGTCATCGCCCCAAGCCCCAGGTTCTTGAATCTTTATAAATACTCACAGCCCCCCAATTATCCGTTTCTTTCCCTCTCTTTGCTTCTCTCGATATAGCGACATCCGGAAATGAAGGCAAGCTCAAATCTTCATCAGAACCCACTGCTCTCTGTATATATTCTTGTGTATAACATATTTTGTTGTTTACTTCTCCCTTTCGTTTCTTTCTTCTTCTTTTTTTTGCAGGGATCAAATGTTTTCTCTAATATTCTCCCCATCCAACTTCTCTTCATTCTCCTTTGTCTCTTCATTGCCAGTTCTTCCTGTCTCAAGGTCTTAATTTCCTTCTTAATAACCCAAGTTACTATCATTAGTTATCTTTCATTGACCAGAAAGAGAAACACGTGTTTATTTCATGTTCTTGATTTCTATGATCAATTAAACAGATAGGGGAGACATGTTCATCTAACAGCACCTGTGATGCCGGATTAAGCTGTCAAAGTTGTTCTGCTAATGGAAATACCCGACAGAGATGCACCAAGATCCAGCCATTGAGTCCAACATCGAAAGTTGGTCCTTTTTTTATTATTATTCCTTTGGTGTTTAACTGCTACTCTAATTTTGTGATTTTTAATGTTTTGATCAGAAAAGATTTTCACTTGGTTAGGTCAAAGGTCTGGCATTCAACAAGTATTCATGGTTAACGACACACAACTCTTTTGCTCTAACGAATGCTCAATCAGATACGGGTTCTGCTTTGATCGCAACTAAAAATCAAGAAGACACGGTTACGAGTCAACTTAAGGTAAGATTCTCAGTCTCTGCATTTGGTTCTTGACATTTTCAATTCTTGGAGATGAAAATATGGAAAAACCCTTCTCTTTTTGACTTTTTAGGATAGTTTACTTTTTCTTCTTTATGTTGGACGGCCACATTCCGCCGTATTTTTCTTTTTTCTTACTAGGGTATGGTGTCAAATATTTGATATGTGTCCCATTTAGGTGCCAAGAGCCAAGAGGGAATGTGTTAATTTTGTAGGGATACTGGTTTGGTATTCAACTATCAAAATAAAGGCAAAGGGGATCGGTATGCACTATTGATGATGCTGCATGATTGCATTGCCTGGATGACCTAGCTATGATTTTTGTCCTTTGCTTGAAAATTAAGTTTGGCTTTGTTGTTTGGAGTCTTGGATTAAACTAATGACCATTCCAGCTAACTAAATTAATGCTTAACTAAGCTAAGTGTGGAATGATCTTAGCTACATTTTCCTTCCCTTGTTTAAGCTTTTACAATTGCCATTTTTTATTTTTTTTCTAAGAACTGAGCTTTCTTGTAGAATGGGGTTCGAGGACTTATGCTAGATATGTATGATTTCATGAATGACATCTGGTTATGTCACTCCTTCAACGGCAACTGTTACAACTTCACAGCTTTCGTATGTTGATCCTTCAATGTTGCTTAACTTTTACTGGCATCTATTTCGTGCTTGAAAGAGTGATTTTCTCTTTTATATTGACTGTGAACCAACCATGATTATATATCTCCAGCAACCTGCGATTGATGTGTTGAAAGAGATTGAAACCTTTTTGGCTGCAAATCCATCAGAGATTGTCACTATTTTTATTGAGGATTATGTGACATCCCCACAAGGCTTGACCAAGGTTTTTAATGCATCTGGCCTAGGCATATATTGGTTTCCTGTATCAAAGATGCCTAAAAATGGTGAAGATTGGCCAACTGTTGATGAAATGGTCCAGCAGAATCAGCGTTTAGTGGTCTTCACTTCCAAATCAAGTAAAGAGGCTACTGAGGGAATTGCCTACAATTGGAAATATGTAGTAGAAAATCAATGTAAGTTCCATCTTCATGCCCCGTCAAAAAGTATCATCATTAACTAATCAATATTGAGAAATACAGGGGAAAAAAGCTTATTTTATGATTTCTCTGTGCCTGTGAAGGTCTAACGTTTCAGTTTTAGGAGCTTGACAAAACATGGCTAATGTGGATATGTATGAGATCATTTAAATCATTTGACGGTGACTTGAATAATGCAGATGGAGATGATGGGATGAAAGCAGGTTCATGTCCAAATCGAGCCGAATCATCTCCTATGAACACAAAAACGATATCCTTGGTTCTTCAGAATTACTTTCCAACTAATCCAAATGAAAGTGGAGTTTGCTTGGACAATTCAGCTCCACTAATTAGCATGACCAACACTTGCTATGAAGCAGCTGGCAAACGTTGGCCAAACTTCATTACTGTTGATTTTTATCAGGTACTTTGTTGATTTGCGTTGCAACAAACTTTAATCACAGGAAATGGAATTGCAAAGTAGTTTGCCAACTGATGTTTTTGATTTGTTGTTCCAGAGGAGTGATGGTGGGGGGGCCCCAGAAGCTGTGGATGAAGCAAATGGACACCTTACTTGTGGATGTGACAATATTGCCTATTGCAGAGTATGTTACCACCACTATTTGCTTCAATTATTATTAATTAGGGTTAGCTTGTCAGTCATATCTCATACCATTTTCCCATCTACCTATCATGATTAACTTCTAATGCCTCCAATAATGTGTCATTCATGGGCAGGCGAACGCTACATTTGGTACATGTGATGTTCCACCAACTGCTCCCCCTCCACCTGCTGCTGCTGCTTCTGGGGGAGACTCACAAACTCCCTCCAACATTGCTTCTTTGGATAGCAAACCAGTCCAACTATGGTGGTTGTTGGGGGCAATTTCGATGATGACTCTCCTACTGTGATTGTAATTATGCTATTTGCTCATTTAGAAATATTTTTTGTCCTAACTTGTCCTCGTATCATAATGATATCCATTATACACGCCGTATTATTTGATGATTATTGGCATTGATTTGTCGGTGCATTGCAAACCATTAATTAGCAAATTATGTTGAAGCAGATGACCCGCTCTCTCTATCTCTTTCAAGTCTGTATATTTGGAATTATAGCTAATCTGATGTGCGGAGTAGCATTAATGAGTTTATCCCTAAACAAAATTATATATATTTCCGTGAAAACCTGCGTTCTGATCTGTGGCCTCCATGATTGAGTTCCATGTGATCAGACTCCGCATGGATGTGATTGCAGACTGCAAACTCAAGGAAAGTCAACAAAGCCAGCAGCGGCACAAGGCCTTTGCCTACTATATAAAAATGGGACAATAAAAAGGTATAATCAAAGTCAAATCTACGGTTTTATACCAATCCCAGTTCAGGATAGTGATTTTGAGAGTGATTTCTCTAATCTGTTAGTTATGATTTAGTTAATATTTTACATAAATCAAGATAATAAAACTTACTTAATTTAAAAAAAATATTTTTTTTTAATTCGCAAAATTGTATTTATTTTAACTAAAAAAAATCTTAATTTTATTATTATTTTAAAGAATTCAACCTTTAAAAATTCTTATAGAAGCAATCAATTTCTCATTCATTCATGTATATGACCTCTTATTAAAAGTATTATATTATACTTCATTTTCTATACTTCATTAAGAGAACAACTTACTTTTATCATGCTCTAGCTATCACTTATTTTCATTACATGAATAGGTATGAAATTATAATTTCTTAGAGCTACTAAAATGCTACATGATTTAGTTGTTTTTCCTCTAAACTTAAATCTTGGGATTTCTAGTCAACTAGATAGGGTTACTATTATAACACTATTTCATCTTTAAATGCTTTAAGTCTATTTCCCTTAATGAACTATACAAGATCTTTTTTGTTAAATCTTTGGTAAGTGGATCCGCAATATTTTTCTTCAACATTATATATTCAATAAAAATAATTGTATTCAATAACTAGTGTTTAATTGTATTATATCTATGATGTATATTTAAACTTACCATTATACATGCAATTTTGTGCTTTTCTAATTGTTGACTTATAACTATTACAAGGGATATAGATTTGACACAAATAAAAACAACACAAAAAAGACAATAAGAATGAACAATTCACAAAAGAATTAGAATCATCAAAAATACTAGTTTCAATATCATAATCATCTCGATCAAGAAGTTGCCTCCTTGCTTATATTTCTAAAATGGTTTTCAAAATTGGTTATTAATTCGCGATCACTATCCTCATGATTTTTTATTTTTCTTTTTTTTTTTTATCTCTGTCAATTGATAGAATAATTCTTCAAATTTCCTCTACAACTTTATCACTTCTAGTTGGCAAGTTAATTATGTAAATTTTCTCTACATATCTTTAACAAGTTCATAAATATC
>Ga0307509_10005841_pt1 | contig 16886 bp, 9 predicted proteins | sample 10_EM_MG_FD_202245 | JGI IMG/M metagenome (GOLD analysis project Ga0307509, IMG submission 202245) | Populus trichocarpa ectomycorrhiza microbial communities from riparian zone in the Pacific Northwest, United States - 10_EM | ecosystem: Host-associated > Plants > Roots > Unclassified | place... | reverse complement strand
AAGGAAGCCCTGCAAACTTATCTCTTTCGAGAATTTGAAATGAAAGATCTTGGACCTTTAAAGTACTTTCTGGGAATTGAGGTCTTGAGATCTAGACATTGTATACTCTTGTCACAACGAAAATACACAATTGATTTGCTTAATGAAGTTGGCATGCTAGCCTACAAACCAAGTGACACACCTGCTGCTGAAAATGTCAAGTTGAGTGCACACTCAAATCAGATTCCTGCAAATAAAGAACAATATTAGAGGCTGGTAGGACGATTGATGTATCTTGCACATACTAGACCCGACTTAGCATACTCACTTAGTGTTGTTAGCAGGTTTATGCACTCTCCAAGTGAAGAACATATGAAGGCAGTAATGCGTATTTTACAATATTTGAAGTCTTCTCCAGGTAAAGGAATTATGTTCGCTAAAGGAGACACTTTGAATATTGAAGGCTATACCGATGCAGATTGGGCTGGCTCAATTGATGATAGACGTTCCACTACAGGATACTTGACATTTGTTGGGGGAAATCTGGTTACATGGCGAAGCAAAAAACAGGGAGTTGTCGCTAGATCTAGTGCGGAAGCAGAGTACAGAGGTATGGCTAAAGGTGTATGTGAGCTGCTATGGATTAAAAATTTGTTGCAGGAACTCAAGATTTCATCAACATTTCCTATGAAATTATACTGTGATAACAAGGCTGCATGTGACATAGCTCACAATCCTGTTCAACATGACCGAACAAAGCATGTACAAATTGATAGATACTTTATTAAAGAACAACTGGAAGCAAAGATAATTGAAGTTCCTCATGTTCGATCGCAAGATCAACTTGCTGATATTCACACCAAGACAGTATCAAATAAAGCCTTTCACCAAGTATTGGACAAGTTAGGCATGAAAAATATCCATGCACCAACTTGAGGGGGAGTGTAGCAGATTGTAATTATCTTCTAAAGAGTTGTGATTAGAACTTTTAGTTGTTCAGTTATATTCCATGTCTATCACTGTCAATATGTATCTCCTATTCTGTAGGGAGAAACCGGTACAAGGGCCTATAAAGAAGCCTTGTACTTCTTGTATTTGTAACCTGAATGAATTACGTGAACCTCATTACTGAATTCTATAATTTCATCTATTATTACTTATTCATCAAAGTCTTATTGCTTTTCCTTTCAACGACCAAGACCCTTATTATTTTGACGAGGGTCCGGCTGCCTGACCACGTAATTGTTTTTCTGCAGACAAGAGCAGTAAGAGAGATCGATCAGGATAGGCTATGGCTGATGATAAAGATATACTATTTTTTTTTTATAAACAAGGAGCAACCTTAGATTGGATTCGTTCAGGATAAGATGATACTGCAGAAAAATATATATATTAGCAGTCAGACCTTCATTATCATGTTTGGGTGGGAGATCGATCAGATACACTGCATGTCTACACTTGAAATGATATGTTTCTCTTCTTTTAGAGTTTATTTTTTATTTAATTATATAATAATAAAAACAAATGCTTATAGGGAAGGGAATTAATAAAACCATGGAATTTTTTTGACTTGACAATAAATAATTTATGATTTATTTAACAAAAAGTATAAATAATGATTTTAAGCAATGTTTTTAATAAAAAATTAATTTTTTATTCACGTGTCATTTTTTTTGACCAAAACTTATTCTTTTTTATAATAAAATATTATTTTTTAAATAAAAATTTAGCATGATCATGAAAGTAAGTTTCGATTAAAAATTGATATATATATATATATATATATAACCATAAATCTAAGAAAAATAAATTAAATTTTTATAATCAAAATTAAAATAAATAAATATTTTATTCTCATTAAAAAATAATGATAAAATTATTTTAAAAATTATGTATATTAGTTTAATAAATAGTTATTTATAAAATAATTGCTAATATCATTATATAAATACACATGTGTCAGTGATCGATCCGTGGTTGGCGTGATTTGCTTTTTGTGTGTTTGATATTGTAATAACTTTAATAGTTATAATTTAAAAAAATAAATTAAAAAAAAACAATTTTAGTTGTTGTTAATTGAACTAAAAAAACATTTAAATATGTTTTGTTAAAATACTAATGAAAGTATTGTTGATATTAAAATGACTTGTTATATTTCATAACTTTAAATTTTATAAAAAGTATGTGATTATTAATACATAAGAAATATAGAAAAAAAAAGATTTAGAAGAGGACTGGCTTAAGATAGCTAACATTCCTAAAATTAGTATCAATTAAAATTGATATGCAAAATTTTTAAAATAATTTCTCATTAATATTGAAGGAGAATAAAATATATATTTTTTTAGTTTTAATTTGTTATAATTGTTTAAATAACTTTATCAAATTCATTGTTGATATATTTTTCATGTAAAAATAATTGATTCAAGATTTGTTTTTTGTTAAAACTGGTTTTACGATTGTTATAAGTTTTTTTTCTTAAAAAACAATACTTCCCATAAAAGAAATTATAAAAAAATATATGAATAAGAAAATTAGATTTTTTATTAGAATTACACTTTTTTTCTCCTTTTCAGCTCAAATAGTTATAGAATAAGTTTTCTATTACTTTCAATGAATTCATAAACTTTGCAATTAAATACATATTAAATGACCAATATTGATTTTATTATAATAAAAGTGGATGTATCGTTTTAGTCTGTATGAAGACGTAATTTAACTTAATTAATTGAAACTAATAATACTTAAACAAGAGGTACTAAACAAGAGTTACTTAATTCTGAATTAATTTGTTTGTATCACTAATTACTACTGCATCCCGGCGTAAATCTCAAGGAAAGTGGAATTAACAAAGATTAATTTCTCTGTATCCTGAATTGAAAATGTTTGGATTTACGTGCTTTGTCATTCAAGATCGTTGGGCGCTACAAACAAACTGCAAATCGAAATCTAATCCATCCAAACTATAAACTTATTACAAAACAATGGAGACTTCCACTAGATTTAGAGCCGACCACTTCATTTAACAAATAGTTCTCTTAGATATTTTTAAAAAATCTATTTATAATTTTATCTAATACTGTATTCACCTTAAATACAAAATGAAATTTCTCATATTTTCGGGCTAGATAAGTTCTACGAATATATATGTCTAACAAGTTCTGGGGCAGATAATCCAAAATTAAACCTGATAGAGAGTAATATTTATATAGAAATGAAACAGAAATAAAAAAAGAGCAGAGAGTAGAAAGGAAGAAGAACAAAGAATGCATCTGTTATACAGAGAAGCAGAAGATGAATTCTAGCACTGTTTTATTATTTGCTTTTGTTTAAATGTTCACATCACTAATCCTCAGTTTATATATGCAGTATTAGAAAGATACTACACGGTATTTGCTTTTTTTTTTTGCACTGAAATAATACTAACAAATTCACTTAACTAACAAATAATATTAACAGCATTCTAACAATATTAATTTCTAATCTTCTGACACTTGACAGACGTAGAACCGTCGATATCTTTACAAAACCCAGCAATGGATTCGAATTTGTTGAAAGTTAAGTGTGATAAAGTGTTGGTTTGTGTGGCAGGAAAGAATAAGCATAAGGCAAAGGGGTAGTTTAACAAAAATAAAATATACTAATAATAAATATAATTGCAAAGTTGATCCAAGTAAGAATATAAATATTATTATTATTATTATTATTATTATACATGTTTTGAAATATAAATTATCCTATTAAACTAGCTTAAATCTCATCATGAAAATCATCAATTTAAGATGATTAATGATTTGCATAACTTTATGAACATGGCATGATATCAATTTAAAATTTCATCATAAACAAAATTTAAATTGCGTCAAATGGTAGTAAACATATATACGTTGTTGGTTGCTAAGAGGAACTTATGAAAACATTTAGATCACGGTCATCGAGTAAAATAACTAAGCAACAAGGTCATGCGTGACATGTTATTAATCCCAGTTTTATGATCCGGATTGCAATTTTGATAAGTTAACTCGATTGACTTATAGTTTTTTTTTCTTCTTTTCATAATTGATTTTTTTTTTCTAATTTTATCTTTTAATTTTAGGTTGTTTAGGAATTAGGTTTCATAAAATTTTGTTGTTCGCTTTCTATGAGGTTATCCCCGTCTCAAGACTTGAATCACGGATGATAGATTAACCTGAGTTGACTCAAGTCGTTTTTTGTGTCCTTTTTTTAATCGATTTTTTTCAATTTTATTTTCTAACATTGAGTTTATTGGGAATTAATATTCATAATTTATTTCAATTTATTTTTTATTGTTTTTTTTTCAATTTCATCATTTAACATTGAGTTTATCATAAATTAGACTTTATAATTTTTTTTAATTTTCTTTCTATAAGGTTATAAAAAAATATTATTTTAAATATTTATTTTAAGTCGAACTATTTTTTCACTGGTCGTTCGGGTTGTCTAAGGAGTCACCAAATCAACTAAGTAACATTGAAATAATCCCCATATGATTTAAAATATGTTTTGTATTAAAAAAAATATTAGTAATAACTAAATATTTTTTTATATTAAAAAAATTGATCTATCATATGGCATAGCACAAGACAATGATATAGTGTATCCTTATAATCACTAAGACCAGACAAACAGTAACCTAATAGGCATCCCTGCATATGTTACCTATCGCAAAACGCAACACAGAGGTAATGATTCTGAAAAATCAATGAATGTCAGTCTTGCATCAATATGTGCCTTCAGGAACGGAGCATCATAATAAGAATTTTATCACACAAACTATCCATGTCCATGAACCCTAAAATAAAGACACCCCTGCCTCGTTTTTTCTATATTTACCTTGCAAGAATCCATGATCAATAAGCAAATTGTGACTTACACCTACATAAATATACAAATACAAGAAATCGAAAGCAACATGTTTTCTGAAGCAGAATTATGTGTGCCCGCTTCCATGCAGAAATGATCATAATGCTAGAAGTGTTAGGGGTTTCTCCTGGCGGACCGGTTATTTTTCAACAACTATCCTTTTTAATTTTATTCCTATGGCATAGCTTTCTTATGGAGACCAATTTGACCACAATAAACATATAAAGTGGAGACTAATTCTACAATTGTAGCTTCTTTCTAAAAAACATAAAAAATAAAAAAATTGTAGAAGGAAACGAAAAGGCAAATTATCAATTCAGTTTCACTAAGATAGTTTCCATAAACCAGTTTTTATCCCTTTACAAACAAAAAAAAGAACAATTATCATCAAAATATTTTGTAGATAAAATTTGACAAATTAAAAAAAGGATAGTTGTTGAAAAATAATTAAAATACAAAAAAAAAACAAAAATTTTAAAAAATAAAAAAAATACAATTAGAAATAAAATTAAACAAATAATGAATTTTTAAAAGCAAGAACTGAGCCATAACAGATACAAAAAGGTCAAGAATAATTTCAAGAGACAATAAAGGGTTTAATTTAAGAAAAAAAATTAAAATTAATAGTGAATTTGATCAAAATAAAAGAATAAAAGAACTAAGGATCAAAATATAAAAAGACAGTTCAAATTTAAGGGCCTTATTAATTCTATCAGGGCCTTGATTGAAAAAAAATAACAATATAGATTCAGTTTGATTAAAAAAAATAAAATTAAAGGACTAAAGACCAAAATGAAAAGGCATTGAAATTAAAAGGGTCCAATTAATTCCATCAAGGATGTAACCGGAGAGAAAATTGAGATTGAGAGTCAATTTGACAAAAAATGCACAAATTAGGAAACCAAGGACTACATTACAAAACACATTAAAATATAGGGACCACATCAAGTTAGATCAATGGTGAAATTGAAAAATGTTTCAATGGTAAAAGTCCAATTTGAAGCCGAATTGAGAATTTGTGAAACCAATTATTAAAACCAGAAAGGGGCTGAAGTTCTAGGACCAAAATGAATGGTCTAAAACGACATCGTTTAATTTAATATTTACAAACCCTAACGAAATAAAGACAAGGAAAGGCACATCGTTTGATCCCTTCTTCAACCTCATGAGTTTGGTTTATGAGAAATTTGGCTAGCTCTAGATGGGATTTTTGGCCTTTTTTTTCTTTGTGTTTTAGGTCCCATCAAGACAAAAGACATGTTCCCCTTTCATTTATGACCTTGTACCTCCCCTTCGTTATATTTCTCGATTGTCTTTGTCTCTTAAATTCCCTGCCAAACCAGCAAAAAACATTGTTAAAGCCTACAACCAAAACTTGCAAAACACAAGAATAGATTAGTGCTCCATTTATGCCAACCTTGTAGCAGGGATAAGACAAGAACAAATTTAAAACAAGGGATAAGATGTTTGCCCAAGGTTTAATGGTCTTGATCTAGCTAGATCAAGACCCCCAATCCCCTCATCTCTGCCTAGAAATAGCCCTTATATTCACACACGAGAAAGAAGAAGAACATAAGAGAAAAAGGCAGTAAAAGAGAAAGTAAAGACATAAGGAAAAGAAATAAATAAAGATAGAAAAAAAATGATATAAAGAGAGAATAGAGTGGGGAGATAAGTTAAAAGAAGAAGTTTTTATATGGAAGAGAGTTAATAAGTAAAGAAAAGTGACCTTCATATTCGGTAATCATGGCAAGATAGCCGCAACAACCCTTTTAGCTATCTTTGAGACAACCAGACTTCAATGACATGCTTAGGATGTCTTAACAGTAGTTTAATTTGACAACAACAACTCTAGGTGGTAGTATCAATTTTAGTGTGGATAGAAACAAAGAAAAGAAGTTGCAGCAGCAAACACCTTTTTGTTCAATGATCTTCTAAGTTTATTGTTGGAGTTTGAGGAGTTCTAGGATAGTAGTAGTATCTTCATGAAGCATCAAAAGTCTCAAGAGGTAGTGCCAATAACACTTCAAAACAATATCAACAACTTGGTTCTTGAGGATAATCATGGGAAAAACAACAACAACATCCATGTGAGTTTATGACATTTTCCTTGTATTAAATGACCCTAATTTAATCATATTTTAGTTGTTACATGTCAATGTAACTTAGGTTGTAAACATTAGGATTTATGGAAAGCAACCTATGATCTTATCTAAGGAAAAAAACCTACAAAATGAACCTTGTTTGAAAAGTGATGCATGTGTGGCATATTTGATGTTTTAATTTGTTCATGATTTTACGCTAATATGTATGAAGAAAACCTTGGATTCAAGTGTTAAGTGTTAATAATCACAACATGTAAAGGTTGTTTAGCTATTCTTGTCATGAAATCCATGAAGAAGATGGTTAACGTTTTATGTTTGGTTTATTTGTTAAATTTGAATAAGTTTTGGTTGCATTAAAAGTAAAAAATCACAAAAATAAAGGTCTTTTCTAGTTATTCTTGCTACAAAAATCTTTCAATGAAGAAGGTGTACTACAGTTTATGCCACACCAATAAATCTATTTGGCTTGTTTATTCCATATAAATAACTTTTGGTCTTAAATGTTAGACGTTAATACCTTTTAAACATGAAATTTTGTTATTTTGATTGTAAATTCCATGAGGAAATGTGTTAAAAAGATTTTTTTTCCCGAAGAATACAAAGGTGCGAAAAGTTGTGTGGCATGATTTGGTGTAGGAAAGCCCTTGAATCCTAAGAAAATCAACCCCTTAGGCTTCCAACCCATGAGGGGCATGTTTGTAGTCCTGGGTTCTTATAATCTAGGGTTTTTATTCTCTTGATGTCTTATTTAACCTGGGAATAAATATTTTTGAAAACCTAAAGTTCATTTCTTTAAGGCGTATTTGTGATTTAATTTAGATGATGCATGTTCTTTCTGTTTAGTTACTAAGATTTATGTTAGATCTCCTTGATTATAATAAATATGAAATGTTATACATTAGATATATGCATGGATAAAGAAAAACTTGAAGCATTTTTTTTAACGGTTTGGTTTGTTTTTATCTAGGGTTTGTTGGTCAAAAAAGAATTTGATTGATTAAAGTTTTGTGTTTTAATCTTAAGCTTTATTGAACTTGATTGAAAATAAAAAATAGATGAAATCTTCTATTTTTAGGGATTCACATATAAAATTTTCATTCAAGTATAAAATTGAAGAAATATATATCCTATTTTTAGAAATTAAATTAAAAAATGTTCGCTCAAAATTAAAAAAAATTGATGACATCTTCTAATTTTAGGGATTAACATTAAAATTTTCATCAAAAAATAAAAAAAATTGATGAAGTCTTTTATTTTTAGGCATTAACATCAAACTTTTTCATAAAAAATAAAAAATTAATAAAATCCCTATTTTTACGGATTAACTTCTAAAATTTTCATCCAAGTCTAAAATCTATGAAATCTCTAATGTTTAGAGATTAATGTCAAAATTTTTCATCGAAGTCAAAAATCGATGAACTATTTTTAAGGATTAAAGTCAATTTTTTTGTTAAAAGTTTAAAAAAGATGAAATCTTTTATTTTTAAAGATTAACGTTAATATTTTTCTCTAATCCAAAAATAATGAAATCTCCTACCTTAGGGATTAGCATCAATTTGTTTTTGTTAAGTGGTCAAAACCAATGAGATCTTTTACTTTTAGGGGTTAACAACAAATTTTGTTTTATTAAAAGTATAAAATTGATGAAATATTCTATTTTTAAATATTAACGTCAACTTCTTTTTTTCTAAATTCAAAATCAATGAAATCTCATACTATTAGGAATTAACGTCAAATTTATAAACAAGTCTTTAACATCTTTTGAAAAAAAAAAAAACAAAGATAAGTCTATAAATAATTTAGATAACAAGTAGCATGTTATTATAAATTCATGAGAAAACACATGGCAAATATATCTTTTCATTTGAACTGATGTGATAAGGGTAACGTTGATCTTCCCTTAAGCATAACTAATCAAGTACTTGAATATCTGAGATGAATATCTATTTTAGGATTCATAGTTTTTTTTTTTAATTACCAAGTGGCAACTACATTATTTTTATGTTCCCCTTTAATTTTATAGAGCTTTGTATTTGTCATAGTATGACAGCATGACGACTCCATTAGGAACTAAGATCGAGTCTAATTACTTTTATTTATTTATTTTGATTGCTATTTATTTTTGAGCATTTATTCACACTATTTGTTTTCATTATTGTAATTTTATTTTATTTACATATTTGTTTTACACATCGGAATGCATATGCATGCATGTTATGTTTTTTTTGAGTTTTCACACTTCACTGTAAACCTATAAAAGATATAGTTCTAAGATCCCCCTTACTAGGATTAGATAGGAAGATTTAAGCGGTGACCGTGACTTAATTCCATTGATGCTCACTTGGACTCCCGCTAAGATTTGTACTTACCTTCTACACCTTGTATTGTGGAGGCTCTCCTATACTCCAGTTGTATAAGATTAGAAGGTTGGGTTACTTTATAATAATTTAAACAATCTGGGTACCTAAAAAATTGTTAAGAATAGACAAGCCTATCCCAAATCCTTATAAGCTAGATCCTATACGGTAGGACTGACCTTTATTTTAGGACACGAACAAGTAATATAGCATTGTCATGCATTCCTTTTTATTCTTTATTCTCATTATATCTCCACCAATTCCTATAAAAAAGTGTGAGATGATGGGCACGTCACTATTAAGGCCATGATAGCTAGATCATAGCAAGGCCAATAAGATGAGATGGACTACTTGCCGATAGAGTTTGAGTCTCAACTGCTAGATTATGTGAGGATAAAAGACAAACCATTTAGGTTGGTTATCTATTAGACTATTGGGAAAGCTTGTCCCCTAAAGATCAAACTAGTTTTTAGAAGTAGTATGGGAATATAGCACAGTTTCTAAAGATTAGAATTGAACATTTATGCTTTCAAGCCATGGTAAGATTTCAAGACCTGAAACATAAGTGTTTCACCTTTAACACAGTGGATATGACTCCCCCTCTTCAGGAGTACAACTACCTTTATAATTGCTTGAAGAAAAGGTGTAATTCTACACACCAAAGGAACATCCCAATCCAACTTTGCTTGGATTACTTTTTATATATATATATATTATAGAAGGATAGATGACCAGGTAGGGAAATAACCAAGGTTAGTTATGGAGTGCATTATAGGTTATTTTAATAAAGAGATTATATGATGAGGAAAATAAAGTTTGGTTGGGGATTCTATCCATAGGTATATATGGTTTGGTTCTTTTCTCATCAACCAAAGGTGTTGCACATGTGTAGCATCATAATGAATATCCTTTCAAATCAGGATCTTTGTGGAAATGGATGGAAAGAATAAGAAGTTCTTATTTTTTATCAATAAAAAATAGACGGAGTTTTCACCTAGTATTTTGATCACTAGAAATCCTAACTTGTCTCAAAGTTTAGATAAGGGAACTTGTTGTGTATAGGGATGACAAATCACTCTTAGTATACTTTACTTAAGGTAAGCTGCATTATTTATTTGTCTGAAAGAAACTAAAGTACTGTTGTGTTTTCTAATCATTGGTCTGTCTATTAGTTAAAGTTGGTTCACACCAATAGAGTTAATTATAGCTTTATGGGTTAAACTTAACCATTCTAATGCCTAAAAAATATAAAAATAAAGAAACTGCTCTTTTAAAATCAAGATTACATCTTACATATAGGTTTATATCTTGGATATTAAAAGAAACAAAATAAATTTTTGATGTTTTTGAAATGCAGACCAAGTTCTTATAACTTTAGTAAACTAGTTATTAAATAAAAAAAATACATGCAAAGATATCAACAAAACTATTTTTCTTGAATTTTGGAATTCAAAGAAGCTAAATAATGCCATCTATATTTTTATTTTTATTTTTGAGAGACTTAATCATATGCAATTTAAAATAATTTAAATGTTTTTTTTGAAAGAAAAACTTTGTTGTTTTTGTAGAAGGAAATTGATTTATATAATACTGGAAAAGCATCTCAAATATTAAATATGAAAGAGTAAAAAAAAAATGAGAAACTCAAAATTAATTACAAAATAAATCCTTAAATTTAATTAGAAATTAACTAAGATTATGTTTAACAAAAACACTAAAAAGACAGAAATACAAGGCTTGATATTTCAATGGAACGTGTTTGTCAAACAAATTTTAAAAGCCCTAATAATGCATCTTTCTTCGATAAATTTTGTAAGTCAAACATGGCCTAAGGTTCTTTAAAGGCTTAGCTCAGCCGTGACTTGTGCTTCTTAAATGGCTCAAAAACTAACACCAACCTAACAGAAAGAAAAAAGGTCTTTTCCATTTATTGTCAAAGAACAGACCGGGTTTAAAATAATCAACCCAAAATTTTAGAGACCAAAAGGCCTTAAAGGCTAAATCTACTAACAAAACTAAGAAGAAGAATTTTGGATTTTAAAGATCATAACAAGCCTTGCATCAATAAAATCCTAGAAAGTCAATGTTTCAAAAAAGGATAAACATGTTTTTTTCTAATATTATTTAGAAACGAATGAAAGGAAAAACAACTCACAAGGCTTCACTCCTTTATGCTAGAAAAAAAAAAAACCCGTCAACATATATCGACCAAACCATTTTACTACTGAAACAGAGAGATAAAACTCACATTACCCACTGTCCCATAACTAACCTTACCTTTGATGAAGACCAAAGGAGGGTTAAAGATGCTGGGAAGGGAAAGGGCTGCTGTGTTGCTCTCGGTCGAGACAAGGCTGCTACTGACGGCTGGTGCTGGTGCAAAGAATAGCTACTAGACGTTGCTGCAATGGAGATTGGGATAATGCACAGCTGGCCTGCCGCTGAACTGTAATGCTGCTGTAGAAGAATTGTTCACGGTGCTGAGAGGAGATGCTAGTCTACGAGTGGACTAATGTTGTTCATGGTGTCGAGATGAATCTGGCCATGGCTGGTGCTGCTTACAGTGAAATTAAGAAGAGCTGGCTATGGCTGATGAAGACAAACTTTTGCTGCTCACGGTGCTTTTCTTGGCTGCACTAGTGTTGCTGAAAGGTAGCTAGCATGACTGGTGAAGGAACTTCTGCTCACAGTGGAGTTGCTGCAAGAGATGGCGTGACTGGTGAAGGGCCTTCTACTCACGGTGGGGTTGCTGAGAGAACCTGTGAGAGATGCTGCTCACGGTGACAGCTTGCTATGGAGGCTATTCTTCGCTGATGCAGGAGCTGAAGTTGCTGTGAATGAAATAGAAACTGGTGGTGTACTGGGAGAAGGCTGGTTTGTTGAGAGGAGATTGTTGTTTTGGCAGGAAATATTGATGGTGATGGGCTGATGATGGAGATGAAAAGTGCAGGGAGAGAAGAGTGAATTGTTTTTTTCTCTTTCGTTTTTTCGTTAGAGCTCCTCCCCTTCTGTCCCCTCCTTAGTTAGGGTTTTGTGGAATTTCTGTAGGAGATTCGAAGAGCTTATAGGGCTCTCATGAGTTGTTGGGATCTCGACCTTGATGTTAAGCAATAAATCTCAGTCATTCATTGAAGTTAAGAATAAAAATTTGTTTTACTCTGCAACTGACAATATTAGAACAGAATTCTATTTATGCAAGCCGAGTAGTGCTGTGTGTATTTGAGAGAGAATCTGTTGGTGTTTTTAATACCATTTGAGCTTTAATTTTAGCTTAGAGTGAAGTACAAGTACCAAAGAATAATCTGGCATGAAATTTGTGTGGTTTGGTGACAGAGTGAGTGAGAAATTAGGGCTGAAAAGTAGTTCCTTGCACATCTTTTTCTTTAGTTTTTGGGAGGAAGACAATGAATAATAATAAGATTATGTTTTACCTGATAAGATAAGAATCTCCATACTGAGGAGGAATTTTCTTAAATCATAGGCGGACCAACAATTAGAAATACAATAGCACCTTAGCATATATCAGACAATTAAACAATGCAGCTTAGGTAGGACGTATTTGGGGTACTAATACCTTCTTATTACGCAACCAATTCTCGTGCCTAGTCTCTAAGACCAGTTAATGTTTCTAGTAACAAAAAATTAGGTGGCGACTCCCATTTCCTTTTTCCACTAATACAAGACAAGGAATTATTGTCTCCCCCATTTTCCTGATACTCCAAACAAATAAAGTGGAAGATCGCCATGACGTTGCACACGTGTGACAAAGCAAATAAAAAACAATACGAAGCCCCATTTCTAATTAATATAATATTGAAAGATGAAATCAAAGAGAAAATCAATTAAAAAAAGAAAAAAAACCAAGTGAACTCGGGCTAATATGTTAAACTAGCAACCTGAGTTATAAGGTCTGGAAAAAATAATATGAAGCTCCATTTCCAACAAATCAAATGTTAAAGGTTGTAATCGAGAAAAAATAAAAGCCATAAGACCAACATAACTCCACATAAAACAAATTGTAAACAAAATTATAAAGTCCAATTCCCAAACAACCTAATATTTAAAGATAAAAATGATAAAAAAAAACCTAAATAAAAAAGATTGATTTGTTGAAGAGTGATTTTTTTAAAAAAACTATTCAATTGAAAAAGGATAAAAATGAACTAAGTTAATCTAGGTAAATCTGCCAAATACACGACACATGTCATGTGATCATAGTAACCCTATGAAAAGCAACTAAAATTTTTGAGCTCTATAAAGATATTGTCACTTTTCAGGTGGTGTCATATGAGTTAAGTAGAAAAATATTAGAAATATATTGTTAAGTGGCTGATATGTCATATAATTTTTAAATTAAGTGAGAATTAAGGCTTATATCCCATTGGAATCTAGTAGTAGATCAACAACATCCATGATAGATGAATGTGCAAAAGTTAGGTTATATATAAAGGGTTTCTAGTCTAGCTAATTTTTTTTTGATAAAAAGTCTGTGTCTTCCATCCACACTGAGTAACCCTAAAGTTTTACATAAATTAGAAGAATGTCTGTTTATTTGCACATAGATTTCTAGACAATTGTTTCAATACTTAATCAATCATGGTAGGAGATATATATATTTTTAATTTTCTGCCATGTTTATATGTCCCACACATTAAAATTTATCTTACACAAGCATCTTTTCTTAAAATGCACAATTTTTGGAATGGAAAAGAAACAGTTGTAGTATGCTATCTTGTAAAGAAATTTGTGAAATCATTTATTCCAAGCATTTATTCCTATGACTTTGAAGAGTTCAATTCAGCCTGTAAATTTGATATCAAGTTTTCCTGGTGAAAGAATATGACATGGTATCACGTAATTGGTATTTTTTTAAATGTGATTAAGATCTACAACTCATGATTAAAATCTTTTATTTATAATAGATATCACATTATTTAGTAAGCAAAACTTAGTAAAAAAATAATAATTAATACCCCTAGCAATACCCAAAAACTCATTACCTTTATATGACAGAAAAAAAAATTAGATTTAGATGTTAAATGCTAAGAATGTACTACTTAACCTAGATTGGATATTAACGTAACCTCACTTAAAAAGGCCAATTCCCAAACAACCTAAAATTAAAAAATAAAAATAATAAAAAAAATCAAAATAAAAAAGATTGATTTGTTGAAGGGTAATTTTTTTTTTTAAAACTATTCAATTAAAAAAGGATAAAAAATAAACTGAGTTAATCTAGATAAATCCGCCAAATACGCAACCCAATTCATGAGATCATAGTAACCCCATAAAAGCAACTAAATTTTTTTTATGAAACTCAATTAAAAAATATTCAATTAAAAAAGGATTAAATTATAAATAGAGTCAACTTGGATCAACCTGCCAAACTAGTGACCTGGATCATCAGATCGAGATAATCCTATAGAAAGTAAATAAAAAAATGATATTCAAATGGCCATTCACATCTTGAATTAGTTTCTTGAGATACTAGTGGTAGTCTTGATTATTTACTTTATCCAACATTTATACTATTAAGTGTGTGTCTGGCAACATCATTTCATGAAATTTTAATTTTTTTTCTTTCAAGTTAATTTTTAATTTTTGTATTTTTAGATTTTTTTGATGTACTAATATTAAAATAATTTTTTTAAAAAAATCAGCCCGGAAGCTACGAAGAAAATATTGATATATTTCTAAGTAAAAAATATTTTGAAAAGCAACCTTTAACATTGTCCCAAACACCCTTAGGGTAAAAACAAACTAAAGGCTCTTTAGGATTGAGAAATCAGTACATAAACTTCTTTCATAAGAAGCACATCGATCATATCACATAAATTTGCTATAACAACAATTAATAATATTGTGATCCTAATCAGACAAGTACTTTTATCTACATTCTACGTGCAATTTGTCAATAATTTTACTTCAGGATATCACAAGAGCATTAAATCAGTTTTATGAGTAGGGGAGGGAGGAGTGGTGGGCAAAACAATATGGAGATCATGTGGATAATATGGGTCTAGGTAACCTATTTAATGTTTGACTTTGTGCACTTAAAATATTATTTTCTATATCTATTAGGATATATAAAGTTGGACCGAATGGCTTATTAGAAATTTATTTATAAAGTTTATTTGCTCATTAAACACTTATTTTTTAGGATGCAATATATTGTAATATATGGAAGGAAGTATTTAATTATAAAGTGCGACCACTATGATTTATATGTTGTATTCTTGATTCAAGTGTGAATGTTTCTACTTACTCGATATTTTAAGCTCTATAAAAATATTGTCACTTTCAGGTGATGTCATATGAGTTAAGTAGGAGAATGTTAGAAAAATATCGTTAAGTGGCCGATATGTCATATGAATTTTAAATTAAGTGAGAATTAAGGCTTATATCCCATTGGAATCTAGTAGTAGATCAACAACATCCATGATAGAAGAATGTGCAAAAGTTAGGTTATATATAAAGGTTCCTAGTCTAGCTAAAAAGATTTGATGAAAAGTTTGTGTCTTCCATCCACACTGAGTAACCCTAAAGTTTTACATAGATTAGAAGAATGTCTGATCATTTGCACATAGATTTCTAGACAATTATTTCAATACTTAATCAATCATGATAGGAGATATATATCCTTTTAATTTTCCGCTATGTTTATATGTCTAACATATTGAAATTTATCTTACACAAGCATATTTTCTTAAAATGCACAATTTTTGGAATGGAAAAGAAACAGTTGTGGTATGCTATCTTGTAAAGAAACTGGTGAAATCATTTATTCCAAGCATTTATTTCTATGAATTTTCAAAAAAAAATATTATTACCCAAAAAATCATTACCTTTATATGACAGAAAAAAAATCAGATTTAGATGTTAAATACTAAGAATGTACTTTTACTTAACCTAGATTAATTGAATATTAACGTAACCTCACTTAAAAAAAGGCATGCCACACTTTATTAAAGTAGGATATTACAAATAGCATACGAGAGAGAGGAGGAGAGCATTAATGTCTCTCATTTTATCACAGAAAACATTGAGCAACTACTTAGTTCTTACTGAAAGCATATATATATATATATATATATATACACAAATGCATGGGAGATTATTAATTAATGGTACGTACTATCTCTCAATATATTACAGGAAACATTTTGCAGCACTCACACCGATGGTTTCATTGGCATGACATGTGGGAGCTCAACATTTTAGCTTTGAAGGGGTATTTTCTCCACGAACAACAAACTGATGCGACCTTTCAAGCATGATGCATTTGTGTAGGCATCGTTGCTCTCATAAACGACGTCTGTTGCACGTGCATTGTTGACACACACGTTAAGGAGATTCATGGAGATGGCAGTGGGCTTCAAGCAGTCTTCGTTAATGTCCTTCCATGCATCTGCACATGTTTTCTGAAGCTCTTTCACTGCCTCGTTCATGGAGACTCCATATTCTTTCATGTAGCATTCAATTGCAGAAGCACAATGCTCCCTCTTTTGTTCAAACTTCACATATGATCGAGCAAGGATGTTATAATAATCATTTTCTTTCT
>Ga0307509_10005840_pt1 | contig 16887 bp, 14 predicted proteins | sample 10_EM_MG_FD_202245 | JGI IMG/M metagenome (GOLD analysis project Ga0307509, IMG submission 202245) | Populus trichocarpa ectomycorrhiza microbial communities from riparian zone in the Pacific Northwest, United States - 10_EM | ecosystem: Host-associated > Plants > Roots > Unclassified | place... | reverse complement strand
TGAAGATAGCAGGCAACCGACTATCCTTGACATGATGTGAATCCACGGGAAAGAAGTACCTTTCACTAGTTCCCAGGCCCTCCAAGATTACCTTTTCAGCAGATGCTTTGTCATAGCTCCTCTCCTCCACGGAGGAGCTGGAACCCAAATCACATGTCTGTGAAGTAAAACTACCGCTCAAAGAATTTTCATCTCTTGAACCACTACCCCCATATAGCCCACTAAAACCCGTCTTCAGCTTCTTACTGATGCTCTCTCCATCCACCAACGTATTATTATTATCTGCCTTGTTCCACGGAGCCTTTTGAGTCATGCTACTCGAAATCAGAGGTGCAGTATCTGACAAATACAAAAATGGTCGTTTCCTTGGACCTTTCCCTGAGAAAGTCTCCACATCTATATTCACGTTATCTTCATTCAAGTCCCTTTCAACTATAATATTATCTTTGTCACTGAATGTTCTATCAACTATTTTATCCTCACCAAAAATCCTCCTGCAGCCTGAATTTTGACTACCAACACCAAAAATCTTGAAGGGCATATCTTCTCCAAGACATGAAGCACCTTCATGAATTTGTATCTCCTTCACATCAGAGACAGAATTAGTCCGAGTTACCTCAGTACAGGGTTTCGGGTCCACATCCAGACTGCACCTAGGAGGACCAACTTCTTCCTGTAAAAAGAAGGGTCAGTGTTCATTCAATTGTAAAGGAAAGCGAAAAAGAAGTTTGAAACAAGCTTCACCGAAACCCACATTTATGAGCAGCACTCAGGAAAAGTCACCGAAACCCATACATATAAGCAGCACCCAGGAAAAGAGAAAGAACAAGAACAAAAAATAAAAGTAAATATTTAGGAACATATTTCCAGAGAGACTTAGTTTGATTTCATTTTTAGAAAACAATTTGTCGACTTTTAAATCCAGCATACATCTTTATGCCAAAATCATTCCTATACAGAAAATTGAGAGAACGTGTTCACTAACTCAGTAAATAGTTTTTGAAAATAGAAACATCAGCCTTGCTTGGATTGTCTTCAAAACAAAGAACGACAGTTTGAATATCAGAACTAAACAACTTTTAAAGTGGAGAATTTGGATAACAACTTTTAGGAATGTAAAATTCAATACAAACACAGACTGAAGACAATGTTGAGATTTCAACGAAGTATTGTGGGGAGAGCAAATAGCATGTTAATCTTGTATGAGAGGTTGTGGGAAGCTGTCTTTAGGAGCACAAAATATCCTGGTCCTTGGGCAATATAACCACATTAAATAACAAAATCATTCATATGCATACCGTCAAGAAAATACAGGTGCAATTATTCAAATTACAATGAAGAAAATATGTCATTCAAAAATCTAATGCTAATATATACAGGAAAAGGAATAGTTTAGGAATAGAAAGAAAAAAAAATCTAAAGCCAAATGCTTTATAGAATTACAATGAATCACAAATGTCGAAACCACATTCAAGCAAGTCATCTGTGCCACCTTTCTGAAGTAGCATGTGTACTAAATGGTCTGACTGGATTGTGGAGATAAAAGAAAACCAGAATGTTGCTGCCAATTAAATTTTTGAATATATGGCAAAACAACAAAGCATGACAAACTTGAGAAATTTACAAGATTACTAAATTGCTGATCAGTGATGGCTAGTGTCACATTAAATCGAAGAAAATCCAAAACTAATCTGTTTATGTGTTGCATCATATGTTTATTGTTGGCATGATAGTGCACCAGACACCGTAGCCATTCCACAAAGACTCCAACATAGATAAAGCCATGGTGTAATATCAACCAAATCAAGTGTTTTGTCATTTGTCATGTGTGAGGAAAAAAAATTACCAGGGAAGGACTGCTGCATCTAGCTTCTGGGCACCATGGGGTACTGCTTCCTCGAATCTTTGTCAACGATCTGGAGTCAACTTTACCATCTTGCTTCTCTAGGTTGGTTTGTGAATTAAATACTTTGTCATCAGAGTTCCCATTTAAGGAAACACTTGGTTTCTCAGGAGCATTTGCTGCAAGATGCACATCAGAAGAACATGGACTGTCACATGCAGATGTATTTTTAACTATACATTCAGGCACACAGAGATTCTCAGATGAAGTCATGACTGCAGCGGGAATGTCTTTGTCCCTGGGCACCCCATTCAAACTGGGCATAACTAACTTCTTGAATGAATCTGAACAATCAGATCTCCTTCCCCTGAACACTCCCCACAAGAAATATAACATGTTCCAGCCTGCAAATAATAATCACAAACTATATTATTTTAATTCCATGACTTTTGAGCATACATGCAAGCTCCTCACAAATTCCTACCAGAAAAGCAGCTAAAGGCTAGCCAGCTGACTTATGCATTATTAGTTAGCATGATAGTGCTTTCAAATTCACTAGGCTATCCCATTTGTTTCTCTTCTTAAAAGGAGAATAATACCTATAACTGACATTTTAAAAGAACTGTCATGCTTCACAAATGACCAGCTAGCAGCAACCTAGTGTATTTTAACTGCTAGCTGATCATTTCTTATGTGCATACAGTTCTTTCATTTTTGCCCATATAACTGTTGGTGCATACATAAAACTGTTGTTTACCTATCTTTACCTCAGATGACAAGTCTTAGACTTCATAAAACTTAAAACAATCAGAACTTTTATGCATCTTCCAACAGGTAATGAGGTGCTATCTTTCTAGAAAACCAAGTAAACAATAACATAAGCAAGTCCCAAAAAATTTATACAATAACATTTACTTAGTCCAGAATAAGTGTCAAATAGGAGTCTGCAACCAATGAAAATCACAGGAAGGTTGGGATAGGGTGCTCCATCAACATCCATGGGGCAATATTTGATGGTATAGGTCTTACAAACATATCATGGTTTAAAACACAAATGCTATGAGGAAATGATTATGGTGCCATGGAATCAGTGTTTATAAAATGATTTTCAAATAATCTTACGCTGTGAGTTCTCTGGAAGCTGTGTGGATGGGAATATGAAGAATTCAACACCTTCAAATGATCCTTTGAGGGCCAAATCCTTTTTAATCATGTTGTCTAACAATCTCTTGTAGTTCTCATAACTGTATCATGAGCAGTACAAAAAACAATTAGATGAATAGATGAAGTAAAAAACACTCAATCTGAAAAGGCATATTCACCTTTCAAAATTCTTTGCAAAGAAGTAAAGAGCAATATTTTCCTCTTTGGCTCCAGTGACAAGGAATTGTCTCGGCCATGTGCTAATGCGAGGTACTTCATCCAACTTAATTTTCTGGGGGAATTTGCTAACCACATCAAGGACTTTAGGAGATGCACAAGTAGATAGATGTGCTTGAATTCCATCATATAAGTCAACAACCTTTTCAGCTCTATGCACTTCAAACACCCCCCTGTATTTACATAACAGAAGCTTACCTACATTGCATTTTTTAAGACATGCAGGAAGGAATGTGGAGGAAAAGGCAATGTCAATGCACACACTTTAAGAAAGACAAACTTACTGCCAGATATATTCATGCTCTGGGATAGCTGACATCTTTGTAAGGACAGACTTCTCTGCTGAAGCATGAACAGACTTTCCCAAATAAGGGGCAATGGAATCTGACCCCACCTTGAAAGGACAAACAGCTTCATTGGAGTGCTCATTAAGCTGCTTCACATTATAAATATTTTTTGATTTGCAGAACTCAGAGGAAGAAGCATGAACAAGCTTTCCCAAGTAAGGGGCAGTAGAATCTGACTCCATCTTTGTAAGGACAGACTTTTCTGCTGAAGCATGAACAGGCTTTCCCAAATAAGGGGTGATAGAATCTGACCCCACCTTGAAAGGACAAACAGCATCATTGGAGTGCTCATTCAGCTGCTTCACATTAGTAATATTTGTTGATTTGCAGAACTCAGAGGAAGAAGCATGAACAGGCTTTCCCAAGTAAGGGGAAGTGGAGTCTGACCCCATCTTTGTAAGGACAGACTTTTCTGCTGAATCATGAACAGGCTTTCCCAAATAAGGGGCAATAGAATCTGACCCCACCTTGAAAGGACATACAGCATCATTGGAGTGCTCATTAAGCTGCTTCACATTATTAATAATTGTCGATTTGCAAAACTCAGAGGAAGAAGCACCGATATTTGCTTGCCCTTCATCTGTTCCTTCACTCAACTTATTTAAAACTGAGAGCTGATCTTGAGAAGCCATCTCGCCACTTTCATCCACATTTGATGAGGACAACCCATCAGATTGATCAATTTCTTTCTTCTTTCTGTATATTCCAGGCTTCTTAAGCATAGCAGCAGCCTCAATTGCAGCTTTCAATTTTCTACCTTTGCTCATCTCCTCTCTAGGAATTCTAGAAGCAGATACATCAGTACCAGAAGCCAAAGGACTAACAACAGTGCAATTTTCTGTAGCATGACAAATTTCCTTGCACTTTTGACAAGGGACATTTTTCAACCCAGTGATACCAGTAGGTCTCAAGCGACTGAGAGAATTTTCCCTAGCCTTTTCACCTTGATTTGATGATTCCCGTGATCGAGGCAGGCCATCTTGCAAATTTTCAGTAGCATTACTGGCAGCATTCCAAGAACTGGATGAGGGTTCATCCTTGGGGCTAATTTGGTTCAATTTTTGTTCCGCAGAATTACTGCTTATTCCATTTTTAGACGAGGCTTGAACTGAATTGGCAAAAATAAAATAGCATCTTAGTTTATCTTACCAAAAAATAAAAAATAAATTAAGTGCATCACAAAATACAATCAGGCAAAACTGACGACATTATATTTTGTCAAGTCTATCAATCATGAAATACCTGAAGTAACTGGAGTATCTGCACCTTTACAACCTACATTGCTAGTTGATCTTGATAGGGTACCCAATTTTCCATTAGATTGTGCGGACTTCAACTCTCTGTTGTTGCCTGTGGATGATGCTATGACACTTTCACCACGAGGAGTGAACCCTTGATCGACCTTAGGTGTTGAAACAACAGCACTACTTGTCATTGAACTACCTGGAGGGCGACCCAATCTCAACATTTTTTTTCTATCAACAGCATCCCAGTCTTTCACTTGTTTCAATCCTCTTGAATCTTGAATGTGAGAGAATTTGGATGAAAGCATTTTAACTTTCAACTCATTAGTGCTGGATCGGCCTGAGCTCGCAGATTTAAATGACATACTTTTCCTCATCATTCTAGCAGCCCCCTCCTTCATATCAAGAGAACTCTCTCTAGCGCCCTTATGCTTTTGAGGAACTTCATCGACAAGTTTCACTTTCATTTTGGAATTTAAGGTGTTGAACGACTTGGACTTCAATAAGGCCCCTGAAGAAAAAAGAAATTGACTTGATGCTTGACATTATAAAACCAAGTTTCTAAGAAATGTTAGAAAGAGCAAAGCTATAGAGTCTGTTCAACTGTCCATATCAATTTTAGGTTAATCTCATTTGAAAACATATTTGGAGGAAACACTTAAGGGGCTAACATTTGAATTAACCCCCATAATGGGGGGTCATAGGTTAACCTAGTGGGGGGAGAGTCTCACCCAATTTGCCACTTACACTTGCACATCATTATTAGGCCACGCCAACAGACATTATTTACAAATAATTTTTAAAATGTTTAATTTAAAATTTATTAGGTCCCACCATTGTACATATTTTTACACCTATCAAACATCATTGACACTTGACCCTTCAACAACTTTTTTACACCATTAATACTTCACCACTTAACACTTGACCTCCAAATTTTTACCCCGAAACAAAAACAACCTTGTATTACGCAGGGTGCGAACATATTAGTTTTTTTTTACACCACTTAATGAATTCTTTATGTATTTAGTTATTATCAGACCAAACATCACATCCTAATTCTCCATCCCTATTTATTAGGTGGCAACCACTTTTTGATAGGCATTCCAATTATGTAAACATTTTTGTTCATCAACAACGCAAACAAAAATCTGAATTGAAGATATTGATTATTTAACCTATTGCTGTCCAATGGATCTGAAATTGAAACATAGATCCACATAAATGGGATCCTAAATCTAATGTTGTTTTAATGAAACATAAATTGTGGACTGCATTGAAAGTTGTGAAGTGGTGCAAAACCAAATTGCCAAACATTCAAAACCTCTATACAAAGTACAACGTGAATATGAACAGCAAGGAATATGAGCCAACAAGGTTCTGATTCTTACCCTTGGGAGTTTGAACATGTGGACCATTCACAGAAGGGCGCGCAATTTCCGGAATATCAATATTGGAGCGATTGCCAAAAGATGTTTGATGAGCTATCTTTACTTTTCCCTTATCTAAGCTCTTGAATGAAGTATCCCGAGACACTGCAGCTATTCTGCTAGGACTGCATGACTTGGGTGATGCCAAACTTGATTCAGTTGCCTGCCTTTTGGGTGCTGAAGCCAGCTCCATATGTTCTGCATGTCTCTTGCCAGAGCTCTGAGTACTTGCTACGTTCATCCTTTTTTCCTCGGCATCTGAACATTCAAATTAATTTTGAAAGGATACTAGTATGAAAATGCTTGTGTCCAGGAAGTGGTTTTTTATCACCAAAATAAATGACAATTTGGACTGCTACTTCAGCTTTACCTTGCTTTTGATTTTCAGCTTCCTCAGCCAACTTGCATTCTTCACACAACCAGTCACCTTCAGGAAGTTTCTGAAGCATCTCTCGCATACAATAGCTGATTAGTAGCAATAGCCATGTTAAAATGTGATGTAACAATTGATAGGATAAAAACAAAAATAACCATTTTGGGTTGCCAGCTGAATATATAGACAAAAGTTGTATATTCTTACATGTGTTCTGCACCATCTGCGCACCTACTACATATGGCAAGAAAATCCTCCCGACCTGCATCCCCGCAAATATCACACACTTTTACCTGTTTCATGGAAGCAAATAGTTCAGAAGAGGACAGAGGAGAAACTGCAAGGGCAGAAATTAAGGAGCATACCACAGAGAATAGAAAAAACAGAAAGAAGGCAACACACACATATATGAGATCCAGAGACATACACTGGATGGGAGAAAATACTTTCAGACCACCAGAATGCAAGATGAGTAAATTGAAAAGAGAATGCAAAAACAAGTTCTGTAAACATTCATCAAGCACTCATTAAGCAGATGCATGTACAATCCTTCTTCCTAAACAAGTATATAAAAATTACTCACATCATGTTCCAGAATTTCAGACTCGTCACTCTCATCCCCAGATGCAGATTGCAACATAGGCTCCTGCATATCTGCTAACTCATCTGACTCATTCAACTTCTCTTTTCGTTCAACTTGGTCAGAACATTTAAAACCCTCATCTGCTTGGTCCCCACTATCTTCGTCTGCCTCTAATTCTAATTTTGAATTGATTTTACATGAAACCTTGGAACTATCTGCATTGAGGGTACTTTTACCATTTGCATTGTTATCAGCAATGTTGTGTGCAGCCAAGTTGCCAACACAATCAATATTAGCTGATGCTTCTTTTGACAATGACAGATTGACTTGTTCTGTTGGACATTCAAACCGTTTTCCATGGTCATGTAAAGCTGGATCTTCATCTAAATGTTTACCATTTGAATTAGAGGAAAGGCACTTAGTCTGTACCTTTGGTGAGCTACTGCAAGCATCAACATCATTTGAAGGAGTCTCAAATGAACCTGATTTATGAGAAAATGGTGCCTTTCCAGATCCTTCCACTTCTAAAGCTGAACTGGGCAAACAATTTTTCATGTCTAAATTCTTGTTATAATAACTAACCACTTTGCTTGCATCATTAGCTCTACTAACACATGACATGTTATCATCATGGCCCTCTTCAGATTTAGAATCCACATTGTTCTTTGAGAAAGTTTTCTGATCTGGAAAACTCTCTGCTTTTGGAGAAAACTGATCCTCTGCAACAGCTCTACCAGAGGACATCTTCGGACGCATCTGAGACTCAGCTGACGCATCAGCATCAGATGACTTTCTGTTTACTTTACTTTCTGCATTTTCAGACAGAGAATCATGACTTGAACTGACACTGAGCAGGTTGCTTGCTTCACTGGTGGTATGCTGTAAGCTGTCACGTGCTCTACTTTTAAACGAGACTAAACCATCACCATCATTATTAGAATACTGACTTGATGCAGTTACACGACAGGTTTCATCAGAAAACTCATCACCCTTTGATCCCATACAGGCTAGCTTAAGATGCATACAAGATGAACAGGGAGCAGAGCACACATTACAGGTCCCAGACTCAGTGCTGGTACGAACTTTCCGTCTCATGGAAGGTTTGCCTAATCCTTTTTCAACCTGTGATGATTCCAAGTAAAAATAAAGCAGAATATGAGTAATCAGATAAGAAAAACAAAGCAAGGGTGGGGATTCACACCTTTTTAATGAAGAAACCAAAAAAGGGCACTTTAACTATCCCTCAAATAGTAAATTTCCATGCGCATACATTTAAAAACAAAACCAGACTATATAAGGTTTGCATTTAAGCTAATAAGCACTTTTTCTGTGGTTTTCTTATCATATGTAAGGGCGGGAACTAATTTACTTGCATGCTGCCTGTGGCTGATCGTGCTGTAATAATCATCTTTATCAGCAATCAAGCCTTACTGATACAACAAAAGCAACTGAATTGTGACAGTGCTGCTTAAAGCATGGAATTATTTATATTTGTTGAGTGGTAAGCCATTGTGCTATTAGGATGCTTCCTTCCATAATGAAACACTTCTTCATAAGACAACAACTCATCCAATATGCATTTCAAAAATCCTTTTGTTAACAGATGGTCTTATTGCTTTATCCTCCCCAGGAAACATTTTGAACACCTATCTTCCATGAGAAACAAAAGAACAATAGTTTTTCCACACATTCATGTTTCCTCAAAAATCATATACATCCAATCCCTGTTTTGTATTAAGACAACAGAAGACAAAAGAATGGCAAGCAAAAAGGTAATGGTGGGAAGCTTCAACCAGTCCAAGAGTGACTATTTCTTCAACTGGAATGCTCACTGTCTCCTTAATCAAACTACAAGACTTCTCCCATTGGCCCCTAAGAGAGTTCAAGATTATGCACTTCAAGCATATTGGAAACATTTATTCAAAAAGACAAAAAGAAGGTAGAATTCAATTATCTGAGTTTAAAATAGCCAAGGAGCATCAACTATCACTGTGTCTTTAGGTTGAAACCAAGGGAGAACTATACAACATCACAAGTTTTCTCTGTTGAAAACCAACTTGTACCTAATTAAAACTAAGACAGTATTCCTATGACAGAGAATATTCCATGACAGCTTCATTTTTTACACCCTCGTGAAGGTAACAATGATAAGCAAGTTCCTATCATATGCCGACTGCTCTTCTACAATGCCCAAAGAAGGGAGTAACACAGAAAACAAAATGTATGCCTTGATTATCAAAAGTGCAACCAATTCTGAGAGTACCTTCAATCATTTATCAATGATAAGCAAGCTCCTATCAAATGCCGACTGCTCTTTTACAATGCTCAAGGAAGGGAGCAACACACAGAAAACAAAATGTATGCCTTGATTATCAAAAGTGCAACCCATTCTGAGAGTACCTTCAATCTTTTCTAGGATTTATTCCCTTTACACACAATATAGGTTAGCTCTAGTAGTGAGAGGTTTTGCAACTACCACCTTTATATCTATAGAAATAATAAGATGGAACTGGAAAATACAATGTTGTACTTGCTTGATCACCAGAAATAGACAAAAGACATTGTGCTTGATAAGATCATTCCTTTTAGAAACCCGCTTCCTATCAAGGATAAGCTTACCAACAAGACGTATTGATGTGACAGGAAAAAAAAAGAATAAAAAAATAGATCAAGCAACCCATAACTCCTAACCTAAGAAGGTTCTAAAAGGAATCAACAAGAAAATAAATTGTTATGTAGACAATAACAAAGAAAGAACAAAATTGAAAAATGTAAAACTTTCACTGAAAAGTAAATGCAACCCAAGCAATATTACTACAGGTGTTCTCTCCTTAGCCCCAAGACGTCTCCAAAAGCTTAGTTTAGCAACGGTGCTCATCATTTGAACAAGTTCATTGGTGAGTATATGAGAGACAGCAATATATGGAATCTTGTAGGACTTCAGAATAATGGTTGAATTCAAAGTTGATTCAGAATACAGCATTTGATAGATTAACCATGTTCCATCAATGGTAATGAGAGTCCACATTCAAGATAATAAAAAGAAATAAAATAAAAACAAAAACACCATGGCTCAAGGAAATATATAAATAACACTTATAGCTAGATTATTATCCAAACACTCCGTTAGAATAACTTCAATGAAAGAAAAGAATCAATGCGTCTTAAATTCTACCGATCCAGATGAGATACCAAATTGCGGAATTCAATTTCATCTATTTATGCTATACATATACATATTTTCATTCATTGGAAGGTGCTCCCAATTAAAGTAAACTCTACGGGGAAAAGGAGTGAAGAAAAGAGCAAACAAGATAAAGAAAAACAGAGCGTAAATTACCCTTTCTCCTCACCATGCACTTCTTCTGAGTTTCGTCTAATGGCCCTTGCCTACGAAAAAGCACCATCGAAACCACAATCGAATCAGCAAAAACCAAGACTTTCCAAACATACGCCAAAAACACAAAGTAAATATAAAAACAATCAATCAATAGAGCAAAAGAAAAAAAACTAATCCACTGAGTAACCCCAAACAATCCAAAATCAATAAGAAACAATCGATTAAACAAAAATTAATAGAGAAAAAGAAAAGAAGCCCTAAAATTAAAATAACATACATGCCTTTGGTTCCCCAATTATGTCCGTCGCATTTTATAGCTCTTGAACGTTGCATCCTCTTCGCTTGGCTGTCATCCCCTTCTTCACTAACACAATCCACCACAATCGAACACCATCAATCCCTAATTTTTCCCTCCAAATTTCACAATAATTCTCACCTATTATTATTATTATTATTATTTCTCTCTTCTGACTTTATTTTTAATATTAAACACACAGAACATAACTACGACAATCAGATTATATATATCTAATCATACAAGAGGATCTAATTAATACACACGAATATCTGCTATTTATTTATTTACTTATTATTATTTTAATTTATTAAAACCCCTCTCTCTCTCTCTCTCTCTCTGATCTGGAAAGAAAATATTGAAATGGTCGGTTTAAATAAATACTAATTAAATCCATAATCAACTTCCTCTCTCTCTCTAAACTCTTGATTGCTTCTCTCTCTACGTGTCTGTGTTCTATTGATCTTTTTCTTACACACACAAGGACTGAAGTTATCTTTCTTCCTCTCTCTAGATTTTCTCTCTGTTATTTTTCCCCTTTTTCTCTCTCCGCATTTTTCCCGGAAACAAGTTTTGACTTTTACATTCTTAATATTATTATAATGCAGTCCTTCATATTTATAAATCTATAATTTAACTCCTTAATCTTTGGTGGTCATTCTCATATTATATCATATGTTAGTTTTTTCTTAATCTTAAATCTATCATTTAATTATGTAAATACATGTTTCATCAAAGAAACTGATGAACTAAATCATAGCTTTTAAAATATAATAAACCAAGTTATAATTGCGTTAAACTAGTGACTAAAAGATAATTTACTCATAATTTCTTTTTTTTTTTTTTGTAATCTTGCTTCTTCTTCTTTTTCTTTTAGACGATAGGTTATGTGCTCCATTTAGATTTTAACGGATTTTTATTTTGTTTTTATTCCTTTATGCATTTCATATCTATCCCTATGACACCATGTTTTTAGGATATAAAATTAGAACTCTTCAAAATTAAAGAAAAATAATTGAAAATCGTAGTCACCACCTAACAAAAAAAAACATTAGGGATCCTAATACAAACCACTAGTCTCAGAGATTTCGGTTAAAGATTAGTTATATCTAAGAAAAGATTGACGTTTCTATTATTGCACCTTTTAAATAAGGAAAGATTACATTTATTCTGTATTTTTCTCTTAAATTTATCATTTTAATCGCCATTAGATTTTTTTAATTTATTTACAAATCATTCACGATGTTTTTATTTTACATCGATCCCTAAAAATAAAAGACTTACCAAACTTATTTATAAAAATCCAAATCCAATTAAAACTTTTTGGTTTAGCAAAAATTTGAAGAAACATTTATTGATTTACTTGAAATCATTTTTTAAAAAAAGAATTATAAGGCATACATAAGTCCCTAAATTAGGACACTCGTGGGATAAATTAAAATTTTAAATTTGATGATAATATGATAAAATTCATTGTCTTGTTAAAATTATTTTAAAATAAGTTAAAGACAATGTTAGTTTCTAAATTTAAAAGACTCATAATTTGACCACACATGAGAAAATTCAAAATTGATCCCTTTAAAAGAAGACTCGTTTAATTGACCATTTTTAAAATGAGAGTTAGAGCCATGTGTTGGTAAATGTATTGAACGAGTCCTCCGACTTTTGCCTCATAAGGTAAATGTATTGTCAAGTGTTCCATAGAGTCCAAGAAGGATGGAGGAAAAATCCTTTTAGTTTTGCAAATAATTTCAATGATATTCATATGCAGCAACTCCATGTGTTGGACATTTAAACTTGTAGCATTAATGTCCCAAAAAAAATATTGACAATTCAGTTAATGACTCTCACAATGGCTTAAGCAAGTAAGGTTGAAAAGCAATTGGAAGAAGTCTTTGCATAAAAACATGACAATCATGACTTTTCATACCTAAAACCTTACATTATGCCTTTTTTTTACACACCGTGAGATGTTTGAAGCATAACCATCAGAAAAAGATAGTTCTTTCATCCATGACAACACTTCTTGTTGTTGTTTCTTGGAGAGATAATAAGTGTCTTTGGGTTTGTAAACCCGACCACTTGTATCATGTTCCAAATGTAAGTTTGGTTTTTTCAATACAACTAAATATCCAACCTAGCCTTTAAATTGCCCTTGCTTCTATCAGGATAATCCATTACTGTATAAAAAATATTGTTAAAGAAATTTTTTTCAATGTGCATGACATCAAGATTATGACGAATCAAATTTGTATGCCAATATAGAAGCTCCTAGAAAATGCTTTTCTTCACCCAATTGTGTTTAACACCAAAGCCTGGAATTTTGTCATTATAAGAAGAACTTCTAATATGTCCCTTCATAAAATTGGACACTTCAAATAACATTTCTGAACCAGATCAACGAGGTAAAGGAGGGAGCCATTTTGTTACTCCTTTCAAAAACTTATATGATTGATATCTATATGGATGATCCATAGGTAGGAATCGTTGATGACAATATAAAAAGATTGTTTTTCCCCCATACTTTAATCTAAAGGCTTTGTTATACTTTATACAATAAAGACAAGACAACTTGCAATGAGTACTCCAACCTGATAATATACCATAAGCTGGAAAATCACTAATGATCCACATCAAAGCTGCCCTTAATTGAAAATTTTCCTTCCTATATATATCATAGGCATTAACACCATCAAGCCATAACTTTTTCAACTCATCAATTAACGGTCGTAGGAAAACATCAAGCTTTTTTCCCGAATTCTTCGGCCCAAGAATAATCATTGACATAAACATGAATGGTCAGATCATACACTTCCAATGATGCAAATTATAAACAGTCACAATTACTAGTCAACAAGAGTAGACATTTGAAGACATGTCAAATGGACTAAAACCATCAGTGCATAATCCTAACTGAATATTTCGTGGATCGGATGCAAAGTCTTGATGGTCTTAATTAAACTTCTTTCATGCCTCCCCGTTAGATGGATGAACCGTAACTCCATCATCTAACTTATAAAAATGATGTCATGTCATATCTTTGGCATGATGTAGAGATATGAATAGCCTCTGAAGTCTTGGTGTCAAGGGAAAGTATCAGAGTTGTTTCTCTAACTTATTAGAACCTTTACTAGTGGGATTTCTAATTTTGTATCGTAAACTTCCACAAAAGTCACAAAATTTTTTCATTGCATCTACCTCATAGTACAACATACAATAATTAGGACACATATCATATTTATCATAACTAAGTCCAAGTGGCTGCATAAATTTCTTGGCATCATAAAAATTTGAAATCAAATTTTCATTATCAAGCATGCAACTTTTTGTAAATTCAGTAAATTTGTTGAAGGCAGTCTGAGTCAAATTGAGAGTTGACTTCATATTAAACATTTATATATAAGCAGATAATTTAGATTGCCTGGTACACCCATCCCATAAAGACTCCTCTACAGCTTTAAGTAATTTATAAAATTTATCTACCTTTGGATTCAGAAGTTCCTCTGCTACCATAGGACTAGAAACCATATCATTAGAGTATGCATCACCAACCCCCATTACGTGAAGAACCATATTCCTATATGAATTTTCTTCAAAAACATCATTCATAACATGACTACACCCAATTGATGAATGTCCAATAATTATTGGTTCTGAAACATAAGGCTCTCCATATACAGTTCAATTTTCATAATCAGGTAAAAATCATCTTAAAAACATGTGCTTATAAACATCTTCTTCTATTAAAAACTTTTGATTTTTGCACCTAACACAATGACATCTAATTTTACCTCCAGATACATTTTCATCAATTGAAAATGAAAAATTGATAAATCTTCGTACACCCGCAATAAATTCTGGATAAATATGACCATCCCTACGACGACGATACATCCATGATTGATCTTCCATATTAATCTAATTAACATAATTAAAGCAAAAAAAATTAGAATATTATTTAATATATTTCTTAATCTATATTTAAAACTTTATATAATAAATTATCAAAATAACTTCATTAATAACTAGCTCATAAGTTATAAAAGGGAAAGATATGAAAACTTGCAATAAAAGAAAAGAGAACAACATTGGAATACTGCAAGAAGTTGAAGTGTAATTAAGTAGTTGGAATTGTGTGAAAAGGGGAAAGATAATATGTTGTTTTAATTGTCCTATGGATTAATAAAATTATGTAGGCAGAATAGCTAGCTAATTAGGATACACCAAGCAATTGCTCTGTTTATTATTTCCCACCATCATTTTTTTTCTTCAGCTTTAGTAATCTAGACTCTTTTATTGAAAAAAATATAATCGTTTGCGTTATTAGTAATATTGTAGAAATGAAGTTTTCATGCAAACATATGCCACAATTATTTTTTTTAACCAACTATTAAATATTTATTTGATTAATAATTTATTACTTAAGATCATCACATTAAACAAAGAAATACTCATAAACTAAAATAAGATTATGCATACTAATCTATGGTCGCTGAACTACACAACATAAATATTACAACTTCTCTTTCAAATAAGTGTAATATAAAAAAAAAACACTTTGGAGATGAATTACACCATTATTAGCAAACAGAGGCCAAGATTTAATGACCATGCAATTTTTCTATAAACCAAGTTATCTTCCAAAATTAATAAAAAGTTTTAAGCTACATTGACAAACCTGGAGGACCTAATATGCACAACAAAAAAACTTGGCAACTCCAAATGCAAATAAGTAATGTGATGTGATGATGGGTTCAACAATCTGAAATTAGAAAAAAAAAAATGAGCAAGAATAATAGTGTTAAGAAATTAAAAAAAGTAAATTAGCCTATAATGAGCAAGAATAGCATTGCAAGAGACTCATAAGTTGAATTTCCCAAGTTAAAGTTCCTCATTTAACTTGGGAATTAATTATTTTGATGCCACATGGATTGAATTGATGAAACACTAACATGAATGCAGTAAAAAATTTTCTACAGTTCACATTTCTTGTATTTTTTTTGTTAAATTTCTGTTCACAGTAAAACAACAGTACTAATATGTGTTTTACTCTAAACATTCATTCACCCCCCAAAAAGAAATCACCTTTTCCCAGCTTGGTGATGCGAGGTGCATGTATAGCTAAGAAAAATAAGACATTGCTTATCATGGATGCTTAGAATTCAAAGGGCTATAATCATGAAGTGGGGCTAAAGAGATGGACAGATGTTAGGACATTCCAGCAAACTGGAGCCTTAAGAGATAGGGCTAATTCTATGAGAAATGCCAAGACATGAAGATGACCTTCTGATGCCTTTTTCTCAAGTACGTGTATGCTAATAAGACAGGCTACTGGTTAATCCATGGATGAATGGGTGAAAATGACAATCACAAGGTTTTCTGTTAAAAAAGGGAGCAAAAATAGTCGTCAAGGAGACAAAAGGTTTGACTTTATTTATCTGTAAAGTGGACAATCAAGAGTGCAAATTTTCTGGTCAAAACAGGATGAGAAAGGTAAAAAATTGATGATGAACAATTTCACTCTCTCTGTTCTACTCTGTTTAACACTACTAAACAAGAACATTTTCACCGGAGAGAGATTGATGCTGAAGAAGATGAGTGAAAATGATGTGGTATGCAAAAAATTGTTAACCAACCAAACACCTTTCACAGCACGCGAGTAAAATCTAAGATCTAACTTTTATTTATGAGCCTGTCACACATTATCCATATTTCTCCTCTGAAAAACCACACACATACACCCAGCAAAACATAAAAATCCAAAACCTCAGAAAAAGCTTCATACCTAACCAAGCAACAATGGAATCATCATAGAACCATGAAGATAAAGAACATTACATTAGGAATTAGAAACATTAGCATGTGATGAAAACCATATTTAACAAATAATTTGCAATAGATCTACTAAATTATTCTATAAAATTAGTTAATAAAACAATATATGTTCTCTCTAAATTACAAACACAATCTCTCAAATATGAGTTTCTGATTATACCTACTATCTTAATTTGTCGCACCATATTTGTTCATTGCACGATGGAATCCTTGGAAG
>Ga0307509_10005839_pt1 | contig 16888 bp, 17 predicted proteins | sample 10_EM_MG_FD_202245 | JGI IMG/M metagenome (GOLD analysis project Ga0307509, IMG submission 202245) | Populus trichocarpa ectomycorrhiza microbial communities from riparian zone in the Pacific Northwest, United States - 10_EM | ecosystem: Host-associated > Plants > Roots > Unclassified | place... | reverse complement strand
AAGAAAATATTTTTAGACATTGCCTGTTTCCTGAAGGGGTTTAAAAAAGATCGAATAATAAGGATACTTGACAGCTGTGGATTCCATGCACATATTGGAACACAAGTTCTTATTGAGAAATCTCTCATAAGTGTCTCTCGGGATCAAGTCTGGATGCATAATTTATTACAGATAATGGGTAAGGAAATTGTTCGTTGTGAATCCCCTGAAGAGCCTGGAAAGCGCAGTAGATTGTGGACATACGAGGATGTCTGCCTTGCACTGATGGACAACACAGTGAGTAGCTGATAGAGAACATTATCCATAAGATCAAGTCTCTACTTTGTATTTGCTTTTTACTTGTATTCCCTTTCGGTTGACAGGGAAAAGAAAAAATAGAAGCCATTTTCTTGGACATGCCTGGAATAAAAGAGGCCCAATGGAACATGAAAGCCTTCTCTAAAATGAGCACGCTAAGATTGCTCAAAATCGACAACGTGCAGCTTGCTGAAGGACCTGAAGATCTTTCCAATAAGTTGCGATTTCTTGAATGGCATTCTTACCTTTCAAAATCATTGCCAGCTGGTTTACAGGTGGATGGGCTAGTTGAACTTTACATGGCTAACAGTAGCATTGAGCAATTATGGTATGGGTGTAAGGTGAGATCAACTAATTTAAAGGCCTTTGTATTTCTTTTTATTTTTTTTCTATATATGTATGATAGTAGTATCCATATTTCTTTTTGCAGAGAGCAGTTAACTTGAAAATCATCAATCTCAGCAACTCACTAAACCTGTCCAAGACTCCAGATCTTACTGGAATTCCAAATCTCGAGAGTTTGATTCTTGAAGGTTGTACAAGTTTATATGAGGTCCATCCATCACTTGGACGTCACAAGAAACTTCAATATGTGAATCTTGTGAACTGCAAAAGTATTAGGATTCTCCCAAACAATCTAGAAATGGAATCACTTAAAGTTTTCACTCTTGATGGCTGCTCAAAACTTGAGAAGTTTCCAGATATAGTAGGAAACATGAACAAATTGATGGTGCTTCGTTTGGATGAGACTGGTATTACAAAACTATCTTCATCAATTCATCATTTGATTGGCTTAGGTCTATTGAGCATGAACAGCTGCAAGAACCTTGAAAGCATTCCAAGTAGCATAGGTTGTTTGAAATCCCTTAAAAAACTTGATATGTCTGGCTGCTCTGAACTTAAATACATACCAGAGAATTTGGGGAAAGTTGAATGTTTGGAGGAGTTTGATGTAAGTGGAACTTCAATAAGACAACCACCAGCATCTGTTTTTCTTTTAAAGAATCTTAAAGTATTATCTTTGGATGGATGCGATAGAATAGTTGTGCTGCCTTCTTTGTCTGGTCTGTGTTCTTTAGAAGTACTGGGTTTAGGAGCTTGCAATCTAAGAGAAGGGGCACTTCCTGATGATATTGGCTACTTATCTTCATTGAGGTCTTTAGATCTGAGCCAGAATAACTTTGTTAGTCTGCCTAAAAGCATAAATCAACTTTCTGAACTGGAAATGCTTGTCTTGGAGGATTGCACGATGCTTGAATCATTGCCTCAGGTTCCATCTAAAGTTCAAACGGTATATTTGAATGGTTGTATAAGCTTAAAAACAATTCCAGATCCGATAAACCTAAGCAGTTCCAAAAGATCAGAGTTCATATGTCTTAACTGCTGGGAATTGTACAATCATAATGGCCAAGACAGCATGGGGTTGACCATGCTTGAAAGATACCTCCAGGTCTTCTCTTATTCAAACCCCAGCCTTTTTCTATCTCGCTCCCTCTCCCTCTATCTATCTAACATTTTGGTTCTTTATGGTACAGGGTTTTTCCAATCCAAGACCTGGATTTGGTATCGCTGTTCCAGGAAATGAAATTCCAGGCTGGTTTAACCATCAATGTAAGGGATCTTCAATTAGTGTGCAAGTGCCTAGTTGGAGCATGGGGTTTGTTGCATGTGTTGCATTCAGTGCAAATGGTGAAAGTCCTTCTCTTTTTTGTCATTTCAAAGCCAATGCAAGAGAGAATTATCCTTCGCCGATGTGTATTAGTTGTAACTCTATACCAGTTCAGTCAGATCACATTTGGCTATTCTATCTATCTTTTGATTACCTTAAAGAGCTTAAAGAATGGAAGCATGGATCCTTTAGCAACATTGAGTTGTCATTTCATTCTTACGAGCGACGAGTAAAGGTGAATAATTGTGGTGTCTGTTTGTTATCTTCTCTATATATTACACCACAACCATCTTCTGCCCATTTTATTGTTACAAGCAAAGAAGTAGCTTCTTTATATAAAGCTTCTTTAGCTTTTTCTTCACCGTACCATCAATGGATGGCCAATGTTCTCCCTGTCATCAGAGTCGCAGACACTAGTAATTCTTTCAGCTATTTAAAGTCAGATCTAGCCCTGAGATTCATTATGCCAGCCGAGAAGGAACCAGAGAAAGTAATGGCAATTAGATCAAGACTCTTTGAGGCCATTGAAGAATCAGGTCTGTCAATTGTTATATTTTCAAGAGATTGTGCTTCTTTACCTTGGTGCTTTGAAGAGCTTGTCAAGATTGTCGGATTCATGGATGAGATGAGATCGGACACTGTGTTTCCAGTTTCTTATGATGTCGACCAATCAAAGATAGATGATCAAACAGAGAGTTACAAAATTGTCTTCGATAATAATGAAGAAAATTTCAGGGAAAACGAGGAGAAGGTGCCAAGGTGGATGGATATTCTCAGTGAAGTTGAGATTTCATCAGGATCGAAAAGGTAATAATTACTTCTTTTTTTTTGTGCCAAGGTACCTCGAATTATCAACCACTTCAAGTAAATGAAACTGGGAATGCTGAAATATGTTTTCAGAACTTAATGTTAACAATTCTGTGCTCTTTATAACATCGATTCCATGTGTAGTTTGACTATGCAGTGGAGATGGGACAAAGAATGTTTAGTTTTCAGGTCCTTTTTATCTAATATATTTTTTTTTATGACAATTTCACCAGAACCGAAAGATAGAAAATTTGAAGGGATAGGAAATTTTTTTATCCATTTGGGTTTGGGTCGGTTCGAAGGATACTGTTCAACCCTACCCAGAATACATTAATAATCTTAAAGTTTGAAAAAATTTCCATTATGACAAGCTATATATATACACACACTACACTTCTGACCTCTCCTTCTCACTTGTAGCGGCATAGGAGCTCCAGGAAAGCAGCAGCTCCACCAGCTGATCCAGCTCCACCAGCTGATCCAGCTTCACCAGCTCCAGCTCCACCACCACCAGCAGCTGTTCCAGCATCTCCAGCTGCTCAAGCGGAGGCAGGGATGGTTCCAGCTGCTCGAGCAGCGGCTCCAGCTGCTCGAGCAGCGGCTCCAGCTGCTCGAGCAGCGGCAGCCCCAGCTGCTCGAGGAGTGGCTGCCCCAGCTGCTCGAGGAGTGGCGGCTGCGGTGCCAGCAGCTCGAGCAGCAGCGGCGGTGGCTCCAGCAGTTCAAGAAGCTGAATATCCATTGGATCCAGAAGTGCGAGCAGCTTCTAGCATCCCCGCCGCTGCCGCTCGAGCAACCGGCACTGCAGCCGCCGCTCCTTGAGCAGCGGCTGCGGCTGGCTGAGCAGCAGCTGTTGGAGCAGCAGCTGTTGGAGCAGCGGCTGTGGGAGATGCGGCTGGCTGAGCCGCGGCTGCATGAGCAGCGGCTGCATGAGTTTTGGTTACGAATCTAACTTGCTTTAGCTTGAAGATCTTAGTCAGTTTTCCATGGATCTAATTTCTTATTAGCTCTTGATTGCTTTTCCTTGTTAATTACCATCAAAGTACAGTGAGCAGTGATTTCAAGACATCCTGTGATATTCCTTCTTGTTTGCATGTTCATCAAAGCAGCCAACACGAGGGAAAAAACCATAGCAAAGATTTTCATCATGCTAAGACGGGTCCTTGTTATTGCTCATGGTTATGATTTGGGGTAATTAGACTCACATTTTGCAACAACTTGTTGTAGAAAGAAAAAGAAATAAACAGCAGCAAACAATCTCAGTTTCTTATTCTTTTCTTCTTAATTTCAGTTCTTTCCAAATCATCTCTTGCGAAACTTGATGCAACCATTTGATATGACAAGTAGTAGCTTCTCAAACATTCTGACAACATTAAGTCTAGAGTTTGAGAGAGATTGAAGGTAAATACTTGGATTATCTTTTAGCTGTAACCATGAAGAAGATTTTGTTAGTTGCTCCACTTGTTTAAGACCTTACTACTGAAGATGATAAAAAATCAGAAAGTACCAGTCTTAGTCTTTTGTTCTTAATTACAGATTCAAAGAAAAAGACAACAAAGATTGTCAAATATTAACAACTAAGAAACTCTAAAATTCCACCATGATGTGATTGAGAAAAAAAAATTTAAGCAGTGAAAGATGAGCTCTAAATCCCATTTGATTCAAATAAATGGACAAATGCATAAAAAAATTAAAAACAATGCTTGGTCGATGAACATCTATGACCCTTAAACAATGATGCTTCCAGCCTCCTGTGCTTCTCTTAATAAAGAAGCTAATTTTGGTGTGTAAATTGTATTGAAGACTAATGAATAGTGTTTAGAAGCTATCCTTGGTTCCATTCCAACAGATGTTGTAACAGCCTGATTGTACGACTTGATCAATATTAAAAGATCTCAACATATTCTCTTAATTTGAGGTCAATTTTTTTAAAAAAAAATCTATCAAAAATTCGGTAGAGTTTCATTTGTATTTAGGATATCCCAAGTTATCGACTACTATCAATTTACTCAATTAACCCATCATCACAAGGTCCCATAATTCCGAACCTTATATCAATCATTATAATTCAACACCTCATACAATCCACACAATATATATATTGTGATGTTTCGTATTAAAAAGATAGGAAATGGCAACAAAACCCTTGGAGGCTTAAAGAATGGGTATAATTAAATGAGGGGTATAGTAGTAATTGAATAAAGAGATGATAAATATAAATAGGAAAAAAAAAAAGAGGGAGCTATGTTCTTGAGAGCAAACCGTGAGAGAGAAGGGAGAAACAAGAAGAAGAAGAGAAAAGAGGGAAATTAGAAGGGAAATAGAAACGAGTTGGAGAAAATAAGTTTAAAGGTAAGATTATGTATAAATATGTGTTCTATAAGCTTTAAATTTCGGTTTTGATGAATGTTAGGGTTATGAAATATACCCTTAGATAAATGTATTAAATAAGTTATATGTTCTTTTGAGTCATTCTTGAATATGTCTCCTTTATATTCAAATAATTCTGATATTCTACCGGCGGGTCATCAGTAGGATTTCCTTCGGTATCTGTTTTTGACTTCTGTTTGCTTTCGAGTCGGTGAGTGGATAATTTTTCATATGCATGAGATATATTATAAATATTTGATTTGTTAATATGAATTGGATCATGCTTCTTGATAATATATATGTTGATTATTATCCTTGTTATGATAAAGCATGATCAATTGTTGAATCTGAGTTCTTGATATAAACCAGTATATATTTTGAATTGACTTCTGAATTGATAGCTCCTCATTTGATTGATGTCATGAGTTGAGCCTTGAGATATGAATATGTCTGTTTGATTATGATTACGAACCTATGGTATGTCAGTCAGAATACCCATGCTAACAGAGTAGTGTTAGTCTTTGTGCACATCGTATCTGAACCCTAGTTGGTCGGGGGAGTCACCAACCTGTGTGGACTGATCATCCCACAGTACGGAGCCTCATGCTCATTGCATTTTGATTTTCTAACGAGTTTTACCATATGATAGTCTTGTTATGGCCTATTTGAGAAACCTTTCTATAAGAACCTAGAGCCATACTTGTATATATATTTCTCATTGTTGTATTACCTCGTGTGTGTGTGTATTGAACGTTATCTACTCACTGAGTTGTTGAACTCACCCTCTCATTATTTATCCTTTTCAGGCTTATAGCTTGATAGCAGGTCACTTTTGTTGGACCTTCAGAGCCTGCTCTTTTTGTTGTAATTTGTACCTTTTCCTTTATGTCTAGTTAGTGCTCCAAAACTATGAAATTATATTAACTCTTGTATTAAGACAATTAAATTATATTATGAAGTTTATTTTGCTATTAGTGCTGCGTTGAACTCTGATTGAGTTTTGAAGGCTAAGTTTGTATGTAAGTTTGGGTTCGCATAGGTATGGAACCTTAGAGGGGAACCTTGCCTATATACCGGTCATGGATCCGAGATTCGGGTCATGACATATATATATATATTACAAGTAAGTTCACTATGAACATAGCCCACATATCATATCATAAAATTTAAAAGTAAAAGGAATACTAACATGCAAAGAAAGCATTACAACATAATAAGTATTCTTAAACATTTCAAAAGGGTTAATTACAAGATAACTAAAGCACCATATGCAAGCTGAACTTTTATAAATACATCAAGGTTTACACAAAAGTATACTACATAAACGCGTTAATTTCCTTTTGTTTAAGTTAAATATTTACATAAGTTTGACAAAGTAGAGTCCTAAACTAATGATCTCCCTGGATATTTGATGGACCTGTTACATAAATAAACATACCATTATATTGATAAAAGAAATGTACATATGCTCATGTAATGTATATGAAAGAAGTATTAATTTTCTATCGGATCCATAAGAATTCTAACAGACAACTTATATTTTGCTTGTAAAACTCTTAAACCCAATTAACACTCATTTGTATATTCTTAATTTGAATACTCTTATTTACTTGCATGAACCAGGTGACCTTGCAAAGTCTAATCTTGTGATTCATTTCCCGGCAATCCTATCACGGATGCCATTGGCCGAAGCTAATCTTGTAATTCGTTTCCCGACATTCCTATCACGGATGCCATTAGCCGAAGCTAATCTTGTAATTATCCTATCACGGATGCCATTATCCGAAGCTAATCTTGTAAATATGCTAGACTTTATTTACATTGAACACGATATTTATTGTAATTGCATTCACCAGAAAAATTTTAAATTGTATAAGTGCAAAAAGGAGGGAAAATCACGCACCTGCTCCACCTGTCTCGTGACTCCCCTAACAGAAGATCCAATGTTGGTTGCTCCTCCTGAATCACAAGGAAGTTTTCAGTTATGATTCCTTCAAGGCGATATTATAGAGAATCCATATTCATTCATTACTTATATGTTACTTTCTACATATGTTCATTTCCTCATAATAACAAACATACATATATCAGGTATATTTTCAAAGTTAGTATCTCAATGTGCAAGTGTTCGTTTGACTCAATTCTTTTATATTCTTACATATAATATTCACGTGAAAGTCTATTATTATTGTCTAACTTTGAACTATTATTGTCCAACTATTACTGTCCAACTGTTGTTGTTTGAACTGTAATTGTCCAACGGTTGCTGTTTGAACTGTTACTGTCCAATGGTTGCTGTCCAACCATTGTTGTCTAGACATTGAACTGTTACTGTCCAACCATTGTTGTCTAGAAATTTAACTGTTACTGTCCAACGGTTGCTATTTGAACTGTTACTGTCCAACGGTTACTGTCTAGACATTGAACTATTACTGTCCAACGGTTACTGTCTAGACATTAAACTATTACTGTCCAACAGTTGCTGTCTAGACATTCATCAGATTTTTAACTATATCTAGAGTTCTAGAACTCCATTTTAATTGAGATTGATCTCGTTGGAGAGCTAAGACACGAGGATACAAGTTCTGTGAAGAAAAGAGAACCCAGTTCTGCCTCCAAGATAGTAAAAATTGCTCATTAACTAATCAGTCCTACTGCCCTACAGAATCAGTCACGACTCAGTCTCGGTTGGTAACCCATAACTGGAGTTCTACATTTCTAAATTGAGCAAGACTAGTTTCCTTGGTTAGCTAACATCCAAATCTAAAATTTCTATGAAGGAAGCCAACCCTAATTCTTTCATCCTCCTACCTGAAATCTCACCGAAAGTCAGGAGACAAGTCTGTCCAGATTCGTCACCCCCTTCCCTTCACACAATACTTTCATAAATGACATACCACACATGAATTAACTTAATTTTAACAATAAGTACTTTTTCCCCAATTCAATTCTAGGAACCCTAACCTATAATTCAATATCAAGGCATCAATTAATTATCGAATTTAAAATGAATTTTTAAGATCATGTTTAGAACACCTTACCTGGTACGAATTAAGATTTTGATCTTCAACCAGTTAAAGATTTTCAACTCCCTCCTTTCTTTTCTTCTTGTTTAATTTCTTGTTAATCCCTTGCTCACAAGTGTTTATCCCATCTATAAACCCTTAATCTTGGATGGGTTCTTGAAATTTTAGTGTTTCTCTCTTGATTTTGCAAGAATGGGTATAAAACTCCCAATTTTCTCTCCTTATGGTTCCTGCAGATTTTTTTGGCGAGGAGAGAGTATTTATACTCTATATTTTTCTTTATTTGCATTTAGGCCCCCATTTCCTTTAAATTTTTGAATTCCTGTCTTTTATTTAACCCTACGCATGAATTTCTTCACTTTTATTTCTCATGTAGTTAGTTTTCAATTTAAGCAACCTTTATTTATTTATTTTTTCCGATTTTTACAGATGTCACACGTGTGCGGCATCGCGGCGATCGTCCACCATTCTCAAGGAAAATGGAAATGGGTCTATCTGACAAATATAGAGAGGCAAGGAATTCTTGTCTCTTATCAGTAAAATATGGATTGGGAGTCGCCACCTAGTATTCTAGTCACTAGGAACCCTAACTGGTCTTAGAGATCAAGTACGGAGACTGGTTGCGTAAAGGGAAGGTATTGGCACCCCAACTACGCCCTACCTAAGGTAAGTTGCATTGTTTTAATGTCTGATAACAATTATGGTCTTATTGCGTTTTCTAATTGTTGGTCCGTCTAAAGGGTCAAGAAAAGCCCTCCTCAATAAGGAGGTTCTTATCTTATTGGGTACAAACCTAACTGTTCTATGTTGTCAAAAGAAAATACCTTTTTAATATCGGGAATATGTTTTACATACAAATTCATAATCCCTGATATTAAAACAAAACAAAATAAAATTTTTGTTGTTTTTGAAATTTTGGCCAATGTTCTCTTGACTTTAATAAACTGGTTATTAAAGCCAAAATGTATGCTAAAACATTGTTTTTTGGTGTATGAAAAACACAATATGATTTTTTTTAGCTTTGAGACACTTGGCCATATGCACAAAAACATTTTTTCTATTTTCAAATTTTTTTGTATTTTTGGAAGTTTTGATGAAAACCAGATATTTTAATACCAAATTTTGTATTTTTAACGACATAAAAATATATTCCAATACTAATTAAAAAAGGCGTAAAAATACGCGAGGAAATAGTACAAATTCCAAAAAACTGGGTTGGGCCTAGCCCAAAAGAAACTAGGCCAAGATCGGCTCAAAACAAAATTAGGCCAGAACCGGCCCATAGATAGCTGGTTACTGTGCTGTGCGCACAGTAACAAGTGAATTATAATTAGGTAGTTACTGTGCTTTGCACAGTAACTACCTAATTATATTTCATTTGCTGCAGAATGTGAATTGCTCACGTTTTGCATACAAATGAAAATGAACACCAAAACAGGGACAGAAGAGGAGGAGAAGATTACCTAGAGTGGAGGAGCTTGTTCACTGTCGTTTGTGGTGGCTTGCAGTGGCAGAAGCAGTGGCTTGCGGTGCAGAGGCGGTGGCTGGGAAGCCAGGTGGCGCAATAGCAGTGGCTCCAAGCGACGATCTTTCTCTTTTCTCTCCTCTACTTCTCTGCTTTTTCTTTTCTTTTCTTACTCTGTTTTTCTATTTTTTTTTTTTTTGCTTTCGATCTTCAGCTCCTTCCCTTTATGCTCTCCTCTCTTCTGCTTCCCTTCCTCTCTTTTGTTCTCTTTTTTTTTTTTTTGCCTCTTCTCTGCCTTTGTATTTATAGGTAGAGAAGGGCGGTGAGAATGCCCTGCCTCTGTCCGGTCAGAGGAAGGGCAGGGTAGACGGGGGCACCAGCTGGGGGGTTGTAGGCCACCAGTCAGTATTCAGGCAAGTGGGGTATTTGAGTCGGCGTCTTTTTGAGTTTTAGGAGAGAGAGGGAGAGGAGAAATGTCGGTGAAAACAGGGGAATAAAACCTTCTTCTTCCCCTGTTTTCTGCGCGTCCAGGGGAAGAAGAAAGGCTACAGTGCGGTTCAAAACGACACCGTTTTGAGAATTTTTTTTTAACAGTGCATGAAATAGCGTCGTTTCGGACAAAACGCGCAGTTTCATTTAGAAGGAAAAGGCGGCAAAAACATGTTAGAGTTCATATTGGTCCTTAATTTGTGATTTGTTCAATCGAGTCCTCAATTGCAATTTTGATTTAAAAAAACAATGCAATTGCATCCCTGCCAAAAATCCAACAGCAACCCTGAAGTTGGCCGTCTTTTTCACTTTGGTCCTTGGTCTTGAATTAGTGCAATTTGACCCTCAATTGATCAATAAACTTCTAATTTCTTCAATTTGGCCCCTGATTCGATTTTAATTACAACCCCTCTATTTACGTGCCTTTTCCATTTTGGTCCTTGATTTCGGATTTTTTCAATTAAATCCCTAATTGGCCATCAAACTTTAATATTTATGCAATTAAGCCTCTAATTTGATCAAATTAACTCTCAAAAATTATATTATGACCCCAGAACTTGAATTTCTTCCAATTAAAGCCCAAATTAACTCCAAAATCAATTTTTCTTGCAATCAAAACCTCTATAAATTCAATTAAACCTTCAATAAAATTTAATTGAGTCCAAAACATCTGATTTTGAACTTTTCTTCCTCAAATTCTATTTTCTTTGTCAACAGGGCTCTCATCAATCAATAAAATACTGCCAAATTTTAATTTTTGTATTTTTAAACCTCCTTAACCAATTTTTGACCATTTTTTGAGCGTTTTGGCATCCTTTTTTTCACTATTATTATTTTTTGGGTTTTTTCAAACATTTTTTTTTGTATTTTCTCATTTTTAAGTGGGGACCTAAAAATGGGTTACAACAGTTGCCACCCTCTTTACAATGCTTACAGAGCAAAGATTTTTCGTAGTAAGTGTTGTAAAGATAAATAAAATTGGTCTTCTCAAAATTTGGTTGACCTAAAACTTCAACCGGACCCAAAGTCCTGTGTGTGGTTGGGCTAAACTGAGATCCCTTTTGTCGATCCCCTTTAACCAGAACCGAAATCCTGTGTGTTTGGGCTAAACTGAAATTCATTTCGCCAATCCCCTTTAACCAGAACTGAAAATCCTGTGTGGTTGGGCTAAATTGAGATTCTTTTAACCAATCTCCTTTAACCAGAACAAAAATCCTGTGTGGTTGGGCTAAACTGAGATTCCTTTCGCCAATCCCCTTTAAACAGAACCAAAAATCTTGTGTGTTCAAACCCTTTGTTTTTTTTTTAAGAAAGACGGTCTATTTTCACGGGCGACCTGCCCACGCACTCACACTTACCTTGGTCTATTTTCATGGACGACCTGCCCACACATACTCAAAGTGGTCGAATTGTAATAGGTGACCTACCGAGATGGAAAAAAGGAAGAGTGGTCGTGTTGTAATGGGTGACCTACCCAGATAAAAAAACATGAAGAAGTGGTTGAATTGTAATGGGTGACCTACCCATATGGAAAAAAGGAAGAATGGTCATGTTGTAATGGGTGACCTACCTAAGTGGAGGAATGGTCGCATTGTAATGGGTGACCTACCCAGATAAACATGGAGAATTGGTCGAATTATAATGGGTGACCTACCTAGAAATGAGAAAAGGAAAGAGTGGTCGTGTTGTAATGGGTGACCTACCCAAGTGGAGGAATGGTCTCATTGTAATGGGTGACCTACCCAGATAAAAAAACATGAAGAAGTGGTCGAATTGTAATGGGTGACCTACCCAAGTGGAGAAATGGTCGCATTGTAATGGGTGACCTACCCAGATAAACATGGAGAAGTGGTCAAATTGTAATGGGTGACCTACCCAGAAATGAGAAAAGGAAAGAGTGGTCGTGTTGTAATGGGTGACCTACCTAAGTGGAGGAATGGTCACATTGTAATGGGTGACCTACCCAAAATGATTGAGGGCTCAAAAGCGCACTCGAAAGGAGGTAGGATTAGAAAACGCACTACCCAAGTGGTGAGGGCTCAAAGGCGCACCCAAAAGGAGGTGAGGGCACAAAGGCGCACTCAAAAGGAAAAAGAGGTAGGGTTAAAAAACGCACAACCTAAGAGTTTGATGATGGATTAACAATTTGATGAAATGTTGAAAGCAATGCATTATGATTGATATGCTTGTATACTTACCTGAGAAATATAGGCCCCCATTTCTTCATGGTGTCTTTCTTTTCTCAAAAGTTGGAGTGTTGGTAGTAAACTTCGATGGCTTTTTCATTCTTGCTTACTCAAGTCCCATCATGTGAGTTGGACCTCTGGGAAGCGTTTGATGTTATCATACTTCTATGTCTACCACCCTTTATCTCAAGGGTTGCCAAATTTGCCCGACATTTTCCTTAGAAAAAGAATCATGGAGCCAGCCCTACCATGTGTTTTTGATTGCCCCCCAACCTGATCATGCCCCCCAAGTGCTCAATTGGGTTTACTTTGGGGTGAGGATATGTGAAAGTAAGTTTGGGCTTTTTATACAAGGAAATGTTTTCATGCAAAATTTTTGGAACTTCCAAGTTATTTCAACCACAAAAATCATTTTGATCTCGATTCAAGCAAATTCATTCTGAAAAAATTCTAGTGATTCCTATGGAGAGGTTCTTGAAGTGATGAAAGCTTTTTATCTTGCTTTTGGTGAAAAATATGAAGTGACATCTGGTTGGTCACAAAAAGTTTAAATTTCAATTCGAGGGTTATTGAGAACCGAATTGATTCAAAGCATTTATTTTATTTGCATGAATAATGATTTGACCCGCACGAGAAAGAACTGCCTACTGATCCAGATTGCTTGCCTTTGATTAGAAAGGGCTTGATTAAGTACATAATATAGGCTTTGGCTATTGGTTACGAAGAAAGGATATTTTGCAGGCTCAAAAGGTGTTTAAGGGATTTTAACACTAAGGATCACTTGTGCTTATTCCCTGATCGTTGTCATGCCCTCTAGTGTCGGGTTTGGGCTTTTTCTCTTTGTTTTCTTTATTTTTGTTTGGTTGAGCATAATCACCTCAGTTGTTTTTGTAAGAAGCTCAAATATTTTGGATCCTTTTGATTTTCTTTATCATGCCCTAACTTTGCATGGGCAACTTTGATCATTAAGTTGTTTTTTTTCTTTTCTTTTTTTTTCTTTTTTTTTTCGCACTTTCCCCCAGTGTGGGGTGTGATCCTAGCCAAGGTTATTTTCAAAAACGTTACCAGGCTCAAGAGGGGACTGCAAAGGATATATTTCAGCCTTGTGAAAAGATTATCAAAGATGGTCTTTCCTCATCTCAAATGCATGCCTTTAGGAGCGGTAAGCCTTGCTTTCATATGCGTGTGCAAATTGATTATCATTCAAATAAAACTCAGCTTTTGAGTCACGTTATAGTGTTTTTTTTTTTTCAAGTTTTCTAAGAGTATGGTTACCCTTTTAAGGAATCACTTGAATTTCCATAACGCATTTGTTTTGGACAAATACCAATATGATTTCTATTTTTGTACTCACTTTGGAGGTCCTAAAAAAACATCTTTGAAAACATATGAGATTATGTATGGTTTTGGAAGAAAGGAAAATACCGAAGGATTCTATGTGTTGTAGTTTTGTGAGCAAAAGTTGTGCTCAAAATGTTATTTACATGTAATAACAACAAAGAAGAGTGTGATATGAACATAGGGAAGCACATGATCTTATATCACAAGAAAAGCTCATTGATAGAGGAAGTTTTATTCAAAAGTATTAAACAAAAGACAATAAGAAGACAGGCTTCATTCCTCTATTTTGGTGAATCTGTTCCTAGGGTAGCCTCCTCCCCAAAAGTTTTGTACCGGTGAACTCAAAGACGATGTAGAACAACACCATGGCTAAAATTTGAGTTCTTTAAAATTCATGCTATCATTTCCGCATCCATGCTGGACCATTGATGCTTTCAGATTCCCCGAACATTCCATTGCTAGTATTTTTCTAATCCACTGCTTCCAGCATGATTCGGTAGAGGATTCGTGTTCACATTAGGAGTGTCTTCAAATTATATCCACCTGGCCTTGATTAATTGCAGAAGCTTTCTCTTGAAGGCGTTGCAGGTATGGATGTTATGCCCAACAATACCAGCATGGTATTCACAATTGAGCTTTGGCTTATACCAATTAGGATAAGGTGGCTGCACAGATGCCAAAGGTTCTGGAGCTATATGACCGATGCTTAATAGCTTTTGGTACATCTCATTCAGGGGTAGCGGTAATGGAGGTAATTGTTCTGGAACCCTTTGGTAATTTCCAATTTGGATTTTTGGCTTTAAAGTTATGGGGCTCGGGTTTGATGTTGGTAATCTGGGATGGAGTGTGGTAGTTTTGGGATGGGTTTTTCCTACCCCTGTAGCCATCTTCAACATGGTGGACCTCTTTTCTTTCGAAGCCTCTTTTCTCAGTAGGTGCAAAAATTCTACCACTCTTGACGCCTTGCTCTATGTGTTCACACACTACCACAGCATCAGTGAATTGCTGGGCTGAACTACCCATCACATGTTCGTAATATGGTTATTTGAGTGTGTTTGCAAATAAAGAGACCATCTCTTTGTCCAGAAGTGGAGGATGTACTTGAGCAGCTGATTCTCGCCATCTTTGAGCATATTCGCTTATGCTTTCTTTATCTCTTTTCTCCAGATTTGACAAACTGGTTCTGTCGGGAGCGATGTCCATGTTGTACTTATACTGTTTGACAAAAGCATCCACCAGACCCTTCCATCACCGGATCTTTGTGTTGTCCAATCACATGTACCTACTCAATATTGCCCCACTTAAGCTATCTTGAAAAAAGTGCATTAGTAGTTTTTCATCATGTACTACCTCTGTCATTTTATTGCAGTAGGACTTGAGATGAGTCATGGGGCATTGTGTTCCACTGTATTTGATGAACTCAGGAACACAAAATTTCTTTGGGACAACCACGTTTGAGACCAAACACATCTCTACTGCCCGTACCAGGTCATATAAGTTGTCGCGGGGTGACGTCGTCTGGGGACGGCGGAGGCTCCTGTCGTGCCTCCTATGTGAGGTGTTGTGTGTTGGAAAGGGTTTTAATCATAAAATTATGATTAAGGTTCAGGAGTCGCCACCTAGTATTATGGTCACTAGGAACCTATGGTCTGCGAGAGTCTGAGTAAGGGACTGGTTGTGCAAGGGGAAGACGCATCACCCCCAGTGCACCCTACCTAAGGTAAGCTACATTGTTGTTTGACTGTTTTTTTTCTAAGTCGGGTTCTATTCGTTGGTCTTTTCTAAGGTTCAAGGCAGATCTCTCTTCATGAAAAAGTCTCTACCTTATTGTGTTAAATCCTAACCATTCTAAAGTCTGAATTTTAGCATCGCATTTCTACACCTCGTATCTTTAATACCTGAGGGTGTATTTTATCGTGTAATTTTACACCCCATAAATATTAAAGTCTACATCTGGACCTTAAAAAAATATTAGAAAATGATTTTTTGACATGTTGGTCAAATCCTAATGGATAATCATAAACTGGTTACGATATCCATTTTTGGATTTTGTAAACATGAAAAAAAATGTAATTTTTTTATGAACACTATGCTTGGAAAAATTTTAGGATTTGGCCGTATGCAACCAATATTTTTTTTTTTTTGAAAATGTTTTGAAATTTTTAATTTTTTTGAAATATATTAGAGAAAACCAGGTATTTTAATACTGGATTTGTATTTTATAGTGTAAATATACAACCCAATATTATGAAAAATTGTTAGAAAAATATTCTTGAAAATCATAATTTTTTTAAAAGGATTTTTTATTTTTGATTTTTTTTTTGTCCACTGGAACTGTGGGCGTGAATTATAATTCACGTTCCACCATTCAAAATAGTGGAACTCTCATGGGGAAGATGAAGAACTAGGGGAAGGGTAGTGGACCACCTGGCGTGGCGGTGATGGCTGGCTGGCAGGGGAGGATGACCTGAAGCCGACGTTGGAAACGGCGGTGGAGTTGGCTGCCTGAGTTGGCTGGAGCGGCTGCAGCTGGAAGAGGAAGAGAAGGAAGAAATCTGCAGAGGGGAGAAGGAGGAGAGGAAGGAGAGGAGAGAGACGTAGTGGCTTCTCTACCACTGGAGAACCGTCTGTTGGTGCAGGAGAAAGGTTTTTGTGGGGTGTTCAACGGCTGAAGACACGGTGTTCAACGGCGGAGGAAGAAAGAAGAAGAAGCAGAAGAAGAAAATCTACAGCGGGGAGAGGGAAGACCTCGCTGGTGAGGATTTGGGTTCGTGGGGAGACTGAGACATCACCTGTTGGTGGAGGAGGAATGTTTCTGTGGGGCCTCCAAGGGCTGAAGAAGTAGCGGGGAGAGAGAGAGAGAGAGAAGAGAGAACGTTGGCTGGAAGAAAAACAGGGGAGAAACTGATTTTTTGGCTTATTTTGGACCCCATTTTATCCTCCCTCAAGCCATGAAATCCACCTATATTTATAGGTAGTGGAAGAGGGAAATCTTGTATACACTGGATAAAAATTTCAGCCCTTGATTCAGATGGGAAGTGTGAAGCCCGAGAATAAAATATACAAAGAGGGGGGGTTTATAATAATTCAAAATGTTGTTATAATATAAAATAAAGCAAAAAAAAAAAAGGGTGAAAGATGGGGCCAAAATGGAATTAACAAGAGATGGGACTATAAATACCCATCCCTTCTCTCATCCATGGCCGGCTGATAATAAGAATAAGGAGGGGAGGAAAATTTC
>Ga0307509_10005838_pt1 | contig 16888 bp, 9 predicted proteins | sample 10_EM_MG_FD_202245 | JGI IMG/M metagenome (GOLD analysis project Ga0307509, IMG submission 202245) | Populus trichocarpa ectomycorrhiza microbial communities from riparian zone in the Pacific Northwest, United States - 10_EM | ecosystem: Host-associated > Plants > Roots > Unclassified | place... | reverse complement strand
CAGGATTTAACCGAGGTTTATGAGGGTATGGATGACCCATACATCAACTGGAGTTTGATAATTTTGCCCCCCATCCCTCACATGCCTCATGAGGTATAGGGGGCAAATGTGTACTTTTGCTGATGAGGGTGGTTTCGTCTATACAAGCTACGCAGTCCATCGCCTAATCTACTTGGCTATACTAAGCTTCTAAACCTGACTGCATGCTTCTATGATAAGAAATCGCCTGCGGCCTGACTGCATGGGCGCTACCCACAGTCAACCATTCGGGACCCTCTTAAATCGTGACAAAACTCACACCTCAAGAGTCCACTAATAACCCATGGTAATGCTACAGTTCACGGGGTAACCCGGGACTGGCTTTGGGGTGGTTGTCCTGGAAGCCTTGCAGCTTCCCCGGTCAGCCCCAAGCCTTCCGAGTCTACTGTTAACTATACAACTACCCAGAGGTCAAAGTATGCCTGGGGATGGTTCCCAGGTGTTATCCAGGTGGCGCCCCAGGAGGCGGTCACCTTCACACCCCTTATATATCCTGCGAACAGCTTCTGGTTGGTTGGACAGCCACAACTCATACGGTGTTGTGGGAGCGTTCCTATGGATCTTACTTTACTAGGAAGCACACAACTACACAGCCGTATCGTGCTGTCGCGCCGTACCAACGCTGGGGCCGCAGGGGGGTGTTAGAAATATCCCCTGAAAGTTACAGGAGGTTCGGATCACTCCTACTCCGTCAGTAGCCCGTTTCGTGCCCCACGAAGCGGCTCTTTGAACATCTAAGAGCCCCACTATAGTGGGATAACTTCCCCCTAAGTCCGCAGATGACTTTGTCGGTGAAGGTAGGGTAACTGGGGTACCTCAGTTGGGTAACTGGGGTCCCAAGGTAGAGTAATCATGTTTCTAAGGTAGGGTAACTTCACCCTTCCATGCCTTTATTTCCTTTGGGAGGCCACGCGACCACATATAATGTTGCCCTGGAGACCCGTGCAACGTTTACTATGGGTCCTCATCTTTAGGTGAACATACCCTCCGAAGGTTACCCTGGCTAGTAGGGTAACTTTGGCCTACCTAGGTTACCCTGTCTAACCCTATGTCACCAAGTCACGTTGTAGACACTTGTACCAACTCATGTCTACCGGTAGTATACTAAGTATACTGGTCTATCCTCAATATGGTTACCACTTGGTATACCATACGGGCTTGAGTCTAGTCCACTGTAGCTACCTATCTGTAGGGACGTTACAATAGTGCTCCAATCTATATATCCTAAGTCCGTCAGTTAAAAAAAAACACATCCGGATTGTTTTTGAAAAAACTCACTCATTTGGGACAGATTCGACACTGCACGAGGTACTCGTCATGCCATGCCAAGGTATTCAAACCCCAGATCCTCCACATTCAGTGCCGGAGCTCCCGGGATATCCGCTGGAGGAGCATCTTGCATCCCTAGTGGGGTACCTAGAAGGCCCAGGGGGGAAACCTCTTGGATTCAGGCAGGAATAGTTACGTGGATGGCAGGATTGTTGGGAGCTTGGATATTCGCTGCGTCAGGAGGATTGTTCTAAGCTTGGGGGATCGCCGGGCCTGAGGGTGGGGGAGAGTTCTGCACTTGGGGATTGGCCAGGCGATCATGTTGCATCTCCAATGGCGTACCGGGGATGCCCATTGGGGGAGCCGCTTGGATTTGCGCAGGAATAATTATCGGGCCGGGACCATTGTTCTGAGCTTTGGGGATCGCCAGGCCTGGGAGTAGGGGATCATTCGGCGCGTGGGGATTCGCCGCGGGAGAAGGTACATTTTGGGCAGGCCCAGGAGCATTGGCCTGCGGAGCGTTTTGGACAACTGGGCCAGCGTTCGGTACAGCTGTTGCAATACTCCACTGCCACTGAGGTGGTGCATTGAGAGGTAGTAATATTGGGTTCAAAATGACTTGCACAAGGGGGACGCCCGGGCTGGGTGGATGGAGGTGGTTATTGGTCTCAATGGTCTTGGTCAACTTCTTCCCACAGTCCTTAATCAATTGAAGAACTTCCTCGTCGATCCCCTGCATACCAGCCATGTTATTCGCTGCTGACGCACTCGCGAGTTCATCCCACGCAGGTTTCAATATCCTCATGCCTGGGACGATTTGCTAGAATTTGGCGTCTGGGAAGTGCCAATTATCTGAAATATAGCCCCTTTCTAACATCTGATCTTTGACAGCATTCCGCGAACAAACTTATATGTGGGGGGGCTTGTTTTTGGGGTGATGGGGGGATGCCCATGCTCAACTTATGATCGTTAATCAATCGACAATCAGGGTGTCGATGAGAATACTTCCCAATGAGAGTAAAAGGCGGAAGGTGATAGGTCTGACCCGCGGGCGGCGCCTGCTAGACACCTCCGGTCAGCATGAGGGCGTATCCTACAATGTTGTTATTCTGCCCCATATCCCTGAATTCTTGGTGTATATAAATGGCAGTATTTAAGGAAACTTGTGATGTGATAACGGTGGCTGTTGTAGAGGTTCTGAGTGTGAGAAGAAACTTGGTATGAAGCTCATCTAGTATGGTGATCAATTCACTTTATATATCAAACTCTCAGATTCTCTAGGTGATTTGAAAGAATAATGAATTCGGTTCATGATTTGATAAGAAAAGGCGAATCTGCTGCTCTATGACAGGACTCTTCCATTTTCTGATTCCACTTAAATAAATGAAACATGATAAACGAATTCGGGCGCCAACATAATATTTGTCATCTCAGTTGTTGAAAGAAACCACAGCTGATACCACGTGACGTCTAGGTTAAGTCTATCAACGACTAGATCATGATTATCGCATGCGCGCCGCTTGGCCCTACATGCGATCAATACAGGTTGGTGTCAACACTCGACATAGGGGCACCCTCGAATCTACATGGAGCCCGAGCGATCAACAGATCAAAGTCCAACTTGAACCATGCCTAGCAAATGTCCATTCTGCCGCCGAAAATAGACACGGTCTGGTGCATATGAGAAGTGCCTGTGAACTGCCCATGCAGGTCTGGACATTGTACTCGTGTCGACCGTACCATATATCAACATGGAATCATGCGTATCACAGAACCCAGACCCGAGCCAGCATTAGGATTCCGACTGTGAATCTGATCCTCCCCTCTACTGGATTGGAGCCTGACAAATTTGGTCTAGACATTGCATACGAGTCTGATACTGAAGTATTCGATAACGCTACGTCACCCTCCGCCGGCAAACAGATTTATTATGAAGGCGCCGGGCAAGTAATTGGAGAAGGTAATAGTTTTGAGCATGAATACAGCAACATGTGCGACGACCCATAGGCACCATCCAATAGCGAGTAAGGTTTCAAACTGGCATCCTGGTTTATTGAGGGAAAAGTATCCAAATCACGAATCAATCAATGGTTCTTGAGTGGCCTCGAAGATGCTGACTTAGTTGGGTATAGCTCCATGCACAGGCTGGAGAACCATCTCTGGTTACTGGATCCGTACAGTCAATATCTGCAATTGTTCGAAGGACAGGTTGAGGATGGCCAAAGAACTTTGCCATTTTTTTACCGCAACATACTAGGTTGTGTTAGATATCGCCTTTGCCAGATCACAGACCGAAACGACTTGGTCTACGCGCCACTGCATGAATATGACTCGATCAGGCAGAACATATAAACAGAAATGCATACGGTGGATTGTGGTGGGACGTGCAAGTAGAGCATGCGAGTCCCCCACCTTTTAAAAGACCTTAGCCGAAGGATCATAGGAGACACTTGCGCCGTGTACTACGGTTGTGCCAATAATTGGGATGTCAGATCAGACTAACCTCACTAACTTCTCGGATGACAAGAAAGCATGGCCTGTCTGTATTACCATCAGAGATCTTCCATCGGCCAGGCGCAACAGCCCAGGTTCAATGGCTGTTCCGCTTCTCACCTTATTGCCCATTCCGTCCAAATTCTCAAAGTTTCCCAAAGCCGACCAACATCAGAGCAAAATCAACACTGACACCTTACAAGATGTATTCGAACTCATCTTCGCGTCCCTACAGGACGTGGCGCATACCGGCATGCCCATTGACTGCGCCAATGCTAAGGGTGGACAGTGCTATCCAATTCTCTCCGCCTGGATCGCTGACCATATGGAAAACGTGACCCTACACGGGTTAAAGCTGAACGCCTGTCCTAAATGCAAGGTGTCTACCCATGAATTAGGAACAAATGCCCGAAGCCATCAAACCAGAGATTACACAAGATACCAATGATACAAACCTCAAAATGAGAACTCAGGCTCAGAATCCGACAACGACCACATAATGTGTGACAATCTTGGTATTGGCTAAAATATTTTTCACCGCCTCAACCGGGTTTCGGCATCTGATCTGTACATGCCAGACATGCTCCATACCATTTATCTCAGGCTATTCAAGCACATGATCGACTTGATCAAAAGCTTTCTGAAGAAACATGGGTGACGGTAGGCTTTCAACGAAGTTTGGAAGGCATTACCGCCATACCCGGGATTCTTGGTACCCAAAAATAGCCAACTGTGAAGTTACGAAGTGGTAAGGGAAAGAGATGAGGAATCTGGGGTGGTGTATTTTGGGAGTTCTCGCCGTGGCACTCCGCCAGCCGGGAGGTGCACAAGTAATCCCTTTCAAAAGTGCTCTCGAATGGGTCAGGGCACTTGTTGACTTCTATATGATGGTGCAATACCGAAGCCACACGTCTGACACAATAGCCTACACGGAAGATTATCTGAACCAGTTTCATAAGCTAAAAGATATCTTCTTAGAATTTCAAGTAACAAAACGCACACAAGCCAAGGTTGACAAGCAACGAAAGGAGATTCGATGTCATAGAACTCTGGTGATTGAGCGACTGGCCCCATCCCTACGGCGCCAGATGCGCGACGACAATCGTCAAGAAGCAAACGACCTCTGGCTGAACTTGGTCTATGGCGAATCGCATTTCAACATTATCAAGATGCATCTACTAAGCAACCTTTATGACCATATAGGTCAGTTTGGCAACATTCCGATGTATTCCACAGAGATCGGAGAGCTCGCTCACCGGACGCAAATCAAAGATGGATGGCATCAATCGAACAAAAATGATGCAGTATGCCAGATCGTCCACAGCTACAGTCGTCAAAATGCGATCAGAATGCGACTGTTGAACCTTGAATCTGTAAAATATCGCGACGCCGATCTCGCAGGTGACCTCTTGCATCATTTAGACAGGACGGCGAGCACCCTGACCGCCGCAGTGCTGGTTGTCCCCAGGAGAGTCGTGAATAGATGTCGGGAAGATGTGTCCAACGTCGTGGATTTTAGCCGAATCTCAAGAGTCTCAATGGAGATTATATATTGTGAATTGATCCGATATAGCAGATATAACCTGCCCGCAGCTCACGGTCTTCCAGAGGACCATTCGATAATTCGATCACTCCCCGTTGAGCTACTCACACAACTTGAAATCCCGGTTCTGGCGTTCCAAGAAGCCGATGTTTACCAGATCGACCATGTACAATCCACCGTCAATAATCTACATTTTAGAAACCAGTGCAGTTGCAATGATTGGGTTTGGGTACAAGCAGGTATGGAAGAAATGTATGCTGCGCTGAGCGGTCGTCTGTTGGCAAAGCTGGTTGCCCTCTTAAAAATTAGGGACTAGAGATCCGACGATACTGTGGGTCGGGTCGCCCGTCTTCTGATGCTGACCTCAGTCAACTCAGGGGGTCTATCGGATCAACATGACCTTCTTACTGTGTAGATGAGGGAGGACGCACGAGGGTTTACAATAGTAGATATACGGACAATCCTCGGTCTGGCGCATCGGATCTAGGAGGAGGACCGGCGCTGGCTTATAAATAGCCGGATTGATTTGAGAACATTTAATGAGGTTTATCAAAGATTCTGGATGCGAGAATCAGGGCTCGGCTATGGGGGAAAATCATACATGATCTTGATACTGTATATAGAAGATATAAATGCGACTTGAAACCCTCATCATGAGTTCGCCAGATCAGTGAGGCGTAATATGTGATATGTGAGATGTGAAAAAAAAGTGCGGCTGCGCCAGAGGCCCGCAGACCGACGTCTGAGGAAGGACTGAATTAATTCAGGTTGAGAGTACTCGAGCGGGGATGAGGAGCGGGATACGTCAGGATGCAGAGAAGAAGCGACGCGGAGTGAGCACGATCAGGACGAAGAGGTGAGAAGAGGGAGAATCTGGGGTAGTCTGGACGTCGGGAGAACGCGACATTGCGTCAGGACGTAAGGAACGTTGCGACGCAAGTCATGACGCCTAGGAGGCATGGGACGCAGAATATCCGGCGCGTGCCTCAGGACGCAACGCCGGCGGATCGGACGCATGATCCATTTTCGCTGATGTAATATCTGACTCACTGGTATTACTGGTCAATGGCAGAACAGTATTAATATTGCCTGAGTTCCAAGGAGTCAATTGATGTGAAGGAGTCCACCCTGAGGAGAAGATAGGGATTTCGAATAGCTCAATCAGAGGAAGAGATTTCCTATACTAGGTGGCTAGCTTTGATTGTTTGCTTATAGGAACAGATAATAGAAAGTTTGGCTTAAGGTGCACACATTCTCTTCCAATACACAAGATCATTGGAAGGGTTATTTGCCCGACTACTACCCAGATTACATCCTGTGTTTATATCAATTTTCAATATATTATCGATTATCCGCAATCCAATCCCATTATCCAACCATGAAGTGCTTAGTTAGTCAAGCCGGAAGATCCTTTTTCTACCTTTGAACAATTGTCAAATAATAAGGTGGTGGAAATAAAAAATAGATTAGCAATCAGACATGTTGGGAACATGGTAGGAAAATTAGTGGCCATGAAGGTACACAAATCCGATATTCTCACTGGGCAGAACTAGCTCCATCATTAACAGGAAATATCAAAATTTTGATGTTCTAATATGCCAGTTGGACTATTGTCTAGGTTGGATAGGGCTATATTCTAAGGTAATGAATCCAGGTTAGTACTTGTTTATTTTCCTTACATCATAATAACAAATTACTATTAAAACAGAATACAGGGAAATTAATCGAAGTTTACCTCTCTTGATTCAAATTAAAGGACTTTTTTCTTGATAGAGTTTAAAGTCCTGTATAATACTATTTAAATTGAGAAGGACAATAGTACAAATACAAGGTAGAGTTAAACATGATTTAGAAGGATAAATCTCTCAAAGAGGAAGTAACTGTTATATTATAGAATACAGGAGGAAATAGAAACTTGTTTCAGCATAAGAGAGACTCAGAATACATGGTTGGTAAAAGACATTAGCTCTCACAATCTCTTCATTTAGTAGAATCTAAGTATAAATCTATGGTTCTAAAGTAGGTTATAAGGATAGTATAATGGATGAGTCGGAAGATGGATTCTAAGATTGCTACCAGACCTATGACCAAATTGAAGGCCACAGTGAAAATGATAAAAGATAATCACAAGTAAAATCAAGCGGTTGGGCACAATATTACTAAGCCTGCAAGCTTTCCTTAATCAGTTCTTTCAAGAATAGTTGAATATTAGAACTTGAATAGGGTTTCTCCCTGATTAGTTACGTGGACGAATCTAAAGCCAGCAGACCCCAGTGAATTATTTAGACCTATTACAAATATCCTGCTGGGCTTAGGACTATCCTACTCACACGTGCCTACAGTTGCTATACCCCTCAAGGCACTTAGAATTCTGAGATATTAATTAGGTCCAAAAACATAAGCCACTCCCGCTAATATGTCTCGAATGACATCTACATAAGTAAAAGTTTCTTCCTATTAGTTACGTGTCAGGGCAACTGTGATGTCAAACGTAGAAATAGTATCCAGCAGGACTTACATGCCTAGTGGCAATTTCATCTATACAAGCTAAACAATGCATTTGCTTATCTACTAGGATAACTAAGCCTCAAAAGAAGATAACTTGGATACTTGAAGAGATGCCTCTGGTTAAAGAAGTCTGGTTGCTTGACTGCGGGTGTGTGATGAACAGCGAACCACAGGTGACCCTCTCACTAGTGTTACAGGGTAGGTAACATGGTAGAATTTCGAGCTAACTAGGCCAAGGATATTGGAGACAACAGATTAATAGTCAGGAAGGCTCGTAGCTAAAGGTAATATTATAAAGCGTAGTCCAATATTAAAAAGTTAAATTATAACTAGCTAACATGTAATCTTGTTAAGGTCTCTTCTTTGTTACTTGATGATTGTTCAGCCATCAGGGGAGAGGCCTACTATTTATACTAATGTTCAGGCTACTTGGACTTTTTAGTTAAGAAGTATCTTCTCATCAATTCAGTTCATTAGAACAAAGTGCGAACACCATTTGACCCTGAAAACTCGCCCAGCTCAACTCAGAGAATCTCCCGAAGAGCAATTTACCAGAGGGTGTCCCCACTCTACCAGTAGACACTCTTCCATCTCTTCGTCATGATAGACTATATATGAATATCTGGTCTAAATGCCTACATACCAATAGTAATATGGAATATGGAGTGATCAGTTCCAATATCCCGCTATCAAAGCATTATGCAGCTAATGCATATGCAACTAGAAAATGAGAGGAGTAATATTCTCTAGATATCGTTCCAACCAGTTAAATATATCTTGAAATGTGCTCTCATCGCGCATTCCAGGTTGGCTTCCCGATGCCTCCGTGAAGCTCATAACTTCGAGTGCATATGTTCAGATAACTGGTTATCCAATGAAGCCATATACCTCGCTCTTTAAATATGAGGTAAGCTATTTCCGCTAGGGTAATAGTTTGTGAACTCAGTTTATAGGTTGTTGATTTCGAACAGTTTGCACTTAATGCCAGTTTTTTATAACCATTATTTTTGAAACATACCAGGATTCAAAGTTAAAACCTTATTTTTGGTGATAAACAGTTAATTCAACTATTAGCCAATGGTCTGACACCCATTAAGCTTTATAATCTTTTTCAAACATGATATTGCCCTAAGAGACTTTCTCAAGTAACGGGTTTTTGCATCTTTCTACTTTTTTCCGTCAGGCGGCAAACCACCTTTTCAGGCTCCACAAGATGTACCGAGGAACCACTAGCAAGCTCATGATGCCAACGTATTCTTTTTGCCAATGCAGTGAATCATGATGGATATTTTCTCTACGATAGGCAAGTTGGTCAGCCACTGACATCCTACTGATAGAAGAGAGGTTTTGCTCATCCACATGTAGTTGGAGAGACATTAGTGGAAGCGCTTCCTCTTTGTGGGGATAGTGAATATCTGCACAGTTTAACTGCCTCTGGGTCTATTACCACTCTAGGCAGGTGAGTTGGACAGCCCTGAGCTGAGCAAGGTGATTGTGAAAGGTCAGAATAGTTGATGGGTGTCCTCTGGCTTTACATTATTCTACCTAACTAAAGCGAGAGACACTCTATTCTGATAACCAATGATCAAGAGAACTTATTAAGTGAAGCCTTCAGGCTTAACGATATTCAGTTTTGCTGCTTGATTCTACTTGGAATTATCTTTATCTTTATTTTGATCCATACCTCTACTTTGAGTCTTAAGTGCTATTGCAATCTTAGGATCTGTCTTCCTATAGAGTGCCCTTGTTACAGGTGTGTCCTTCCGAGAACATAGGCAGGAGACCTGAAAATTCGTATGCACCAGCAGAGACAACCTTGCACACAGCCACAATGATCAAGTCACGTGATCACCAGGGCAGAGTGGCCAGGGAGACAGAGCATCAGATGCCTTGCAGTCGTGTTGAAGCCTTAGGGTGCCAGCCAACATACGGAGATGTGGTAGGGCGGAAGAGAAAGTAATGACGAGCAGTGGACACGTGACCGACTGAAATGAGATCATGACTTTTTTGAATACAGACTGTACCTAAACGTTTCTCATAATGAGTTGCAATACCAGGAAGCAGATCTACCAGAGCAACTACTTCACCAATCACCTAAAGTGAGCAGCTGGGTGCTGACAGGTTGTGACTGTACCCGACCATTGCAAGTCCTAAGCCAGGGCCACACCGTGAGTGCGAGGAGGAGGATGAAAGAGTAACCTTAACCCCCTAGACAAAGGCTGCCCATAGAGAGTGCCATCAGGAGTAATTAGAGGGGAGAGCCTGATGGGAGGAGCTTCACGCTTCTGGGCAACATGCCAATCAGCAAAGGGGAGAGAGAACCAACCAACGATGATTTCTCATAGTATTGAGATTTCAATTGAAGGAGGTGTAGAGGAGATGGTTTATGGCCTATTTCTCAGACTTGAAGGCCTGCCTTACATATGCATCCTCACACCTCCAACACTGGTGACTCATCACCTGACTTTATATCCCTTCTATTACTGATAAGTGAGTCATAGCATAAGCTCTGTCTGATAACACATATGAGTCACATGCCTAAAACCTATGACTCAGAATGTGAGTTATGTACTAAAGGGAGTACCCCATGTGACTTTACAATTGTGAGTAATTAAACAATCAACCAATCATAACGTAAGGATACCTCCTGGCTATCGTGTAGTTATGTCCGACTCGGATACTATGAGTCAACTTAACTCTTTAGCATGAAACACAAACTGGGGATGACTAATAACTGATTAGTCATGTGAAAAGAAATTAGCTAAGTCACAATTTGTGACAGTTATGTAAAATCTGCATTGTTTAGTGACAATTTAAGACAACTTCTTATATAACCACCTATGTCTCCGGTCAAATTTCACCCTTGCTCCCTCTTTTCTTCTCCCTTCTTTTCAAGTTTTCAAGCTTTTTGTTTTTGTTTTTCTTTTTCTTTCCTCTCCTCTTCTCTTAATCCCTTTCTTCTTTGTATTAAGATATACAATATGGCTACATTCATTTGTAGCCATCCCTTTTAACCAATTCACTTGCTATTTTCTTGCCCACCAATCTGCAAGTCCCACCTCGCCACGGTTTCCCCTTTACACACTACACCTTTGCCACACTTCCTATTTGTCCTCCCTTGAAAAACAGCAAGTCCATTATGGCAGGAGTTGAGAGATAAATGTAAAGAGAGTCAAAAAGATGCTAAAGACAACAGGCAGAATCTTCTGGAACATCTTAACACGTTTGAGAGTCCAATAGTATGGACTCCTCTCTCTTGCCGAATGTACTAGGGAAAACGAGCACCTATATAAAGTAATTTTTGTTGTGACTACAGAAATTGCAACAGAGAAGAAGATCATATCAAAAGGGAAGAATACACTCTAGAACATGATTAGTAAGAAGGAACTTACTATACGCAATAATGATTGAAAGTTTATAATAAGTAAGAAGCCTAGAACTACTATGGCAACTACTTTCTATATACTCAAATATGATGATAATATGTCAAAAGGCAATATTGCAAGGTGTGAAAATAGGTTGATATCTTGGAACCAGAAAGTGTTTAGAGTAACAAGATATTAGCTCTTTTTAAGATTGAGTGGGGACTATTGGTAACTCCTGCAAAGCCTATTGGCTTATTGGACATTTCTTTATAAGCACTTTCAAGTATGATAAATGCAAAACTGGTAATATCAATAATTTTGCCAATATCTCAATAGTTAGTGGCTAGGCATATAGCAGATAAACTATTATAAATGGTCGGCGATCTAGCTCAACAAGCAGAAATACTGCTTGATACATCTTACAGCAGTTGTATCAATGCTACCCCATACTGTGGGAGCTACCAGTAAGTAATCTGGGGTTTTACTTTAAATTCTATGATAATATAGTAAAGCTAACCTTGACTTATTTAGCTTACCCTATAACAATCAGCATGTTAAACGAATATGCTGGGATCTAGGCATCTGATCGAAAGTATGACAAACCAGCGTTTCATGATGACGTTAGAAGATGTATTGATCTTTTTAAAATGTCAATCTAGAATCCAGGATATTCACAAGCCTGTTACATCCTGGGAAATCAGTTGTAAACGAAATTTCTTCATTCTGAATATCACAAGATTTTTGAAGTGGAGGTTGTAAACCTGGAGGAAGTTCCCTCATATAGACCTCAAGTTAGTAATTATCCATGTATAACAAGTGTTGTGTGCTGTGATCTCTTTGTGCTATGGCCTCATGGAGGTTTTACTTTGTTTTTCCTATCTCCTTATGCACTAAGTACTTGATCATTTTACAAAATACTGGCAAACTAGCTTGTTCATCTTCAAAGCTGCTTCCTCAAGTTGCATTATCTTTCTTTAAAATTCTTAGCTGCTAGCTAAATACTTGTAGACATTGCTGAACACATTATAAGAACATGGTCCTTCTCTTGTACACAATGTCATGCAGGATATAAAAAATATTACCCAATTTGGCCGAGTAAAATGAAATATCATTTTTACACAACCCTTATGGTCTACACAAATCCCCCTTTCCAAATTATCAAAAACCAGTAACTACCAAGCTCTGCCTCACATGTACCTCTATTTTAAGAGTCCTAGCACCCTTCACAGTGTCCAACTCTCGCCCATTTTTGGAATCTTCATATAACTATCAAGAATATACTCAGGATCTCACATAGTAATACTGTAGTCAGTAGTACTAGAACTATCCACTTTCACTCCAACTGGCCCGCTCACAGGTCCTCAATCGGCTCTCCTGCCACCACCACCTCATCTAAGCCTTCAGAAGCATACGAAGAGGTGGCTCATCTTATTGCAGAAGTACTATATTTACTCTGTCGATTTGCTAGCTCTTGGGCCTGGCTGATTATGAGGGTGGGTTTAAGCGAAGTCTGACTAGCAGGGTCGGGTGGCGAAGAGTGATCGCAAAATTAGGTTACTGATTTATGGAATCTAAAAAAACAACCTCAAGGCGCCTGTAGTCAAAGATAACAGTTGGACAATCTTTGAAGGAAGCAATGAGTAATTATAGAAGTATTGTAACTCTCATAGAAGACTAAGCCTAATGCTCTGAAGAAACTATCAGGACTCTGTCAAATACGAAGAGTGTTGCCGAATAAGCAAGAGACTAAAAGAAGGCTATAGATAGTCCTAGAAAAATAGAAATATAAGTTGTATTCTTAACACTAGATGTGGAAAGTTAGTTTGAGAACACAGTATTCATACAATATTGCATATCATTTTTACCTTTAATAATACCTTTAGTTTGAACCCAAAAACTATGCCAAGGACCAAAGACAAAGGCAATTGGTAAGAGAATCCTGTAAGACTGAGTCAAAAATCCAATGTCTGTCCAAAGCATACTTATCGCCAAAGCACCCAATTCAGGTATTGACTTTTTTTGAGCCTTACTGAATTCGCCTTCCAGAAGGAGGCAAGTTCCGCCCACTTACCTGGCAAGAAGCCAGCACACGCTATAAGATTCTACAAAGAACTATTAGCAAATGGGTTAAGAAAGAGAAGATTAAGACCATAGGTAAGAAGCCAAGCACCAGCAAGAGAGGTAGAGCATGACATGGGTCAGGATAGTGGATGCTAATAGCCAGAGTTGAAGGAAAGTATTAATAGTAAGTGTATAAAGTAGCTGAAGGATGAAAGAGTTATAAAGTGAGGTCAGTTTTGAGTTGAGAGGGGTTGTCGATTTCGCAAACAATATTGCGACCTCGATCCTCCTATATTCTGGGTTAGCGATGGCCTTTTTTTCAGCTAGTAGACCATGATGGGATTAGTTTATGCTGTATCACGAAAAAAGCTTTGCAGTTACCTGCAGAATAGCAGGCCTTAGCCCTGAATCAGATATGCTTAATTGTAGAAACTGAGAGCTACGAACCACCATCTTTCTTCAATTAATGCTTGACACCTAGCACAATTGTAACGGAGGCACTGTCTAGAAAGACAGATTTAAAGATTGCTACCGGACCGAAGACTCAAAGTAGACTCGGAAGTAAGGATCAAAATGATAAAAGATAATCCGAAGTAGAATCAGGCAGTTAAACTGTATATCATTGTAGTGGAAGCACGCTGTACATCATCAAAAATAATACCTTGCGTTCCGTGCATTCCGTGCGTCTGACGCACCTGACGCCGGAACGCTAATCGTGAATTAGGATTCAACGTCGGAACGACGTTGGGTCCTGACTTTCGGTTACTTGGCGCCATCCGTCCTGACGCCATCCGGACTCGGACCCCTATGTCCTGTGCGTCCTGACTGCGTCTGGTGCTCCGCTACTCCGTCCTGACGCCGCCTCATCCAGGACTCTCCCGTCCTGATGTCGCCTGATCTACGACTCTCCCGCCCTGACGATGTCTGATATACAACTCTCCTGCCCTGACAACGTCTGATCTGAGACTCTCGCGCCCAGATGCCGGTTCCTTCTCACCGAACGTCAGGGCTTCGTGGATCTTACCACCTCTCGTCCCGATTGTTTCTGCTCCTGCCTCCCTCGTCCGGATCCCACGATCCTGATTTCTTCCTTCCTGACGTCTGGTCTGTTCTTCCGGATCTTACCCCCTATACATGCTGCGTCCTGATCCAATTATGACTCAATCAGACGTCGCCTTGTGATCTCTGACACATCGTGAACTAAGTCTAATGCTATCCTCGTCCTACACCTAGAGGCTTTTCCTAACGCTGTCACCATGAGTTTTACGGTATCCTGATCGCGTGTCACTAATTCTACTCTGAATCCTTGATTTTGCTTGATGTCCTCATATTAATACTAAGCTCTTCCGGGTACCCTTGCCACATGTGAGAGTGATGACCGCATCCAAAGATTTATTACAGCTATGCTACACTTTCTCAGTCTCCTAACTGTACCCATCATTACTCCCACCTTGCCCCTGCTCCATATCCGACGGCTCGCTATGCACAGCAGCCTCCTCTTGCGACTCTAGATCTTCAATGGTGAGCGAGATGTTGTCGCAAAGTAGTAAGAGTCGCAGTATTGTCCAAAGTTAGCCCGATGGCCACCTCCTGTGAGCCGTCCGGGGTCTGTGGATGGGAATAGAGAAAGCTCCGGAGTCGCGTTGCTGTCTGGCTGAAATGGAAAGACGAGACCGTTTCTTGTGAATCGAATTGGTAACCCGGGGGGGCCGCCAGGGCCCCGATTCCTAGGGTGCTGGGAGTTTGACTCTGAATCCGTGGAGTCGAGCGTGTGGGGGCGAGTCGGGCCGTCTGGCCGAAATCGAAAGACGTGACAGTTTCTGGTGAATCGAATTGGTTACCCGCGGGGGCCGCCAGGGCCCAGATTCCCAGGTTGCCGGGAGTTTGACTCTGAATTCGTGGAGTTGCGCGTGTGGGGGCCCGACTCAAAATCTGACTCTGTACCTCTGGAGCGACTGCAGCCCAATCGTCAGTAAACCCTTCACGGCGATCTTCCCGGACCCTATGCTCCTACTGCATCTGGACTTTGATGGTCTCGCGAATGTTCTTGAGAATCATAGTCTATACCCGGTCTGGGCAAGAGGCCCACGTGTGGCACCGTGACTGGCGGCCAAAAAGATCGTTCGAGCTCAACTTCATGTAGGCATCTGAGCCGGAACGAGAGGAGGCCGGGTTCGGGGTCAGGCTCAGCTGCTACGGCCTCCGGCTTGAAGTCCCATGTTTCAAGATGCACCCCTGTTTGCCATGCTCGCCGAGTATGGCACAGTATGGCACAGGTTAAGCAAACCATGATGCCATTGATGCGACCAAGCAAATCAGGTTCGGAAATCCCAAACATTTTCTTGCCCTTGAAGGACTTTCCCCATATTCCCTGGGGGATCTGGGGCGCAAGGAATCGATTTGTTATTTGCCGGGTCATGTTCATACGCATTAGTTGTGGCCCGGCTCACTACCTAGCGCACACTTACCTCATACCCCCTCGGGGAGCACATAAATCTATCCCTCTCAAGCACGTAGTCCACTCTACGCGCAATCGCCGTCGGGTCTTCTGGGAGATCGTACAAATTTCCAATTTGATCCTTTACGTGCAAAACAAACTTGGATCTTACTGCAGAATGTCTCGCGCGTAACTGTCAGATTTAGTAAGCACCCCTGGCGGCGTGCGTAATGTTTAAGTATCAGTGTCAACTTACTAATTTTAAGCTTGCATCCGATGCGTCAATCTTTCCTGCGTCGGATATGTCATTGAGAGCCTTCAGCCAAGATCGGTGGACCTCAGACATCAAAGTAGCAGGTGCTGGAATAGGATTAACAAACAGGGTGTACCAGAGAATGAGAGTCTTGGCGCGCGTTATTACGTCTGCCTCGGCTCCAATGGCTATATTTCGCCGTGATTTAGTACCCGGCAAGATGTGCTCATGTCGTGGCGTACTCGGATAGGTGGGAGGACTCGAGCTTCTGACTGCAGACGTAGTGGCACTGTGGGTAGCCAGCGGCGATGAATACGGTGGGACACTGGAAGATGTGAACGTCGGTGGAGTGTACGCACTACCTTGGATTATACGTCGTAGAGCAGCTGGCGTGCCCCTGACTGGCGCTGCCCTCTGCGATCTGGAGGTGGTGGAAACTCGCACAGTCGAAACCTGGCTCTTTGCTTGTTGTCTTTCCGCAGTTCGTGAGCGCCGACGAGTCCCTGATGCAGTGTCGTCATCTGGAATATCATTCTCTTCTGCGTCTGGTTCTGTGTCTGATTTAGTTTGATCAGATCTGCACGAGTTCTGGTACTCATCGCTGCTATCATCGCTCTGACGAACTGTCTTGGTTTGTGGTAGTGCGTCAGTCTCCCCCAAATGTTCAGTATACGCTGTTGTCTGTAATGTACTCCTTCTAGGGCGCTTCGTCGGTCGTGATGGAAGACGTCTTATGATTTGTGGTGGGGAAGAACTCTGACCTGACGACTGTGTACCATGTGAGCTGCCTGATGCGGCCGCCAGTGTTCGTGTACTATGGGAGCTGCCCGGTTCGGTCCGCCGTGTTCCTGATCCGGATGCCCTATCCACGGGTACGGCGTTGCGTCTACGCCCGTACATATTGCCTACTCGTGGAGCCG
>Ga0307509_10005837_pt1 | contig 16890 bp, 13 predicted proteins | sample 10_EM_MG_FD_202245 | JGI IMG/M metagenome (GOLD analysis project Ga0307509, IMG submission 202245) | Populus trichocarpa ectomycorrhiza microbial communities from riparian zone in the Pacific Northwest, United States - 10_EM | ecosystem: Host-associated > Plants > Roots > Unclassified | place... | reverse complement strand
TCGCTGCCCACGCCGCCGCGGGCGCGCCGGTAGTGCCGCCGGGCCTTGAGCTTGTTTCCGCAAGTGGCCATCGAGCACCACCGCGCGCTGTTCGACTTGCTGCGGTCGATCAGGAACCGTGCGCACTCCTCGTTCGCGCACGGCCGCAGCCGCCCCGGCCGGTTCCGGCTCAGCTCGTCCCAAGCGATGACCGCGTCGACCAGGACTGCTCGCGCGCCGTACAGATCGACGGTCCAGGTGAGTCCGCCCGCGCCGATCGACGGCCGGGACACCACGCCGTCCAGCAGCGGCGCGAGAGCCTTGGCCGGCCGCTCGCCGCGCACGACGGCCTGCAGCAGGTCGCGCCCCTCGCGCAGCACCGCCGCGTCCTCGGCGCGCGCCGGGATCTGGTGCTCGCGCAGCCACCGCCGGCTCGACTCCTCATCGGCCAGCTCGTCGGTGGGCACGCCGGCGATCACCGGGGTGCTGTTGAGCAGCGCCAGCAGGGCTGCCTCGTCCGTCGCCATGCCTAACCTCCAAAGCTCGGTTGACAGGTTACCAAACCTCGTGACAGAGTGCTAACCGTCAAACTATCTCAAGGAGGTTATGTCATGGTTGAGCTGCATCACCGCTACGCGACCGTCGACGGCCACCGCCTCTTCTACCGTGAGGCGGGCGACCCGGCGAGTCCCGCGCTCGTCCTGCTGCACGGCTTCCCGACCAGCTCGTTCATGTTCCGCGAGCTGATCCCGCCGCTGGCCGCCGACCATCACGTGATCGCTCCCGATCACCTCGGCTTCGGGCTGTCCGACGCGCCCGGCGCCGACGAGTTCACATACACGTTCGACGCGCTCACCGATCTCACCGCCGGCCTGCTCGCCCGGGTCGGCGTCGAGCGCTATGCGGTCTACGTGCAGGATTACGGCGCCCCGATCGGCTGGCGGCTCGCGCTGCGCGACCCGGGCGCGATCGCCGCGATCGTCACGCAGAACGGCAACGGCTACGAGGCCGGCTTCGTCCCCGAGTTCTGGGCGGGCATCCGGGAGTACCACCGGGACCGCAACCCGCGCACCGAGGCGGCGATGCGCGAGGCGCTGACCCTCGAGTCGATCCGCTGGCAGTACCTGACCGGCGTCGCCGACGAGACCCTGGTCGACCCGACCGCCTGGCACCACGACTTCGCGCTGGTCTCCCGCCCCGGCAACGACGCGGTCCAGCTCGACCTGTTCGCCGACTACGCCACCAACCCGCCGCTCTACCCGCGCCTGCACGAGTATCTGCGCGCCTCCCAGGTCCCGTTGCTCGCGGTCTGGGGCCGGGGCGACCAGATCTTCGGCCCGGACGGCGCACGGGCCTTCGCCGCCGACCTCCCCGGCGCCGAGATCCACCTGCTCGACGGCGGTCATTTCCTGCTCGAGTCGGCGGCCGCGAAGGTGGCCGACCTGATGCGAAAGTTTCTCGCAAAACACTCTTGGTAATACGGCGCTCGCAGGACAGGATATCTGCGGAGGTCGATGTAATCATGGCCGTGCGCGCGTCCCTCGTACCCCTGCTGCTTGTCCTGGTCAGCCCGCTGAGCGCAACGGCCCCCGCTGCGGCCGCGCCCCCACCGGCGGCCGGCCCCGCCGCGCAGAGCTTGGCGGCCGCGGCCGGCGTCGCCCGCTCGGGCGCGTCCGCCCCGGTGAACCCGGCGCCCGCCGACGCGCGGCCGGGCACGGCCACCGCCCACTCTTCGATCGCGGCGTCCGCGACCGGAAATGGCGAGTTTCGAGCGAATGCGACCGGCGCTTTGCGAGCGATCGCGACCGGTGCGGCCGGTTTCGTACCACCCTTGAGCACTCGTGGGCGCTACATCGTCGATGCGAACGGGGTGCGCTTCAAGCTCAAGTCCGGCAACTGGCACGGCGCGAGCGGCACCTGGAACGGCTCGGGCGACGTCAACGACAACGCCAACCACCACGCCGGCGAGAACTCGGGACGCATTCCGCTCGGACTCGATCGGGCCCCGATCGATCAGATCGTGTCGAGCTTCCGCGAGATCGGCCTCAACAGCGTGCGCCTCCAGTTCTCCGACGAGATGATCGGCGACACCCAGCCGGTCACCGGCGCCGCCGTCGCCGCCAACCCCCAATTCAACGGCAAGACCCCACTCCAGGTGTACGACGAGGTAGTCGCCGCACTGACCGGCGCGGGGCTCGCCGTGATCCTGAACAACCACACCAACACCACCCGCTGGTGCTGCGGCGTGGACGGAAATGAGCGGTGGAACGCGAGCCAGAGCACCAGCCAGTGGGAGGAGAACTGGCTGACCATGGTCCGCCGCTACCGGGACAACCCGCTGGTGGTCGGCGCGGACCTGTACAACGAGGTGCGCCGGGACGTGTGGGACGACCCCAACTGGGGGAGCGGCGACGAGCACGACTGGTTCGCGGCGTCGCAGCACCTCGGCGACCGGATCCTGGGCGAGGCCAACCCGAACCTGCTGATCATCGTGGAGGGGATCAACTGGACCGGGATCCCGGTCGACGGCTTCGCGCACGGGCGGCCCACGCTGACCCCGGCGCGATCGCTTTCGCACACGCTGGTCGAGTCCGGGAAACTGGTCTATTCCGCTCACTTCTACGACTACACCGGGCCGAACCACAGCGGCGCGACCGGGATCGGCGAGACCAGCGACCCGCGCTATCGCGACCTCGGCCGGGACGATCTGTACAACGTCCTTTACCAGGAGGCGTTCTTCGTCTCCGCCGAGTCCGGGCAGCATTTCACCGCGCCGCTGTGGATCAGCGAGTTCGGCGTCGACGGAAGTTCTCCGGCCGGATCGAAACAGCGCGAATGGTTCTCGAACTTCGTCGACTACCTGATTCAGGCCGACGCCGACTTCGCGTACTGGCCGGTGGTGGGCTGGTCGGAGACGCGCGGCGGCAACAACTGGGCGCTGCTCTTCTGGGACCGGAATGGCCAACGCTCGACGGGCGACGCCTGGCGAACCGACATCTGGAACCGGCTGGTCGCGAGCGACGGCCGGACCGGTGTGATCGATCCGGTCCAGCGGTGGTCGATGCTGAGCCCCGATCACGGCGACTTCGTCCAGTCGTCGACGCTGCGCGATCGGCCGGACTGGGACGCCGGCGCGCGCAAGGCCGCCTGCCCGGACGGCGAGCGCCTCGCCGGGATAGCGCACACCGGTAATCGTGGCCTGTGTACCGACGTGACCGCGACGGTGACCGGCTACCAGGTGGTCACCGATGAGCGTTACGTGACCGCCGACTGGGCGTCCGGCTACAGCAAGCTGCAATGCCCGGCGGGCGACTACCTCGTCGGGTACGCCGTGCGTGGCGCCGCGATGTCGAGCGTGATCTGCGCGGTGCCGGCCACCCCGATCGGAATTGGCGCGGGCCGGACGGTCTGGTTCGACCGCGGCGACAGCCGGCCGTCCGGCAGCTCCGGCGGCGACTTCGCCAACGGCAGCTACAAGGGACAGTGCGCGCCGGGCGAGTACGCGGCCGGTATCGGCTACACCGGCCGGAACGGCAGCTCCCGCACCCCGGACGCGCTGTACTGCCGGACCTAGCGCGAGTGTCTCGCCGAGCGAGTGTCACGCTCAGCGAGGGAGGCGGGCCAGAGTGGGGAGTGGCGCGGCTACCTGCATGCGGAGAAGGCGATCGATGTTCTCCGAAGAGCCCTCGAAAACTCGCTTGGGGGATTTGACAGGATTATTGAGTGATGACACGGGGACCGGCAAGTTTTCTCTGGTGGCTGGCGCGGGAGCACAAGGGACGGGTCGGGCTCGGCGCCATGTTCGGATCGCTCTGGTTTCTCAGCCTCGCCTTCACGCCCTTCCTCATCTCGCAGGCGATCGATCGCGGCCTCCACCCGCACCGCGTCGAGGCGCTGGCGTTCTGGTCGGCGGCCGTTCTGGTCACCGGCATCGCGAGCGCCGGCCTGGGCATCATGCGGCACCGCAGCATGACCAAGCTGCGCACGGCCGCCGCGCTGCGGACCGCCGACCTGGTGATGACGCACGCGACCCGGCTCGGTGCCGCGCTGCCGAGGCGGGTCACCGCCGGCGAAGTGGTCACGATCGGTATCTCGGACGTGTGGACGATCGGCCGGGCGATGAACGTCGGTGGCGTGGGCGTGGCCGCCGTGCTGGCGTGTTCGACCATCGCGGTCCTGCTCGATCGCACCTCGCCGAAACTGGCCGTCGTCGTGCTGATCGGCGTGCCGCTGCTCGCCCTGATCGTCGGGCCGCTGCTGCGCCGCACCCAGCGGGCCGGGTCGCGGTACCGATCGCGGCAGGGCAAGCTCAACGCCCGCCTCGTCGACACGCTGGGCGGCCTGCGCATCCTCAACGGCCTCGGCGGGAAACAAACCCATTTGCAGAGGTACGAGCGGCAGTCCGCGACCCTGCGCGACCAGGGCTACCGGGTGGGTGGGCCGTCGAGTTGGATCGGCGCGCTCGGCGAGGGCCTGCCCGTGGTGTTCCTCGCCGTGGTGATCTGGCTGGCGGCCCGGCTCGCGGCGTCCGGCGAGATCACCGTCGGTCAGCTGATCGCCGTGTACGGGTACACCGCGATGCTGGTCATCCCGGTCAACGTGCTCATCTTCTGCGGCTTCGACGTGACGCACGGCCTGGTCGCCGCCCGCCGGGTGACCGACTTCCTTCGCTTGCCCGAGGACGACCCGGCCGGCGCGCCGGCCGCCGAGGTCCCGGCCGCCCTGATCGATCCGGAATCGGGCGTGATCGCCGAGCCGGGCCGGCTGACCGCCCTGGCCGGCAACAGCCCGCAGGACGCCGTCGCCATCGTCGATCGCCTCGGCCGATACGGTCCGACCGGCGCCACCTGGGGCGGCCGGCCGCTCGAGGAGTTCGCCCAGCCGGCCGTGCGCGATCGGATCCTGGTCGCCGATCAGGACGCCGACCTCTTCGCCGGCGCGCTGCGCGACGTGGTGGCCGGCAAGCACGACCCCGACGACGATCGGGTGCGATCGGCGATCGCCACCGCGGTGGCCCACGACGTCGCGACCGAACTCGATCGGGAGGTCGAGTGGGGCGGCCGCAACCTCTCCGGCGGTCAGCGGCAACGGGTCCGGCTGGCCCGCGCGGTCTACGCCGACCCGGAGATGCTGCTGACCGTCGAGCCGACCTCGGCCGTCGACGCGCACACCGAGGCGGCGATCGCCGAGCGGCTCACCGCGGCGCGGGCCGGCCGCGGCACGGTCGTGGCGACCACCTCGCCGGTGCTGCTCGACCGGGCCGACGTGGTGCACTACCTGGTCGACGGCCGGGTCGCCGCTACCGGCACGCACCGCGAACTGCTCGCCGCCGAACCGGGTTACCGGGCGCTGGTCACCCGGGTCTTCGGGGAGGACTCATGAGCGGCAGCCTGCCGGTCGCCGATCAGCGGGCCGTCGGGCGGGCCGCGCTGCGCCTGCTGGCCGCCGATCGACCGTCGGTCGCCGCCATGATCGCGCTGAACGCCCTGGCCGCGCTGGCCGCCCTCGGCGGACCGTTCCTGCTCGGCCGGGTCATCGACGCGGTCACCTCCGCCGGTGGCGCCGATCGGGTCGACCGGCTCGCCTTCGGCGTGCTCGCCTGCGCGATCGCTCAGATGATGCTGTCCCGCTTCGCGCTCGCGATCGCGTATCGGTTCGGCGAGCGCACCGCGGCCCGGATCCGTGAGGGCTACCTGCGCCGTGCGCTCGCCCTGCCGGCCGCGGTGATCGAACGGGTGCCGGCCGGCGACCTGGCCGCGCGCGGCACGACCGACATCGACGCGGTCGCCACCACGCTTCGCGACATCCTGCCCAACCTCCTGGTCGGCATCGTCCAGATGTTCTTCATCATCGGCGCGGTGCTGCTGGTCAATCCGCTGCTCGGCGGCGTCGGCGTGCTCGGCCTCTCCGGCATCTGGTTCGTCACCCGCTGGTACCTGCGCCGGGCGCGGGACGCGTACCTGGCCGAGGGCGCGGCGAACTCGCGGCTCGCCGACGAATTGGCGGCCACCACCGAGGGCGCCCGCACGGTCGAGGCGTTCGACCTGCGGCGGCGGCGGCTCGACTCCGGACACGCGGCGATCGACGAGCTCCACCGCACCCGGATGGCCACGCTCGCCCTGCGCTCGGTGTTCTTTCCGCTGGTGGAGACCTCGTACGCGGTGCCGGCCGTGCTCGTTCTGCTGCTCGGCGGCCTGCTCTACCTCGACGGCCAGGTCACCCTCGGCACGGTCGGCGCGGCCGTGCTTTACCTGCGGCAGCTGGTCGGACCGCTGGACACGCTGCTGATCTGGATCGAGCAATTGCAGTCCAGCAGCGCCTCGTTCGCACGCGTCGAGGGGCTGGCGGCCATTCCCGTTCCGCCGCCGGTGGTGACCGCGAAGCCGCAGGACGATCGGATCGAGGTCGTGGGCGTGCGGTACGCGTACGAAAAAGGTCGTGATGTGTTGCACGACGTCGCGCTGACCGTGCGTCCGGGCGAGCGCCTCGCGATCGTCGGCCTCTCCGGCGCCGGCAAGTCCACCCTGGGCCGGCTGATCGCGGGCGTCGATCGGCCCTCCGCCGGCACGGTCACGGTGGGCGGTGTGCCGATCGCCGATCTGCCGCCGGACGAACTGCGCCGCCAGGTCGTGCTGGTCACCCAGGAGCACCACGTGTTCCGGGAGACGGTGCGGGACAACCTGATGCTCGCCGCCCCGGACGAGGAACTGCGCCGGGCGCTCTCAACGGTCGGCGCCGACTGGGCCGACGATCTCGACCGTGACCTGGGCGAACACCCGCTCGACGGCGCACAGGCGCAGCAACTGGCGCTGGCTCGGGTGGTGCTCGCCGACCCGCACACGGTGATCCTCGACGAGGCGACCGCGTTGCTCGACCCGACCGCGGCGCGCACGGCGGAACGGGCGCTCGCCGCGGTCCTGCACGAGCGCACGGTCATCGCGATCGCCCATCGGCTGCAGACTGCGCACGACGCCGACGCGGTCGCGGTGATGCGCGACGGCCGGATCACCGAGCTGGGCAGTCACGATGAGTTGGTGGCCGCGAACGGCGAATACGCCGCGTTGTGGCGTTCCTGGCACGCCTCCGACTCGCTGGTGGACTGAACGGCCCACCACCTGGCAATTCGCCGCCGCGCTCGCCTGGGCGCGCGGCTGGCCGTCGCTGCGCGGACCGCAACGCCGGCTCGCCCTCGCCGAGACACTCGCCCACCTGTGGCATCTCGGCGGGAACGGGCTGGTCAGTTCCTCTCCCGGCGACCGGGCCAGGTGGCTAAGGTCGTGCAATGTCCATCGATGACCGCCTCACCACACTGGACGCGCTCTGGTCGGTCTGGGCCGCGACCGGGAAGGACCTGACCGACGCCGACTGGCACCGGCCCACCCGGCTCGACGGCTGGGACCTGCGGGCCCTCTGGGCCCACTCGGCCGGCTGGCCGTTCGGCTTCTCCATCCTCGTCGGCCGGGTCACCGACGCCGCGCCGACCCACGACACCGCCGCCGCGCTGCTGGCCGAGTTCAACGTGCCGGACGGGATAGCCAACACCATGCGCGATCGGGTCGCCGACAACGGTCGCGACGACGCGGAGAAGTACACGCTCGAGCAACTCCTCGACCAGTTCGCCACGGCCGGGCCGGAGGCGATCGCCACCGCTCGCGCCCTCGGCGAGGTCACCGTGGACTACTTCGGTCGCGCGGTGCTGCCGCTCGCCGAAGCGGTCAGCATCGGCATCCTCGAGGCGACCGTCCACCTGCTCGACGTGCAGCGCGCGCTCGGCCAGACCCCGGAGGTCCCGGCGAGCGGTCTCGATCACTCCGCCGAGGTGCTCGCCCGCATCGCGCCGCCGATCGACTTCATCGAGGCCTCGACCGGCCGCGCCTCCACCGACCTGTTCCCGGTCCTGTCCTGACGACCGCGACGATCAAAAACCGTCAAAACCAGCCACGCGTACGCGATGATCGCCCCCGTGACGAGCAGTGCTGGCGACCGAGCAGAGCAGGCCGGCAGGCTGGCGCTGGATCCACCGCGCCGCCAGCAGGATGACCGGCAGGAACGCGGCGATGCTGAACAACGTCGGCGCGAGCCCGGCGTGCGCCCCGTGGCCGGGGAGCCCGTCGGCGCCGTTCCGATCGTTTCAGGCCGGATATGAGTCGTTTCAGGCGGGATATGAGCAGGCGGCCGCCGCGGCCGAGGTGCGGTCGGCCGGGCCCAGCGCCGCGTCGGGAAAGCCGGAACCGGTCACGGTTCGCGCGGTCACCACGCCGGTCGGGCCGTCGCCGCCCAGGCACGCCGCCGCCGCGATCAGAACCGGCTTGCCGTCGGTCGAGGAGACGGCCGTCCAGCGGGCCGTGAAACTCGCCCGATCGGCGGTCTGCTCGGTGAAGGCCACCTGCCGCCAGCGCCGCTCGCCGGGCTGATCGCCGTCCGGATCGAACAGCGCCGCGAACCCGACGATCTCCACGCCGGTGCCGGTCGCGCTCAGTCGCAGCGGGCCCGAACCGGCCACGGACAAAGTGATCGCGTTCGGTCCCGGGTGGTCGTCGGTGCAATGCGAGGGCTCGAGGCCGGGCGGCGGGTTCCCGTGCACGATCCCGGAGGCGATCACTTGATCGTCGGACAGCTTGAACCACCGCACGTCCGGCGACCCACCCGTGTTGTCGTGGATCTTCTCGCCCAGGCAGTAGCCGACGAACCCGACCGTGCACCCGCTCGGAATGGTGTCGGTGACCGGCGCGTCCCGGACCGCGCCGGTATGGACGCGAGCGCCCGCGCCGTAGGTCAGCGCGGTGAAGGCGGGGTGCTTGATCGCCCGAGGACACCCATGGGAGTCGCGCGACCGCAGCACAAACGCCCCGCCCGCCGCGACAAGCAGCACCGCCGCGACCGGCGCGAGAACCTTCCAGCGCCGTCGCCGCCACCAGGATGGAGCAGGCAGTTCGGCGTCGGCACCGGCCGGATCCGGGTGATCCGCCGGCGCGCCGCCGCCCCGCGTGGCAACGGCGGAGACCTCGTCGTCGGCATGGCGGGCGCGGGCGGCCGAGCCGGCGTCGCACGGGTCGGTGTCGGCCGGAAGGAGGCCGGCCGTGTCGGCCGGACGGAGGCCGGCGGTATCGGCCGGAAGGAGGCCGGCGGTATCGGCCGGAAGGAGGCCGGTGGGGGAGTCGGAGGCGGGCCGGGGCTCGCCCGCGACGGACGGCGCTGCGTCCGCCGCCGGCGGTGGCTCGGGGAGGTCTTCCCACCGGGAGCGCCAATAGGCACAGTCCCCGCGGCAGGCGCCCACGTAGGCGAGCACCACATCGAGCGTCGGCTTCCGGATGCCGCCGGCCGCCTCGGAGAGCGTCGTAGCGCTGTACCCGGCCACTCTCGCCAGCGCCCGGTAGGTCGGGTTGCCGGCGTCGGCGCGGACTTTTCGCAGGTCGTACGCGAAAGCCTGGAGCGGACCCGCAAGCGGATCCACCGCCCTCTCCCGGCGTGCCACCCAACCCCTCCCGGCGCCTCGCGCCCGGCCCAGCACCGGAGTCGCCCGGTGCATCATGCCGTCGAGGCCCCCAACCGACAAGGACCCATCGACTCGTGTCCCTTCAGACACGAGCCGACGGGCCCTCGACATGCCTCGCCCAGCGAGTATCTAGCTCCGCGAGTATCTAGCTCCGCGAGTATCTCGCCGAGTGAGTATCTCGCCTGGCTAGTATCTTGCTCAGCTAGTATCTTGCTCAGCTAGTATCTTGCTCGGCTAGTATCTAGCCCGGCTAGTATCTCGCCGGGCGAGGAAACGCGCGCCGAGCCGACCGAGCACTGAGCCGACCGGGCCGAGCCGACCGAGCACTGAGCCGACCGGGCCGAGCCGAACGAGCACTGAGCCGAACAAGCACCCAGCCGAACGGGGCATCCGGCCGACCTCAGCCGCAGTGACTCCATCCGCTGGTCCAGGACGTGCTCTCGTACGACCCGCCCCATTTGACGCAAGCGCTGGCCGCCGACAACCGAACCGGCCCGGCATACCACTGGAACAACCCCGGATTGCTACCCGACGACCCACCTTGAACGGAGAGCGTCGCGTTCAGCCCCACCGCCCCGTTCCCGTTGTGCACCATTGTCACTACGCAGTTGTACCCGGAGTTGTAGAGCAGGTAAATCGTCGCCGATCCCAGGTTGTGCGAGTCGATGACGCTGTACCCCGACCCACAAACCCCGGTCGGCGTGTACGGATCGGCGGTCGAGGACCCCGATCCACAGTGCCCGTAATCGCTGGTCCACGAGCTGGACAAATATGCCCCGCCCCATTTGACGCAAGACGACGGCGCGTACTCGTAAACCGGCCCCGCGTAATACGTATAAGACCCGGAATCGCTGGTGGAAGCCCCGCCCTGAACCGCCAGCGTGGCCTTGCCCGCGACCGCCCCCGCGATGTCGCCGTACAGCGTCACCACGCAGTTGTTCCCATTCGACCCGTTGTAGAGCAGGTAAATGGTCGCCCCCGACAGCGCGTGGTGGTCCACCACGTCGTACCCGTCCCCACACACCTGGTTGGCGGTGTACGGATTCGACCCCGACGGCGCCGGCGACCCGTCCCCGCTCCCGCAATGCCCGTAACCGCTGGTCCACGAGGCAGTCTTGTAGGTGCCGCCCCACTTCACGCACGAATTGGGCGCGTACGCGGAAACCGGCCCCGCATACCAGTGATAACTCCCCGGATCGGCGACGGTACTGCCCCCTTGGACGGTGAGCGTCGCGTTCATCGTGACCGCCCCGCCGTCGGCGTCGGCCAGGGTCACCACGCAGTTCTTGCCGGAGTCGTCGTCGTACAGCAGGAAGATGGTCGCCTCACCCAGGTCGTGCGAGTCGACCACGCCGAAACCGCTGCCGCAGAGCGAAACGGCCGAGTAGGGGTTGCCCGACGTGTCCGGGGGAGCCGACCCGCCGCTCCCGGACGCCCCGACGAACCCGGTGATGTAGTAGCTCTCCGCCGCGACCCAGGACCCGGTCGACGCCGAGCCGGCCGGGATGGTGATCTTCACCACCGACGAGGTGACGGCGAAGTGGGCCATGCTGCCGCTCTCGCCTCCCCAGTCGCCGTTGGCGGTCACCACCGACCCGTCGGAATTGACCGCGGTCACGATGGCGACGTGGTTGGCGTAGCCGCCGCGGCTGGACGAGAACACCACGGCGTCGCCCGGCTCGGCGGTCGAGTGGAAGGTTCCATGCGACTGGCCGTACGTGTAGAAGCTCTGCGCCGCGGCGGTCAGGCCCGACACGTTCAGACCGGAATTGCGCCACACCCACTTCGCGAAGTCGGCACACCAGTACTCGGGCCCGCCCGAGTAGCCGCCCGCGCAACTGTGCTCGAACTGCGACCCGCCGAGCGAGTTCGTGGTCGGGTTCTGCGCGCACGTCCCGGCCGACTTGTTGTAGTTCGCGGCCGCGAGCGTGGCGGCCCCCGCGGTCGTGGCCTGTGCGGCCGCCGGCGCGGCGAACAGCGCCGCGACGACCGCGAGGGCAAACAGAATGCGTCTCATGCGGACACCATCGATGTCCGCCGATCGGAACAGAAGGCCGGTCAATCAACTCCGGTCAATCAACCAGCGCGGAGACGGCTGGGACTACCCGCTCCAGATAGGACAGTGCGACCGTCTTTTGCTGGTAGTGCTGGGCGACGGTGAGCACCGCGATGCCGAACGCGCCGATCCCCGCGAACAGCGCCCACCAGTTCGCGTCGAGAACGCCGAACGAGGCCAGAACCGCGCCGTAGAGGGCGATCGAGACCCAACTCGATCGAATGGTCGCCATCCGATACAACTCGCTCCGGACCAGCGTGATCATGCGGCCAGGCCCAGGAAGATCTGCTCCAGATTCGGGGCGTCGACGGCCAGCTCGTACAGCGGCACGCCCGCCGCGAAGGCCAGTTCGCCGGCCTGCTCGCCGGACAGCCCGGCCACGTCGAGGGTCCCGTCCGTCCCGCCGACCTCGCCGCCGGCGCGCTCGAAGACCATGCGCAGCACTTCCGGGTCGCGGCCGCGCACCCGCAGCGTCGTGCCGTACAGGTCGGCGACCGGCCCCTCGTGCCGCAGCTGACCGTTCGCGATGATCACGACGTCGTCGATCAGCTGCGCCAGCTCGGCCAGCAGATGACTGGAGATGAGCACCGTGCCGCCGGCGTCCGCGTGCCGCCGCAGCAGCCCGCGCAGCCAGGCCATGCCCTCGGGGTCCAGCCCGTTGCCCGGCTCGTCGAGGATCAGGATCGGTGGCTCGCCGAGCAGCGCGGTCGCCACCGCGAGCCGTTGCCGCATGCCGAGCGAATAGTCGCCGGTCCGCTGATGTGCGGCGTCGGTCAGGCCCACCTCGTCGAGCAGCAGGTCGACCCGGGTGCGGCCGGCGCCGGCCAGGATCGCCTGTCCGCGCAGGTGAGCGCGGCCGCTCTGGCCCGGATGGCTGATCCCCTGCTCGAGCACGGCGCCCACCCGGCGTACCGGATCAGGAAGCTCTTGGAAGGGTTTGCCGTCGATCAGCCCGATCCCGGCGGTCGGCCGGGTCAGCCCGAGCAGCATGCGCAGGGTGGTCGTCTTGCCCGACCCGTTGAGCCCCAGAAACCCGGTGACTCGTCCCGGCCGCGCGGTGAACGACAACGAATCCACCGCTCGTGCCCGGCGGTAGGCCTTGGTGAGCTCGACCGTCTCGATCATCGCGGGCCACTATGCCACCCCCGTCAACGCCTAAGGTGGCTTCCATGTTCATCGACGTACCGGGCGGTTATCTCTACACCGAGACCCGCGGATCGGGCCAGGACGTCGTCCTGCTGAACGCCGGCACCATGGATCTGCGCCTGTGGGCGAGCACAGTGGACTGGTTGTCCGGCATCGCCCGCGTCACCACCTACGACTACCGCGACATCGGTTTGTCCTCGCCCGGGACCGCGCCGTTCGACGAACTCGACGACCTCCGGGCGGTGTTCGACGCCGCCGGCATCGAGTCGGCGGTGCTGGTCGGGTGCTCCGAGGGCGCCCGGCGCGCGCTCGGCTTCGCGCACCGCCACCCTTCGCGGGTAAGCCACGTGGTCGCCGCCAGCGGAGCGTTCGGCGAGTTCCCGGATCCGTCATCCGAGGAAGCGGCGGCGTGGCAGGAAATGCTCACGAGCTTCGAGAAGATTGACGCGGCGCTGGCGGCGAGCGGGGTCCGCGCATCCTCCGAGGTGGCTCAGCCGATGTGGAGTTCCGCGCTGAACGAGGAGGGCCGGCGCTTCGTGATCGGCCTGGAGGTGGCCAACACCCACCGCATCATCCTGGACAACAGGTACCTGGGAACCGAGCTGGACCCGCCGGTGAAGACCCGCTTCGACGAGATCGCCACCCCGATCAGCGTGCTGGTCGGCGCCCGCGACTTCCTCGGCATCCAGCTGTGGGGGCGCCGGCTGGCCGCCCAGGCCCCGAACGCCACCCTCACCACGTTTCCCGGCGGCGACCACTTGATGATGCTCTCGGCCCCCGGCGACTTCGAACGGTTCCTCCGCGCCCTCCTGGCGACCCTGGCCTGACGACACCTCAGCGCAATGGCGTCCAGCCCGGCCGCGTGGTCGTGCGGCGCCGACTTCGTACCGCCAGGTGGCGATCACCCACTGACGATGATCACCATCTGATCACCTCTTGCGGGCGGCGGTGTGGATCGCCGAGGCTGCTGCTTATGACGGAGACCGACGTCCCCACCGCCGCCGCGACCCGCTGGCCCGATGTGGTACGCGTACCCCGCGCCATGCTGCGCGCGGCTACCGCCAAGGCGTTGCTGAAGTTCATCTCCGGCCGGATCCCGGTCCGGATCGTCACCGGCGGCGAGCCGCGACCACCCGGCCCGCCGGTGCTGCGGCTGCGCAAACCCGACGCGTTCTACCGGCGGGTCGGCGCCACCGGGCTGATCGGGCTCGGCGAGGCCTACCAGGCCGGCGACTGGTACGCCGACGACCTCACCGGGCTGCTCACCGCGGCCGCGGCGGCAATGAGCGGTTCGCTCGGCGGTTACCGCAAGCTGGCTAAATTACGACACGTGCCGTGGCTGCAGCCGCTGCACGGCGCGCGATCGCCGGCCGAGGAGGAGAACACGGTCGAGGGCGCCCGCCGCAACATCCAGCGCCACTACGACCTGTCCAACGAGATGTTCGCGCTGTTCCTCGACGAGACCATGACGTACTCGTCGGGCCTGTTCGCCGGGCCGGAGGACGAGGACCTCGCCGCCGCCCAGCGCCGGAAGATCGACCGGCTGCTCGACCTGACCGGCGTCGGCGACGGCACCCGGGTCCTGGAGATCGGCACCGGCTGGGGCGAGCTCTCCATCCGGGCCGCCCGGCGCGGCGCCCGGGTGCACACCATCACCATCTCGACCGAGCAGCAGCAACTGGCCCAGCGGCGGGTGAACGACGCGGGCGTCGCCGACCGGGTGACCATCGAGCTGCGGGACTACCGGCACCTCGCCGACGAGCAGGGGTACGACGCGGTGGTCAGCGTCGAGATGATCGAAGCGGTCGGGCGCAAGTACTGGCCCGACTACTTCGGCGCGATCGATCGGCTGCTCGCGCCCGGCGGCCGGGCCGGCCTCCAGGCGATCACGCTGCCCGACGACCGGCTGGAGTTCGCCGACACGTACACCTGGGTGCAGAAGTACATCTTCCCCGGCGGCGTGCTGCTGTCGACCGAGGAGGTGGAGCGGCAGCTGGCCGCGCGCACCTCGCTGCGGCTGGCCGAGAAGCGGGCGTTCGGCTGGAGCTACGCGAAGACGCTGCGGGCGTGGCGGGACAAGTTCCTGTCCAACGCCGATCGGATCCGATCGCTCGGCTTCGACGACATCTTCGTGCGCACCTGGGAGTACTACCTGGCCTACTGCGAGGCCGGTTTCGTCTCCGGCGAGATCGACGTCCATCAGCTCATTCTCGATCGGCCGTGAGCGCGTCGCGGTAGGCGTCGAGCGTTCGTTCCGCGAAGAGCGAGGGCGTCGACGCGTACGCGATGCGCCGGGCCCGCTCGACGGCGTCGCCCGGACCGTACTCGAGCGAGGCCCGCAAGGCCGCGGCGAGCGACTCCGGCGTGGGCTCGGCCAGCCGGGCCGCCTCGCCGAGCGGGTGCGCGGCCGCCAGTTCCCGGTCGACCATGACGATCGGGAGCCCGGCCAGGGCCGCCTCGTGCAGCACGATGCCCTGGGTGTCGGTGGTGGACGGAAAGGCGAACACGCCCGCGTTGCGATAGACCGCGAGCACCTCGTCGCCGTGCAGCACGCCGGCCGCGCCGCGCCACGCCGTGGGCGCGATCGGTACGGCGGTCGCCGGCGGCCTGGCCTTCGCCGCCCTGCTGGCCTCCGACGCCGGCGCCACGCCCACCGGCGCCGGCCTGATCGGGGTGCTGGGCGCCGTGCCGGTGGCCCTGCTCGCCGCCGCGGTTCTGATGGTCCGCCGGGTGCGCGGCCGTCGCTGACCGGTCGGTCCGGCGGTCGACGAGCTTGCCGGGTGCGTCCCAGTGCCTCGACTGATCGGAATCGCTCAGCGTTCACTCACCGGGCGGCGGGTTCCGGGGCGCCAGGTACCCGTCGCGCACGATCCGATTGACGCCGTGCAGGTAGGCCTCCGGCGACTCCGGCGTGAGTGTGGCCAGCCCGTCCACGTACCGGTTGAACATGCTGAACGCGGCCGCGATCAGCACCGTGTCGTGAATCTCCAGGTCGGTGGCGCCCTCGGCGCGGGCGTCGGCCACCAGCCAAGCGGTCACGGTCCGGCCGTCCTCGCGCGTCGCCGCCGCGATCCGCAGCAGCGACCGAAGTTTCGAGGTGATCGGCGCGGTCTCCAGATCGGCCCGCACCTCGTCCACGAGCCGTACGCCCTGCGGGAGTTGAGCGGCCGCGAACGCCGCGTGCGAGGCCGTGCAGTACGCACACTCGTTCAGCTCCGACACATAGGCCGCGATCAGTTCCCGCTCCCCGGGCGACAGCGTGCTCGGCCCCCGCAGCAACACCTCGGCCAGCATCATCAACGGCCGCGCCGTCTCCGGCCGGTACCGCAGGAGACCCTGGATTCCGGGGAACGCGTGCTCGTCAACGCCGAGGTCGATGTGCGCCATCGCAGCAGGATAGGTGCCCGGCGATCGCTCGAAAACCCCATGGTCGCGCTGAGCGGAACCCGTCGAGTCCCTAGGATCGACCCAGTCGCCGAACACCCGGGGAGGAACGATGGCTGTAGCGGTTGCCGCGCCCCATCCGGCCGCTGTCGAGGCCGCCCGGGAGGTGGTCGCCGGCGGTGGCAACGCCTTCGACGCGGTGCTCGCCGCGGCCGGGGCGCTGGCCGTCGCCTATCCGCATCAGTGCTCGGCCGGGGGTGACCTGGTCGCGATCGTCCGGCCGGCGGGTGCGGCGCCGCGAGCGGTGTTGTCGATCGGGGCGGCGGCCGCGGCGGTGGATGTCGCGGGCCTGCGGGCGGCCGGCGATCGGATGCCGTTCGGCGGGCCGCAAACGATCACGGTGCCCGGGGCGGTGGCCGGCTGGGCGGCGATCGCCGAGATCGGCGCGCGACTGACCTTGACCGATCTGCTCGCGCCGGCGGTCCGGCTCGCGGCCGAGGGCGTTCCGGTCAGTCCCGGTCTGCGGCGGGCGATCGCCGGTCGGATAGGCGCGATCCGGTCGGATCCGGGCCTTTCCGCCCTGCTGCTCCGCGGCGACGACCGGCTCGTCCAGCCGGCGCTCGCCGAAACGCTCACCGCGATCGGATCCGGCTGGCGCGACTTCTATGCGGGCGAGCTCGGGCGGCGACTCGCCGAAGGGTTGCGCAAGCTGGGCAGCCCGCTCGTGGCCGCCGACCTGGCCGCGCATCGGGCCGAAGTGGTCGCGCCGCTCACCCGGACGCTCGGCGATGTCACCTGGTACGCCGCCCCGCCGCCGGTGCAGGGGCCG
>Ga0307509_10005836_pt1 | contig 16891 bp, 4 predicted proteins | sample 10_EM_MG_FD_202245 | JGI IMG/M metagenome (GOLD analysis project Ga0307509, IMG submission 202245) | Populus trichocarpa ectomycorrhiza microbial communities from riparian zone in the Pacific Northwest, United States - 10_EM | ecosystem: Host-associated > Plants > Roots > Unclassified | place... | reverse complement strand
AAATCTTACAAATTAAAAAGTTGAATGAGAATGAAATTGAAAAAAAATATAATTTCATAAATTATCTCAAATAAAATAAATAATAATCAAAATAATAGAGATCAAATCTAAAAAATTAAAAAAAAAAATAAAAGGTGAAGAAATTAAAATAATAATAATTAACATTTCATAAAAAAATAAAGAATACATAATATTTTCAATTTTAGGTAAGTGTTAGTTTAATTGCTAAGATGGCATTAAAATACATTTTAATAATAATTTAAGTTATCATACATTTGGTTTTATTAAACCTAGATCGTTCCCAGCGAAAATCCAATGACTTGAATTACTAAAAACCTCTTAATTTGTTCGTGTTCACTAAGTATCTGTTTGGTATTATAGTAGTGGTTACTTTTCAAATTATTTTTTTATTTTAAAAAAAATCATTTTTAATATTAAAAAATTAAAACAATAAAAAAACACAAAATATTAATAATTTTAAAAACACCTCCACAAAAAAAAAAACATGAATTACCTATAAAAGGCAAAATAACCATGAGACATGGTTTTTAGTGAAACTTGAAATTCCATATTCATAAAATCTTAAGTTCAATATTTTTAAACTCTTTTCATGAGCACCCAAATGCCTTCATTTTCCAAGCAAAAGAAATAACTCAGTTCTAACTTAAAAATCCACATCCCTGGGAATCAAGATTTAGTTACTAGTTGCCAAAAACAGGTATACATTAACCTTATCAAATTAATGCCCTTTCGAGAGTTGGAGTTTAGACCAATTTCAATGAAAGGCCTTGGATCATACATAAGTTAGATTTCATAAAACCAAACAAAAAATTAAACCCGTTCTAATCTTGTGGGTTAATTTGGTGATTCTGTTGACCTATTTTTTTTATTCAAATTAAGTTTTTTTAAAAATTCAAATCATAATTCATCTTGTTTTATATTTGATTTAATCAACCTGATCCAAGGGATAAAAGGACTATAATATAATATAAATTATAATCAAATCATGAATTATAATTTTTCTTTATAATTAGGTCCTTTAATTTAATATAAATTTATAATGATTTTAGATAGAAAGACTTGATTAAGGAATTTAATAAGATGGAGACACAATTGAAAAACAAAAAAAAAAAGGTTATGGGGGAAGACACAATTGAGAAAAAAAAAAAAGTAAGTGTGTGTGTTGGGTAGGGGGGGATAGACCACGGATGGCTAGAATTTACCCCTAATTTTAAATCATTGAGGCATGATAAAATCTTTTGAGAATAACATAATATTTGTTGGATATTCTCGTATCCACTTTGTTTTCAATGCAACTAAGAAATACTAAAAGAGGTGTGTAAAACATTGCATTTTTTTTTTTTCACTTTGGTTATCAAAGTTTTTTTTCTCCTTGATTTAGTTGTGGACAACCAAAGTGGAAAAAATGGGGAAATAGGTGACATCTTCAAAGTTTATGCAGAAATTTTACTTTGGTCCTTATACTTTTTTTTCTTTCTTTTTTTTTGATCCATTTAGTTTTTGAAATTTCAATTTTGATATCGAACTTTATTTTTTTTTATTTTTCAGTTCTTGATTTAAGAGAAGAGAGAGAGAATGTTGAATTTTGATGGTAAAGAAAGTCTCGATTAATATCAATTTAGGCCATGAAATATATCGATCTTGATGTCAATGGAGAGGACCAAGTTGAAAAGCTACAAATAGGCTAGGGCTGGCTAGAATTTACCCATAATTTTAAATCATAGAGGCATGTTAGAATCTTTTGAGGATAACATAATATTTATTGGATATTCTCGAATCCACTTTGTTTTCAATACAATTAAGAAATACAAAAAAAAGGTGTGTAAAATATTGCAGCTCTTTTTTTTTCACTTTGGTTATCAAAGTTTTTTTTCTCCTTGATTAAGTTATGAAGAACCAAAGTGGAAAAAACGGGGAAATAGGTGACAGCTTCAAAGTCTATGCAGAAAATTTAATTTGATTCTTATACTTTTCTTTCTTTCTTTCTTTTTGATCCATTTGGTTTTTAAAATCTCAATTTTGATCTCAAATTTTATTTTTTTTATTTTTCAGTTCTTAATTTAAGAGAGGCAAGAGATAGTCATGGTAGAGAAAGTCTCGATTGATATCGATTTAGGCCATGAAAATTTTTTGATCTTGATATCAATGGGGGGGCCAAGTTGAGAAGCTACAAATAGGTTAGGGCTAGCTAGAATACTCCTAATTTTAAATCATGGAAGCATATTAGAATCTTTTGAGGATAACATAATATTTATTGGATATTTTCGTACCCACTTTGTTTTCAATACAATTAAGAAATACTAAAAAAGATGTGTAAAACATTGCAGTTTTTTTTTTCACTTTTGTTATAAAAAAATGTTTTCTCCTTGATTCAGTTATGTTGAACCAAAGTAGAAAAAATGGGGAAATAGATGACAGCTTCAAAGTTTATGCAAAAATTTTACTTTGTTCCTTATACTTTCTATTTTTTTTTTCTTTTTGATCCATTTGGTTTTTGAAATTTCAATTTTAATCTCGAACTTTATTTTTTTTATTTTTCAGTTCTTGATTTAAGAGAGGAGAGAGAGAGTCATTGAATTTTGATGGTAAATAAAGTCTCGATAGATATCGATTTAGGCCATGAAAAAAAATCGATCTTGATATCAATAAGTTTCTTTTGATGAAGAGAGTCTCACCTAGGTGTTCTTTGTCCTTTCAATCACCTAAAAAATGATTGGACCATTAGAGCATAAGTCAAACAACTCCTTTATAGCCAGATGAAGGATCCAGATCTAGATATATATAAATGCATAAAATACTTTTAATCCAACCTGCTCTCTTTTTCCTTTTTCTTATATTTTGGGTTTACTATCAATTTTAGTATTACTCTCAGTGTTTGCACTACATAGGTGGCTTGCACTATGCCACAAGTTGGGCTATAATTTCTTATCATTAAGAAAAATTTAGGAGACAATAACGTTTTTAAAAAAATTAGAAAAATCTAACAACCGAGTCATTGACTTAACTTGGTATAGTAAGCGCAGTTAATTTAACAATATGATTGTAAAAACAGGCAACAATAGAAAATAAATAGAACTGTATCTATATCAACTAAAAAAAATAAACAATTGGTAATATTATAGAAAGATATCCTCTCAATAGTTGATAACGAAGCAAAAATCAAATGAGAATGCATGTGATAACCCATACAAAGCAAAATGAAAAAAATTCAAAGCTTATTACCAAAATAATATATTCAAAGCTCAATTCCCCACAAATCAACTGTGGAAAAATAAAATGGAAGGAAAAATCAAATTAAGAAAAAGAAAACGACATGAGTCTACCTGAGTCAGCTAACCAAATACGCGCGTATGAAAATTAAATAAAACAATGAAGCTCAAATATCAAAAAACACAATGTTAAAAGGCAAAACTGAAAAAAAAATCCAATCTAAAAAAACAACAAAAATAAAGACATGAGTCAACCTAAGTTAACTCGTTAAGCTTGTGACTCAGGATATAAGATCAAGATAATTCCATAGAATGGAAGTGAAAAAAATCATGAAGCTTAATTCTTAACTAGCTCAGTGTTGAAGGATGAAATTAAAAAGAAAAATCAATTTTAAAAAAGAACCTAAAAGGGGATTGAAGTCAACTCAGGTTAATCTTCGAAACCCGTGACTCAGGTCATGAAACCGGGACCAACCCTATACAAGGCAAACCTGAAAAAAAACATGAAGCCAAATCTCTCATTAATAAATTATCGAGGAATGAAATTGAAAAAAAATCTAATAAAAAAAAAGAAAATAGAAAACAAACAGCAATCAAAATAATAAGAACTAAATTTAATATCAAAATTGAATAAATCTAAATATTGAGAGATAAAATTAAATAAAAAAATCAATAAAACAAATTCAAAACAAATACCTATCAATTAAAACAAATAGATTACTACTCTTAATTTTGACAATTTTAACAGGCTAGTATAATTCCCAATGAAAAAAAAAAGGAGAAAAAAAAATAAGAAGAGAAGGTAAAAAGTTTGCGGGGGCTCAACTGCTATGCTGTCATCAACACACACGACACCATCAAAAAAGTGCGACACGAGGATTTGAACACCGTCGTTGAAGGCACCATTTGTCCGACAAGAGATGCTGCAAGAACCGCCTGAACATCGTCAACGCCTTTCACTTACTGGCATGTGCGTTGCGCATGCCAGCCAATTTTTCTATTGAAACCCACAACTTTTCAATGATTTCCAGTTGCATACTGCAATGCAAATCTAAAGTCTAAACCCACAGATTTCCCTGTCATAGTGTTGGATTTTTCTATTGAACCTTCAAAACAAAACCTGACAAAATATAGCGATAACAACAGAGAAAAAACCATACAATAACATAGTAATCCATGGCAAAAAGTCCACCAATTCACCAGTCCTCCTGATCTCAAACCAACAAGTAAGACTTTTCACAGTCAATCTGGAACTTGATTTGAATAAGAAGAGTTCCAAATCAATGAACAAAAGGCACTTGCCTACGTTATATATACATGAATACGAACAAATTTATCGCCCAAACCAAGCCTCGATGCCCTGCTTTCAGAAATGAATGGATCAGAAGAGGGCTGGGTTCTATTTCCGGGCCGGGGATCATACGTTATGGCCAATATGAAAACACTTCATGTAATGGAACGAACATCGCACAATGGAATCAACATTTTGTTCCTTGAACATGGTTTTGTGCATCCATGGATCATAAATTACAGTATTTAAATAACTCGATCGACATCAGCATGGAACAAAAAAGAGTTGTCAAAGATCCTATGCATCCAAAAAATAAATAAATAAATTACAATGTTTTTTGTATAAAAAATTATCAGATTGTTGTTTTTGAATAATTTTAAGGTGCTGGTATTAAAAATTAAAAAAAATCTAATATATTTTTTATTAGAAAATACCTCGTACCTTGCATTAAAATACCACCGAACACTAATAGACTATAAAAATATTACAGTAACTCACAATTACTCGATCCCTTGAAGAGGTATGGCTTAGCCAATGACCATCTTGCTGTAGTCTTATTTTTAATGGCGACATTCCATTCAACGAATAGAGACACAGATCAGAATCAAAAGTCCAGTCCAAGTTTCAATCTTCATGCCCTTTCGTGGCTCTTTTGGCTTGTGCAAGACCACCACGTTCTTGCTGTCACATCTGGTTATTGGATCACCTACTGAGGACATTGCTAGGTCACAGCTGCTAGCTGTGGTTGGGCAAAATTAGCAGGCACTACTTGCATTTCTTAGAACTCCAACCTCAAAGTTTATCGAAGTATGAAAAAGACGGGCGCCGCGCCGCCCTTTTTTATCCTCTATAAAACAATGGCATGGCTAGCTGTGGTGACCCTCCCTTGAGTGACACCATTGCTTGCGGTGACCATTTTATCGCATTGCATGGCTACATTTTCATGTCTTGTTCATGCTAATACCAGATGGAGCTTGCCAGTTGTGACTGACTCCTCAACCCAGGCCGAGACGCTTTGTATACAACCGTTCTACTATCTGCCTAGCCGCCACCACATTGCATGCACATTAGTGCCGTGATCCTTCCTCTTCCCTCCATCTAAACATGGAAAAGAGAGGAGAGAACCGTTCTACCACCACAACATGGCATGGACATGGTTCTACATTGGTGCTATGCTTCCTTTTCCCTCCATGTAAATAAGAAAAAGAAAAGAGAGAAAATATATGGTTGCGTTTGTGGGATTTTTCAAAGTGGAAAATTCTTTATTCGTGTATCAACGTAGAAGTTCTAATTCGATTTCTTTTCCAATTAGAATTCAATTATTTATTATTTAGATTCATGCACAAAATTCCTAATGCAAGAAAATATTTTGGGAGCTTTGACATATTTTAGTCAATAATTTGAAGATCTTGCTCTTATCTGTAAAGCCCTTAATTTATTTGACTAATGTCTTGTTGGCAGAACGAAATTATTATTTATCGTAAAAAACATTTTTATATTCCAGTGAGATTATTTTCAAATGTTTTTTTATTCTTCAGTTTTTCTATTTTTCAATCTTCTTCTCTCTTTTTTTCAGTTCTTTTAAACTATCTCTTTGATCTATGACTATAATAGTTGTAATGGTGGCTACAAAATAAATCTTTGATTCAAAAAAATATATTAAAATAACTGTTACAAATATTATAAATTTTTGACAGAACACAACACCATTGGTTGGGGACATGTCAAACTACGTCACCTGCGGGTAACAACCTTATTCGCCGTTGCTTCCTTCTTGAAGACCTTCTCTTCATTCTTCAATTTTGCCGCTTCCTTGATCCTCTCTTCATTATAAATACAAGGAAAAGAGAGAAATGGCTTCATGAGTATAAAATCTTGAGTTTTTCTTCTTTCTAGAAATGGCTTCTTTCAATGTTTCTTCTTGCCCTTCAACAACCACAAGAGCAGCTCGCTCTGGTTCCCAGTAAGTTTTTTTATTTTTTGTTATGCTTATTTTCGTGTTTTGACGGCTCTCTTGATGGCTTAACGTGTTAAAGTTTTCTACTTTTGGTTTTGTCTGCTCTTTTTTTATTTACATTTGTTTTGAAAGGTGAATGGTTTTCCATTTTGGTTGTGCAATCTAGAGTACCGGTGTCTGGATCGGTTGAACCTTGTGTTTGATTTTATATTTTTGTTTAAGAACTTGGTTTTTTCTGTTTTTCTTTATGGTGTGATTAGATCAAGAGTTTTTCGTCGTGTTTGATTTTAGAAGAGGGGCTAAAGAAAGGATAGGAATGATTGTTTGACTGCTAATGTCTGAGATTACTTGAAAAGAATCGAAATTCTTTATTGGTCATTCCGGTGACTGCATAGGATAGTTGACATGAATAATGCTTTATCATGATTCAAAGTTCTGATTTTTTTGTTGCACTTCTTAGCAATCCAGTGTAGTATATGTATGTTGCAGCTTGATTAGTTTATTGTTTTGGGTTGTGAAATTTGTGATTATATGAAATTATCAGCATAATGGCCATGCTCTGTCTACTGTTTCTTGGTATTTAAAGTAGCTATTGAGCGATATTTATGTGTAGGGCATGCAGGAACTTCAGATTGTTCAATGGATTACATGGTGTGAATTCATTTTCTGCAAATGGGAATGCATTGAATTTGGCATTGATCCGGCTGGATGGTAGTAAATCATTTTTTGGTATTAAGGGTGTTAGCAAAACTCGAGCCACGCTGATATCTGGTGATGAGCTACTGTCCTATTCCAATGACAATGGTGTTGTTGCAAAGAGTGCTCTTCTTGATAATGGTTCTGTTGGGGTTGACTTACAGCCTGAGGCAGTAGCATTTGGAGCCCTATCAGCGGATAATGCTTTCATCACTAATGATTTTTCCATTGGTAATGATGACCGTCAATTGGATTGCCCCTCAGAAGGGTTTTCTTCCATCCCTGACGCTATTGAAGATATTCGCCGAGGAAAGGTAGTTTTTTCCTGGATTTTGTGGGTAGTTTATAGTAGCATTTTCATGCCTTGTTGCTTCATAAAGATTTTTCATTACCGGTTTTCATTGCAGATTGTAGTGGTTGTAGATGATGAAGACAGAGAAAATGAAGGGGATCTCATTATGGCAGCAGAGTTGGCAACACCGGAAGCTATGGCGTTTATTGTAAAGCATGGCACTGGAATAGTTTGTGCGAGCATGAAAGGTGAAGATCTGGACAGGTTACAGCTTCCTTTGATGGTTAGGCAAAATGAAAATGATGAAAAACTTCGTACAGCTTTCACTGTGACTGTGGTATGTACTTTTCTGGCTTTGAGATTTCAAATCTAGAATATTGAGTCTCTCTTGTCAACATCGTTTGTGAGGATTGCAGTTCACCAGAAATATAATAAATTTCTTCATTTCACTAGAAGTATATGAACGCCCTGTATTTAATCGTTTTAGCCTTGGAAAACACTTTCTTTGTAGAATGATATATTTGAAAAGTATATAAAATGATTATATGCAAAAGAATGTTTGAATTTTTCTAATTTTATCCGTGATGATTCTGTTTCGAAGAAACAGAAATACCACACTAATAAAATAGTTCATTGCTCTACTTTCTGCAAAGCTTTACATTCAATGGTTTCTTCTCTGTCATGACAGAGGTTCTTAAAGTCATTCGCAGTCATTTCCAGACATGTAGCTACACAAAGATATTACTAATTGATCTTCTTGTACACTACACCGTCATGGTTCTCAATTTTTCTTTTGCCTGCAAACGACGTTTTATTAGGATGCTAAACATGGTACAACAACTGGGGTTTCGGCTAATGATAGGGCAACAACAGTGTTAGCTCTTGCATCCAAAGATTCAAAGCCTGACGATTTCAACCGCCCAGGCCACATTTTTCCATTGAGGTATAGGGAGGGTGGTGTTCTGAAAAGAGCTGGACACACAGAAGCTTCTGTTGATCTTGCCGTTCTAGCTGGATTGGATCCTGTTGCAGTTCTGTGTGAGGTTGTAGACGATGATGGCTCCATGGCTAGATTACCGAAGCTTCTTCAATTTGCAGAGAGGGAGAACTTGAAAATTATATCTATAGCTGATTTAATCAGGTAAAGTGTTTCCATCTTCCTTCTTCTGTAGCAGCTTTATGTTATCATCATCACACAAGAGATTATGGTTGAGTAACTTCATCGGTGTCAGGGGTTGATCTGGTTACTTATGTAATAAAGGAATATTTTGCCATTCTGGGGTTCTTAATGTGATTCTGTGGTAATGTCAGTTAACTGAAATACTATAATTGACAGGTATAGAAGGAAGACAGATAAGTTGGTAGAATATGCTTCTGCTGCTCGGATACCTACAATGTGGGGACCGTTCACAGCTCATTGTTACAAGTCAGTCTTGGATGGCATTGAGCATGTTGCAATGGTTAAGGTGAGCAATTATCATAATTTAGAGATCCAAACTCACAAATGTTACCCGAGTTGGGAAAATAATTGTGGTCATTTTCTTACAGCAGAAGACTAACTGCTTGCAAGGTTTTTGTGCTGTCGTTGCTACATTTTCCTTCAAACTTATAAATGGCTTGTAGAAATAGGATAGGGGAAAGGTATCTGAACCCCATGATATCAATTGTTAGAGTTATTATGATGTAGAATAGATTCTCTGGAAAGAACCTTTTCTAAACCAGGTTTGAGACCACATCTTGAAAGAAATAGGAATGAAAGAATGAACCATGCAGGAGGTCCATGCCAAGCCGGTTGGAACCTAGCTAATTCATAGCTTAATGTAGTTTGGTTGTTAGAACAGGAATACCTACACACACACACGCTCATGCAATCCTTCAGTCAACATATGATTTCGCTTCCAGTCAATAATGCAGAGAATGGAGAGTCGAATGTTTTCAATTTTCTGGTTTTTGAAACGCGAGAAGTCAGATATTTGGTTGTGCAGGGGCAAAAATGAAAGCAATTGTCATTTTACTTTTCCAGCTAGATAGAGTTTCTAAGGTCAAACACCCATTTTCAAAATTCTCACAAAAAAGAACTCTTCAAGTATTCCATACTTTCAAATTATTTTTCTGGTTTATACAGGGTGACATTGGAGATGGGGAGGATATTCTTGTGAGGGTACATTCAGAATGCCTCACAGGAGATATATTTCGATCTGCTAGATGTGAATGTGGGAATCAGCTGGCACTTGCAATGCAGCAGATTGAAGCTGCTGGCAGAGGTGTTTTGGTCTATCTCCGCGGGCATGAAGGGCGTGGCATTGGTTTGGGTCATAAACTCCGTGCATACAACCTACAAGATGATGGACGTGATACCGTGGAGGCAAATGAGGAGCTGGGGCTGCCTGTTGATTCACGAGAATATGGCATTGGCGCCCAGGTATACCCTAAACCACACAAAATGAAAGCATTCCATTTGTAACTTTAGGCTCTCATGAACCGTATCCCATGATCAAACTGAGGTGATAAAGGCAGCTGTGTTTTCTCCTAATCTTACAATGATATGCTCTGCATCCAGAGGTTTCAATCCTAGTTTCATTATGTAAATATGAACCACTTGGTTTCAATCCATTGGCCCATACCCTTTAACCATCTCAAGACATACTATCTCCACATTGATGGAAATGAGTGTGGATCAACAAAAATGCAGGGGATCTGGCAAACCACCTCCATACCATTTAGTGTTGCTGTTTTCCTCTTTTGTTTTTCTTAAGGTCAGAACAGCATGACATCAATGGAATTTCTTTGCAGATGTTACGAGATCTGGGTGTCCGAACAATGAAGTTGATGACAAACAACCCTGCAAAGTACATCGGGCTCAAGGGTTATGGATTGGCAGTTGCAGGAAGAGTTCCGCTATTAACTCCCATCACAAAGGACAGCAAGAGACAGCAATGGTAGTGATAATGGCAATGGTAATGGTAAATCCAGTGTCGACATTCCACCTGGTGTTGCTTCTGACTGGTAGACCAGTTGTATCCTCGCTTCAGACAGCCAGGAGTCAATTATGAGGTTCCAGTTGGGTTCTTTAACATGACAGAACGGCAAAATCATGAATTGGATTATGAAAAGAGCATAGATTCTTTCATTGTACTCAACTCAAAATCAAAAACTATGATTACATTGCTTTGCGAGAGAAAAATTCAATGTCTTAGCGAGTGTATTGAACAGCCATTCATTCTTTGTTTAATGTGTAACGTAGACAGAACAAAATAAATCTCATTTAATGCATTTCTAGCTTGATCATTGTAAGGAAGTTGAAGCGATCCTCTCTTGTTCACCCCATCAATTTAACTAGTTTAAACATGAAAACATGCGAGGCAGAACTTGATTGCTGTATCAAGATAAATTTAGTATTTTTTTCTTTTTTACCTGGTATCCTCACACCTAGGTGTATCATTTTCGGTTTGGTTTAATTTAAAACAAAAACAAAAAACCAAACCGAAACCGGTACAAACCGACCGGTTTAGGTTCGGTTTGGTTTTTTGGATAAAAACTGGTTTAAATCGGTTTGACTTGATTTTTTCAGTTTGGCTTGGTTTTTTCTAGATTTTTCAGTTTTGATTCGGTTCGATTTGATTTTAAAAAATTAACCAAACATATCTCAAAAGTTTAGTTTGATCTTGTTTTGGTATAAAAGTTTTGAATAATAGAGGAAAGTGGGTAGCACAACAATTATGAGCTGGAGTGAGCTTTCAAGCAGGTACAAAATTGTGCTTGTACAGATGTGTTTTTAAAAAATTTAAAAATATTTTTTTAATTTTAAATTAATTTTTTTATTATTTTAATATTCTAATATTAAAAATAATTTTTTAATAAAAAACTATTATTTCATTATATTTTTAAATAAAAAATATTTTAAAAAATAATCTCTACCATACACATAATACCCATAAGAGTTAAGATCACCAAACTCATCTAATTCCTACAAAACGATCGTTTGAACCTAAAGAAATATTACCCAAAACAGCATTTCTCCCATGAAAAAGTTTTTTGGTTGACTGTGTCTCTAAACTGTTAAAAAAAAGTTATTCATGAAACCAAAAAAAGAAAATAGAACTCATGGGATCATGATCTGATTTGATTTGGCTTGAAAAAACTAACATTAATTTTAAAAATATAAATTAGACTGGATTGAAAACCAGATCACACCGAATTAGTTCGTTTCAATCAAGGCTGGGTTTTTTTGGTACAAAACCAGAAAACCTAATCCTAAACTTGAAAGATTTGATTCACCAAACTGGAAGGAAAAAAAATAGTAAAGAGTACAAAGAACAAGTGCAGTCATTAAATTATATTCCTTTTTAAAATCAAACCGAACCGAGTAGATTTTATAATTTTAAAAATCAATTTAATCGGTTTTTCTCTTAATTTAGTGTTTCTAGTTAATTTTTATTTTATTTTCTCAATTTTCTCGATTGAATGGTTTTTTTAAACACTCAAGGTAAATATTTCTTTAGCTAGGTTTATATTATTATACTACTTCTATTTTAAAAAACTTGGGTATTATTATAAAGGTAACAGATCATATAATCAATGAAACTCCTTTCTTTTTTTTTTTTCAATTTAACTCCATATTTTTCTTTTTTTTCCTGTTTTTTATTTTAATTTCGTTGTTTTCTTTCAATTTTATACTCAGATTTTTTTTAACAGTTGTTGGAGTTGTCTTTAGACCAACCAAGTCTACAAAGTTACATTAGAACAACTCTTACATGATTTAATTTTAAACTCGAATTAAATAAAAAATTGAGTTGAGAGGTTTTTTATGTTACTTTCATCATTGTTTTTTTATTTCATCCTTAAACTTTTTTTACCAGTTAGTCAAGATGTTTTTTTATCGGTCAAGTTGATTGGATCAAGTTAAGGTAACTTTCACACTATTTAATTTTAAATACGGGTTAGGCAAGTAATCAAATTAGAAAGTTTCAAGATTGGTATGTTGGGTTAGTTTAATAAAAATATAAATAGTTCTCTATAACTTAAATATTTTTTTGTTATATTTAAAAAAAAAAAAAGTTAATATGACTTGCAACGTATTCACGTAGAAATAAACTAAAAGATTTAGGTTTTCCTATCCATAAATTATAACCTCTTTCACATTACTGTTTATAGCCAAGTTTTTCCTTTCATAGTCCCTTAGTTTTTTACTATTTTATGATGCGGTCATTCCTTTAAAATTCTATTTTCAAGGTCTTGTAATTTAATTAATTAATTAATTAATATATATATATATATATATATATATATATATATATATATATATATAAGAGATTGATTTCTACTTTACTATAATACTAGATAATTGGTCTACATTATACCATGGGATGATTAAAAAAAATTAATGTAAAAAAAATATCTAGGTGTTGTTAATGTTTTTTAGTTTAAAAATTTTTAATCATACAAGAATTGATTTGATATGTCTCGATCATCTTGTCGAGTCCAAAAACAATCTAGATAACTAGTAAAAATATAGTTTGAATCAAAATAACTATTTTAATATGAGATTTTTTTTTAATAAACATTGAGACAACAACATATTGGATTGATTCAGATCAATCAAAGTTAACATGTCAATTTGTATACCGAGTCATAAGATCATGATAACCTCAAAGAGAACAAATAAAAAAATAAATTATGAAACTCAATTTCCAATAAACTCAATGTTAAAAGATGAAACTGAAAAAATTAATTAAAAAAAAAACCTAAAAAATAACTTGGATTAATCCGGGTTAATATGTCAAACTCGCAACCTGAATCATGAGGCTAGTATAACCCAATAGAAAGCAAAATGAAACAAATTATAAAACTTAATTCTCAATCAACCCAATTTTGAAGAAGTTAAAAAAAAGGACATAAGAAAACGACTTGAGTCAACCAAGATTAACCCACCAAACCTATAACCCGAGTTATGAGATGGGGATAACCGTATAGAAAGTATTCGGAAACAAATCATGAAACCTAATTCTCAATCAACCCAATATTGAATAATAATATTGAGAAAAAAAATCAATTAGAAAAAGAGAAAAAAACTTGAGTTAACTTGTTAAATTCGTGATCCTAATTATAAGTTTGGGATCAACTCATAAAAAATAAATTGAAAAAGTTAAGAAACTCAATCCTTAATAAATATAAAGTTGAAAGATGAAATTGAGATTGAGATTGAAAGAAAAAACATGGAAAAAAAACAAAGAAAAAAAATATTATTCCAATAAATAGTATTACATAAAAAGAGATACAATAAAAACCATTCTCTTCTAGTTTTTTAATGTTAATGTAATTTACTTCTGAGGTTATGAAGAAAAATAGTCATGGTGTATTTATATAAAAATTTTGTATGGTTTCTATACTTTTATTTCTACTCATAATGAACTGTAATTTAAATGGTATTAGTTTCCACTATTTTCTTGAGAATCTTAAGTTCAAAGTCTATTTATAGCAAGTGAATTAGCCAAATCATTTGTACCCTAAAAAAATAATAAATTACTACGAGCATCTTATAATTTGATTTTTTATTTTTATTTTATAACTAAGTTTTTAAATATTAATTTTTGCAATTTAAACTTTGAAGGCGAGTAGCACTTTATATCCTCTGAGAGTTAGCACCAGAAAAATCAAAAAATATATATTTATTTATAAAGTTGTTATTATATTTGAAATAATTATTAAAATGTCCCTAAGGTCTAAAAATAAAAAAAAATCAACCAAAAAAAATGAAAAAAAAAGTAAAAGAGAGAAAGCATGAGGAAACAAAGAAAAGAAAAGGAAAAAAAAGAAGAAAAAGAGAGGCAGTCCTTCTCTACTCCACCATTAATCACTCTACGAGGTTCTACAGCAGTCTTCCTCCCCACATTACCATATAATTTTGGGTCTTTGTGTCTTTTAATGATGTCTTTAGAATGGTCCATCACAATTTATTAAAGGAAAAAACTTGTAATGAGAAAAAGCTTCATCGAGGTGGGGGTGATGCCGCATGACATGGCCATGCTTTAAAATTGCTTGGATTATAATGCTAAATATGTTATTTATTCTTCCACTAGCATTAATTTATTTAAATTTATTTAATTCTTATATTTTTAGCATCTAAATAATTTAAAGTCAGGTACTAGGGTGTTTGGCTTTGAGGTATGAGTGACTTCTTTTTATGGAACCCACATAAAAAAAACATATATTTTTTACTTTTATAAGGTGTTGTTTGTGCTTTAAAAAGGTTGTACTTAAAAAAAACAAATCACATCTCCAAACCAAGGACATATTAAATCCAACTCGACCATAAATCCTTCTCTGAAGTTCTATAACCCCCACCCCCAAAATCTCTCCCACTCCACCATCAACAACCTAAATCAATGGCAAGTGGAGCCTTTCTAAAAGATAAAAGATAAAATTGACCTTGTTACTTTGATTAGGACCTTGCTTCTAGGCTAGAGAAAAAAAAACCTAGAATTTTTAGGTAATTTTTTATTAAATTTATAACAGAGACTCGTGTCAAAGAATAACTATTGTAACAAGATGCGAGTTTAAAAAAAATTAGCACGAAGAGAAAGAATAAGTTGTGTGATAATGATTATCTTTAATATTTTAATATATATAATAATGTTATTGTTATTTTATTGATTTTTAAAATTTATTTTGATTTAAATTATAAAATATAATATTCAAAAACTCAATTTTTAAATAAAAAATAATCAAATTATGAGATACTTAGAGTAATTTTTTTTTTAAAAAAAAAACTAACCAAGTGATAGATGCGCTGTCCTTTAATAAATCTTACTTAATAAATTTATTTCCAAATAATGACCACGCGGCACCCTACGCGAACACGCTTTCCTTTTTCCGACCGTTAGCACATGGCAAAAGTTCTCTAATTATCTTTACTGTCCAAATTTCTCCGACTTTGAAAACTCCTACGCGCGTGTACGTTCCTGATTCATTTGACAGCTGTACTTAAAACCGTCTGATTGCTTGCTTGGCCACCAACCCAAAAGGACTTAAAACCGTGTTTTTTCCTAATCTTCATGCTGACGCTAGATAATGTGAAAATACAGATTATTAACAATTTTATTTAATTCATAAATGATAAATATTAGGAAATTATTTAAATTTACTTATTATATGCTTCTCTTCTTTTTACGATAATAAGATTTCTTAGATTACAGTTCAGTAATGTTTGAGAGATTTGTAGTAATTTTTATATTTTTAAATAGAAAATATCTAAAAATATGTTGGTTTTGTTTTTATTATTTAAATTTCTACGTATTCTAAAATAATAATCAAATATTATCTTAAAATATAGTTTATAGATTATGAATTTAATGATAATAATATTGTATTAGAGTTTTAATAGCCATATTCAAAAAACAAATTCTAATTATAGTAATATAGCCTTCATTTACTTAGAGCGGAGCAAGAAAAAAAACTTAAGGGGGACCAAATTAAAAATATTATTTTAAAAAGATTAATAGTAAGTTATTTTATACAGGGGAGGGGCTGGGAAAAATTTTCTTGCAGGGGCCGGGGCCCCTGCCTCCGCCACTAACTATACACATTGTAAGACCTACATCATTTCTTCTTTTTTATTTTTGAAAATGAAAATATTTCTACAATATTGAGGAATGTATCAAAATATTCGATGTTGATTTACTTCTGATCAAGAGTGTGGTTGCGGTTATTTTTTAAAGTACTTTTCACTTAGAAATGTATTAAAATAATATTTTTTTAAAAAAAAAAAAATTATTTTTTAAATCAGTGCATCAAAATGATCTAAAAATACCAAAAAAATATTAATTTAAAGTAAAGAAAAAAATAAAAAAAAATTTAAATTTTTTCAAAAACGCTTTTGAAACGCAAAAACAAACAGGCTAACGTAAGACCTATATCATTTCTTCTTTTTTTATTTTTGAAAATGAAAATATTTCTACAATATTGAGGAATTATTAGTACCCATAATAAAATTTTGATTTCAAAGCTGGATTTTTTATTAAAAAAATAAAACAATTGGTATTGATATTAAATTAATACAAAACATATTACTATCATTACATCACTTAAATAAATAAAAAAAACCTTTAATAAACTCTTTAATGTTGGATATTTAATCCTAAAACAAGCTGACTCATAAAAAAAAAGAATAAATAATACATTCCAATTAAAAAAAAATCATTACCGTTAATCGCCCTCGAAATTCGTGTAAAAAAATAAAGAAAAATCCTTGTAAAAAAAAAAAAACAATAATCCAACGGCTCTTAAATTAACCAGAAGTGTCCCTCTCTCTCTCTCTCCAAACCCCTATATATACCCTCTCCATCCTCTATTTCTTCTCGCACTTCACCGATACAAGCAAATCTCTCTCTCTCTCTCTCTGAGCTTATCACAGCCATTATCTTCCT
>Ga0307509_10005835_pt1 | contig 16891 bp, 7 predicted proteins | sample 10_EM_MG_FD_202245 | JGI IMG/M metagenome (GOLD analysis project Ga0307509, IMG submission 202245) | Populus trichocarpa ectomycorrhiza microbial communities from riparian zone in the Pacific Northwest, United States - 10_EM | ecosystem: Host-associated > Plants > Roots > Unclassified | place... | reverse complement strand
AGCAGATCGCCGGTCAGCGCCTGACGCTGCCACGCGGCGAAGTCCGCGTACTGCAGCGCCAGCGGTGCGAGCGGCGACGGACGACCTTCGGCGAACGCGGTGTACAGCGCGCCGAGCTCACGCGCGATCAGATCCATCGACCAGCCGTCGCACGCGATGTGGTGCAGCGTGATCAGCAGGACGTGCAGCTCGGCGTCCGAGCGCAGCAGGTGGGCGCGGAGCACCGGCCCTCGGGTGAGATCGAACGCCCGGTGAACGAGCAGCTCGAGGATCTGCGGGCGCGCCGCGCCGGCGCTGAGATCGATCACCTCGAGAATGTCCTGCGGCGCCTCCGCGATGTGCTGGATCGGCTGGCCGCCGCGCGCGGGGTACGTGGTGCGCAGCGCTTCGTGGCGCTCGATCATCGTCGCGAGCGCGACCTCGAGTGCCGCCACGTCGAGCGCGCCGCGCAGCTCCAGCGCGCGACTGACCGTGTAGCTCGTGTCGCCGGGGTCGAGCTGGGCGAGGAACCACAGCCGCTGTTGCGCGAACGACAGCGCGAGCCCGTCCCCGCTGCGCGGCACGGGCGCCAGGGTCTGCTCCCCCGCGCGCGCCGTGGGGTTCAAACGATCGAGCAGCCGCGCGCGCTGGGCAGGCGACAACCGCGCGAGCCGCGCGGCCCGGTCGTGCGAGCTCATCAGAGGACCTCGTCGGAGTCCGGCAACAGAACTAGCCCGGAGGCCAGCTTCGGGAACAAGTAGGTGGACTTCTGCGGCATCACCTGTCCCGCGTCCGCCGTCTGCTTGATCTGGGCGATCGTGGCGGGCCGCACCATCAGCGCGAGCTGGCCGTCGCCCCGGGCGATCTGATCGAGCGCGGCGCGCGTGTCGCTGACGTAACGAATGCACGAGGTCGCGCGGTCCGAGCCGTCGGGTACATCGATCCCAACGAAGTTGTACGGGCTGCGCGCGGCCAGCGCGGCGCGCTGCGCGGCGTCGAGCACGTCGTACGGCGGCGTGATGACCTGGGACAAAGTGACCCTGGCCGGGTCATAGCGGAGCGCACGAAAGGCAGTGATCTCGGGCATAACGAGAGAGGATGTCTCCCGGTCAACTCACACCTTGACCGCGAGTGGGGACTTTCTATCATTGACCGGAAACATTCGCACGCGAGAAATGGACTACTTCGATCATTGTAGTTCATTTAAGAGCGGCCACTGGCCAATCCAGTTCGAAACGCACGGAGCGACCACTCCCGTTGTCCGCTATTCTTGCTCGCAACGATGTTTTGGCGCTTACAGCGCTCGTGGAGAGTCAAAAATTGCCGCGACAGCCATAGGCCCTCAGAATTCGATATGGTAGTGGTCTGAATAAGTGTAGACGAGTGATTGATTAGATCGTCACGTGAGCGTCACGTGACGAAATGAGGAGTAGGTGTGACACTTCCATTCACGTGCTGAGGCGCAACTGTGACGCCTGACGACCCACTGCTATTGCTCGGAGGTGCCGCGATTCGCGCCACCCTCGATGGCCGGGAGCGCGAGATCCTCGAGGTGGTGAAGACCGCGTACGCGACCTACGGCCGTGGCGACCACGCCCTGCCGCACTCGAGCTTCCTGCGGTTTCCCGCCGACGACCGCAACCGGATCATCGCGCTGCCGGCGTACCTCGGCGATCCGTTCGTGATCGCCGGGATCAAATGGATCGCGTCATTCCCCGGCAACCTCGACCGCGGCATCGAGCGTGCGTCGGCGGCGATGTTGCTCAACAGCGTCGAGACCGGCCGGCCGCTCGCGGTGCTCGAGGCCTCGATCATCAGCGCGAAGCGAACCGCCGCCAGCGCCGCACTCGCGGCCGAGCTGCTGCATCCGGATCGCGCGGTCAGCGCTGCGGCGATCGTGGGATGCGGGCCGATCAACTTCGAGATCGTGCGGTTCCTTCGCGTGGTGTTTCCGGCGCTGCGCGAGCTGGTGCTGATCGATGTCGCTCCGGAGCGCACCGCGCAGTTCCGCGATCACATCGCCGCGCACGACTGGAACCTCGAGATCCGCACGGGGCCGATCGCGGATGCCCGATCCTGCCAGATCGTGTCGTTCGCGACCAACGCCGGACGGCCGTACCTGGATCGCGCCGAGGTGTTCGCCCGCGGCGCCACGGTCCTCCACGTGTCGCTGCGAGACCTGGCGCCGGAGCTCATCCTCCAGGTCGTCAACGTGGTCGACGACATCAGCCACGTATGCCGCGCCCAGACCTCGGTCCACCTGGCCGAGCAGGCCACCGGCAACCGCGACTTCATCCACGGCGAGCTGGCAGGTGTCCTGGCATCGAGCGCGCCGGTCCGCCGCCGGCCCGACGAGCTCGTCGTGTTCAGCCCGTTCGGCCTCGGCATGCTCGACATCGCGCTCGGCCAGTGGGTGTGGCGCGACGCGATCGCAAACGGTCGAGGCACGCTGATCCCCGACTTCTTCCCCCCCCACTGGACGGAGGCGTAATCCACCATGCCGATCTACACGGGACTCCTCGATCTGGTCGGCAATACGCCAGTGGTCGAGCTCCGGCACGCCAGCGGCGAGGACCGCGACGGCGTCCACCTGTTTGCCAAGCTCGAGGGCTACAACCCGACGGGTAGCATCAAGGATCGCCCGGCCGCGTACATCATCCGCAAGCTGTTGCTCGACGGCGAGATCAACCGCGAATCCACGATCATCGAGTCGTCATCCGGAAACTTCGGCGTCGCGCTGGCCGCGGTGTGCCGCGCCGAGGGGATCCGTTTCATCTGCGTGGTCGATCCGCTGATCCTCCCGAACAACCGGTTCCTGCTCGAGCAGTACGGCGCGGAGATCGACCAGGTGACGACGCGCGACGACTCCGGCGGCTATCTCAAGGCGCGGATCGCGCGAGTCCAGGAGCTTGAGCGCCGCATTCCCGGCGCGCGCTGGATCAACCAGTATGCCAACCCCGGCAACGCGAGCGCGCACTACTTCGGCACCGGGATGGAGATCTACAAGGCGTTCGCCGACGTCGGCCTCGACTACGTTGTGGTGCCGGTCAGCTCGGGCGGCACGATCACCGGCGTGTCACAGGTCCTCAAGTCGCTGTTCCCGCGGATCGCGGTCATCGCGGTGGACACAGTCGGCTCGGTGATCTTCGGCGGCCCGCCCAACTCGCGTCACATCCCGGGCATGGGCTCGAGCATCCAGCCCGAGATCCTCCAGCACGCCGCGATCGACCACGTCGTCATGGTGTCCGAGCGCGACATCGTGAAGAGCTGCACCGAGCTGCTGCAGGGCTACAGCCTGTTCGTCGGCGGTTCGTCGGGCGCAGCCTACCGCGGGGCGCGCCAGTACTTCCAGGATCCGGCGCATCGCGTGCTGAGCCCGGCGCCGGGCTACCCGCGGTGGCGCAACGATCGCGCGAAGCCCAACGTCCTGCTGATCTTCCCGGATCGTGGCGATCGCTACCAGTCGACGATCTACGACCAGGGCTGGGTCGATCGAACCCTGTCGCGCGTGTAGCCGCAGCGTCGGGCCGAGACACCTCCGCCGCGCTATCGCGCTCGGCAGCCGGTCGGGCGAAGGCTGGAACGCGAACTCGATGTCGTCGAGCGTCTTCACCGCCGGAAGGTGGGCGATCTGTACGCCCATGGCGACGCGATGCTTGGAGTCCATCTCGTCGCGGAGGAGCCCGTCGCGGAAGTCGAGGCACGTGGGCACCTTGCGAGCCGCCTTGGCGAGCACGGCTGCCCGGACTCGCGATCACCGCCACATTGCGCAAGAACAAGCTACTACGACGCTGCCTTGTGATCTGCGATCAGCTGATGCTCGACCAAGCGGTGGTAGGTGCCCCGCCGCGCCATCAGCTCGTCATGACGGCCTTGCTCGATCACGCGCGCGCCCTCGATCACCACGATGCGATCGGCATCACGCACCGTGCTCAACCGGTGCGCCACGATGATCGTGGTGCGGTCCTGCATCAGCCGGGCGAGCGCGGCATGGACGAGGCCCTCGCTCTCGGCGTCGAGGTTGGAGGTCGCCTCGTCGAGGATCAGCACCCGCGGGTTGGCGAGCAGCGCCCGCGCGAGCGCGATCCGCTGCTTCTGGCCGCCCGACAGCTTGGTGCCACGCTCGCCGATCAGCGTGTCGTAGCCATCGGGAAACCCGGTGATGAAGTCGTGCGCGTAGGCGTCGCGCGCCGCGGCCTCGATCTCGGGCATGAGAGCGCCGTCACGGCCGTAGTCGATGTTGTCGCGGATCGTGCCGGAGAACAGCACCGGTTCCTGCGCGACCATCGCGAGCGCCTTGCGCAGCTCGCCGAGCTTGAGCGCGCGGACGTCGACGCCCTCGACGAGGACGCGCCCGGCGTCGACGTCATAGAACCGATACAGCAGCGACAGGATCGTCGACTTGCCGGCTCCCGATGGGCCGACCAGGGCGATGACCTCGCCGGGCGCGACCTCGAGCGTCACGTCGGTGAGCACCGGTTGGCCGCGCCGGCTGGGATACGCGAACGACACGCCCTCGAGCTTCAGCGCGCCCTTGCCCGGTGGCAGCGCGATGCCCGGATCCGGATCGCGGATCTCGGGCACGGTGTCGATCACCGCGAACAGCCGGTCCGTTGCGCCGGCCGCGCGCTGCAGCGCGCCCCACAGCCCGGCGAGATCGGCGAGCGCCTCGGCGACCAGAAACGTGTACAGAAAGAACGAGGTGAGGGCGCCCGAGGTGAGCTCGCCGCGGATCAACGCGCGGCCACCGAGCCAGATCATCGCGGCGACGGCGACGTAGCCAGCGGTCATCGAGGTCGACAAGAACCACGACCGCCAGCGCACGAGCTCGAGCGTCCGGTCGAACGCGCGCTCGACGCCGCTGCGGTACCGGCCCGCTTCGTACGCTTCCCGGACAAACGACTGCACGGTGGCGATCGCGCCGACCGACTCCTGAACCTGACCGGACACCTGCGCGAGCTCGTCGCGCACGGCGCGCGTCATCTTGCGGATCCGGCGACCGAAGTAGATCGCGGTCAGCGTGATCGGCGGGACGATCGCGAGCATCAAGAGCGTCAGCTTGACGTCGATGACGAACAGCAGCACCATCGCGCCGATCATCTGGATCGAGTTGCGCAGTGCCATCGACAGCTCGCTGCCGACCACGCCTTCGATCACCGTGACATCCGACGCCAGGCGGCCGACCAGCTCCCCGCTGCGCCGCTCGTGAAACCACCCCAGCGGCAGGGTCAGCACGCGATCGAACACCATCCCACGCAGATCGGCGACGACGCGCTCGCCGAGCCAGCTCACGCTGTAGTGCCGCAGCCACACCAGCGCCGCGTTGACCACGAATACACCGATCAGCAGCACGACGATCAGATCGAGATCCGTGGTGGTGTGCGCCGCCATCCCGACGTCGACCGCTTTGCTCGCCGCCCACGGATACACCAGCGTGATGCCGGACGCCGCGCACAGCGCGACGAGCGCAACCAGGAACCGCGCACGGTGTGGCCGGATCAACGGCAATAACCGCCGCAGCACGGCGACCTTGCGGCCATCGCGCTCGCGATCCGACGACTCGATATACGGTTGCGCCATCCGGCTAGGCTTCCATGCCCTCGAAGAAGGCTGGCACCGGCTGCGTGACGCCATCGGCGACGGCCCGCTCGAAGACATGGCTTCCGAGCGCGAGGTCGAGCATACCGAGGCCGAACGGAGAGAAGATTACTGGTCGCGAACGGTCGACCTCTCTGCGTCCGAGCAGAAGGTCGGCGAGCGTGCCGGTGATGAACTCGGTGTGTCCGCTTGCCCTCTGCGCGAGGTGCGGCGACGTCTCTGCGCGGAGCACGTGGTCGACGTCGTCCACGAAGTTCTGCGCGGACAGCAGGAGCTCGGGTGCGAGATCGCGGAGCGAGATGTTCAGCACCACGGGTGCGTGGCGCAGGACCGCGGGGTCGTACAAGTACGGCCTCGGCGCGACGGTTGCGAGCACCGTCAAGTCGCAGGCGGACACCACGCTGTCGGCGTCGGACGCCACAGTTACCCCCACGGGGCGCTCGAACCCGGCCAGCTCGTCCGCGAACTTCCGTGCGCTCGCGGCCGACAGGTCGTGGACGTGGATCTCGTCGACCTGAAAGCCGCTGCCCAGCAGGAAGCGGCGCACCCAGCGCGCGATCAGCCCGGTGCCCACGAACCCGAGGGAGCGCACCCTGCGCGACCGTCCCCGCAGCTCGAAGGCCGCCAGCGCGGCCGATGCCGCGGTGCGCGCGGCGGAGATCACGGATGCCTCGAGCAGGGCGTAGGGGTAGCCATTGTCGTGGCGGTTGAGCACGAGCACCGCAGACGCGCGCGGAATGCCGGTCCTGACGTTCTCCGGATAGCTCGCGATCCACTTGATTCCCGACACGCTCCACGGCGCCATGAGGTGCGCCGGAAGCGCGATGATCCGGGAGGTCGGCGCGTCGGGCATGCGCAGGAAGCTGCTGTGAGGAACGACTGCTTTCCCCTCGTCATGGCTGAGATAGGCGCGGCGCACCACGTCGATGCACCCGTCGAGATCGGCCTCGATCACACGACGGATCGGCAGCGCGCCGAGAACATCAAATGACATCGCAGATGTGATTGTCATACGCGCCTTACACGTCAGGTTGTCTGAGCTCGGCGAGCTCAGTGCTGTTGCGGACATTCTCGGCGACCCACTCGTCCGAGAAGATGGTGTCGAGGTGGCGCTCGCCGCGGTCCGGCAGGATGAGCACGCAGTTCGAGCCCGGGCGAAGAGAGTGCTTGATCGAATGGAGCGCCTCCAGCTTGGCATAGATGCTGAGGTCGATGGCGCGACCTCTCGTCTCTGCACCCTCAAACCGCAACGAGGTGCCCCTCACCGGACAGCGTCTCGAGGTCGACGCGCGCGATGCAGCGGACCTTGACCCCGTCGAGCGTCAGGCCGCCCTCGAGATGCACCTTGCCCGACGGACGCACGAAGTCCGCCTGGCTGAGATCGCTGGCGGCGCGGTCCAGCTCGAAGCCGAGCTCCGTGCCGCCGCGCGTTCCGGTGAAGCGGACGTGGACGTGGCCGAGCTCGATGCGGCTCTTGAGCGCCTGGGCTGTCCTCTCCGGTCGCAGGCTGACCTCGATGGGATGGCCTCCAGAAGACAACCTGTGGACCAGCGTCTCCTCCTCCGCGTCGGGGGCGTCGGTCGGCGGCGGCTCGGCCGCACGCCGGCGCGCGTCCTCCTCCATCTGACGCCGCAAACTGAGCGGCCGCATGTCCGTCCAGACCTCCCGGATGTGTGCCAGGCAGTCGGCCTTGTTGCCGCTCTTCCCTGCCTCCGTCCAGCCGAGGGGAAGCGGCTTGTAGTCGGGCCAGATCGAGTATTGCTCCTCGATGTTCACGACGACCTTGTACCCGCGTTCGTCTTCGCTCGTGGATTCGAATGTGCTCATGAGACAGCTCCTTATGTTCGATACTCAGGTTGATCAGACAGGCAGGACTCGGGACCCTCGAGATCAAGAGACCCCGTAGCGGCCCGGATCTGCCGGGCCAGCGCCGCGACGTAGGGCGGCTTCAGCATGGTCGCGTGGCTTCCCGGGGTCTCGTGGACGCGCACGCGACCGGACGTCAGCTCTCCCCAGCGCAGGGTCGGGTCCTTGCGGCGCAGGGCGATCGTCCCTTCGCGCGCGGTCTCGCCCGCGGTCCGGCTCGCGGCCTTGAACAGGGTCACGGGGCCCTCGTACGGGCGCGGCACGTAACCGTGGACCGCCCGGCGGTTTGCACGCAGCGCATCGAGCAGGCGCGGCACTCCGACGCGCAGCTCGTGCACCGCTTCGACGCGCTCGACCGCCTGCTCGAGCCGCTCGGCGTGCGTGCTCCCTGGAAGGCTGGCCGGTGCAACGCCGAACTCCTCGCACAGCGCCTGCACGAACAGCCGGTCCTCGTCGTCCTTGGCATCGGCGCGGCCCCGGCACGCCCAGCCGTTGCTGTCGATCAGCAAGAGCTGGGAGACGCGCTGGCCCGCGGACACGAGTTGCTGCGCCATCTCGTACGCCACGATCCCGCCGAACGACCAGCCGCCCAGCTGGTACGGTCCCTCGGGCTGCACCTCCTGGAGCTGCGCCACGTAGTGGCCGGCGAGCTCTTCGAGCCGGGTGTGGAGCGCCCCGCCGCCGTAGAGTCCGGGCGTCTGGAACGCGTAGAACGGCTGCTCCCGACCCAGGCTGCGCGCCAGGTCCGTGTAGCAGAGCACGTCGCCGCCCGCGGGGTGCACGAAGACGAGCGGCGGGCGGCGCCCGGCCGGCTGGAGCTTGATCAGGCAGGAGGACGCGAGCGGTGCGGCGTCGGGGCGCAGCGTGGCCGCGAGGTCCTCGATGGTCCCGGTCCGGAACAGCTGCGAGAGCGGAAGCGCGCGCCCGAACGAGCGGCGGATCCGGTTCATCAAGCCCACCGCGAGCAGGGAGTGGCCGCCCAGCTCGAAGAAGTTGTCGGTCACGCCGACCTCCGCCAGGCCGAGCACCTCGCCCCAGATCTGCGCGAGCTCGCGCTCGATGTCGTCACGCGGCGCGACCCGGGCGCGCGGCTCCCGCGGCTCGAGCTCGAGGAGGCTCGCTAGCCGCTGGCGGTCGATCTTGCCGTTCGGCGTGAGCGGAAGGGCGTCGAGCACCATGAGCTGCTCCGGGACCATGGCCTCGGGCAGGCGCTCGCGGGCATGCCGGCGCAGCTCGCTGGTGGTGAGCGCGGCGTCGCCGACCACGTAGGCCACGAGGCTCGCCGTGCCGGACGGGCCGTGGCTCGCCAGCACGACGCTCTGCTGCACGGCCGGGTGCGTGTCGAGCGCCGCTTCGACCTCGCCGAGCTCGATGCGCACGCCGCGCACCTTGACCTGGCTGTCTGCGCGCCCGAGATACTCGAGCGCGCCGTCGTCGCGATAGCGCACGTAGTCGCCGGTCCGATACAACCGGCCGCCAGGCTCGGCGCCGAACGCATCGGGGACGAAGACGGCGGCCGTGCGATCGGGGTTGTGCACGTAGCCGCGCCCCACGCCCGCGCCGCCCACGCACAGCTCCCCCACCACGCCGACGGGCACCGGGCGCAGGGCGCCATCGACGACGTACAGCTGCGTGTTTGACACCGGTCGACCGATCGGAACGGTCACGGCCTCGCCGGCCCTGGCGTGATCGATCACGTGATGGGTGACGTCGTCCGAGCATTCCGTCGGCCCGTAGGCGTTGAGCAGCGGAATCTCCGGGTACAGGTCGAGCCAGCGACGGCACAGCTCCGGGGGAAGCGCTTCGCCCGTGGGTACGAGCCAGCGCAGCGAGGGCAACCCCGGCGCCGTGGGCGAACGTTCCGCCTCGTGCCACAGCATCCGTAGCATGGTGGGCACGACCTCGAGGATCGTGACCTCGCTGGCGATGACGCGCGCGAGCAGCTCGGCCGGATCATTGGCAACCTCATCCGGGACGATCTCGACGCTCGCGCCGACCAGCAGCGGGCTCAGGGCCTGCCAGACGGAGATGTCGAAGCACTGCGACGCGGTCTGGGCGACCCGATCTCGCGCGGTCAGCCCCAGGGCGTCCACCTTTGCGAGCAGGTGATTGATCATGCCGCGCTGCTCGACCATGGCCCCCTTGGGCACGCCGGTCGATCCGGAGGTGAAGATGACGTAGGCGCACTGACGCGGCGCGATCACCGCGTGCAAGTCACCGGTGGGCCGACCCGCTGCAAGGAGCGGGTCGATGGCGACGAGGTTCGGACGGTGGTCGAGGTGCGCGAGCGCCGCGCGCGCGGTGTCCTCGAGTCCCGCTCCGTACAGGAGCCAGGGGGCCTGGCTCTGGCGCAGAAGGTGCGCGAGGCGGGGCGCTGGCTGCGGCGGGTCGAGCGGCAGGTAGGCGGCGCCGGTCTTCAGGATCGCGAGCACCGTCACCCAGAGCGCGGCGTCACGCGTGGCGAGCACGGCAACGACCATCTCGGGGCCGATGCCGCGCTCCACGAGCGCGTGTGCGAGCTGGTTGGCGCAGGCGTTGAGCGCGCGATAGCTGAGACTCTCGCGTCCGCAGGACAGCGCCACCGCATCCGGCGTTCTGGCGACCTGCGCCTCGAACAGCCCGTCGAACGAGCGCTCCAGCGGGTAGTCGGTGGCGGTGTGGTTCCAGCGCTCGAGTAGCTGCGCGCGCTCGGGCGCGGCCATGAGCTCGATGGCCTCGATGTCCTGATCGGCATTGCGGACCACGCTGTCCAGCAGATTCCGCAGGTGCTGGCACAGCCGCCGGGCGGTGCTCGGCTCGAACAGATCGCGGCTGTACTCGAGCGCACCGACGATTCCGTCGGGATGGTCCGTGAGGATCAGCTCGAGGTCGAACTTGGCCGTGGAGCCCGATTCGCCCAGGGGCGACACCGTGAGCCCCGTCAGCGCCACGTCCCCGGGTTGCGCAGTCTGCAGCAGGAACATGACCTGGAACAGCGGCGCGCGGCTGAGATCTCGCGGTGGATTGAGCTCCTCCACGAGCTTCTCGAACGGCACGTCCTGGTGGTTGAACGCCGCGAGCGCGACCTCCTTCTCGCGCAGCACCTGCGCGCGGAACGTGGGCCGACCGGAGAGGTCGGTCCTGAGCACGATCAGATTGACGAAGAAGCCGATCAGGCCCTCCAGGTCGCGTTCGGTTCGATTCGCGACCGCAGTGCCCACGCTGATGTCGTGCATTCCGCTGTAGCGCATCAGCAGCACCTTGAACGCGCTCATCAGCAGCATGAACAGCGTCACCCCCTCGCCCTGCGCGAGTCGCCGCAGCCGCGTGCTCAGCTCGGGACCGAGCACGAGCGGCTCGCGTGCTCCGCGGTAACTCGCGACCGGTGGCCTCGGATGGTCGGTCGGAAGCGCGAGCAGCGGAGCGCCCTCGAGCCGCTCCTTCCAGAAGCCCACTTCACGCGCCAGGACCGCGCCCTGCAGGTACTGGCGTTGCCACTGGGCATAGTCAGCGTACTGCAGCGGTAGCTCCGCGAGCGCGTGGGCCCTGCCCTGCGCGAAGGCCTCGTACAGCGTGCAGATCTCGCGCTCCAGCACGCCCTTCGACCACGCATCACTGACGATGTGGTGGACCGTGAACAGCAGCACGTGATCACGCGGCCCGACCACGAGCACGGTCACGCGCAGGAGCGGCCCCGTGCGCAGATCGAACGGGGCCCGCGCGTCGCGCGCCATCCTGTTCGCGACTTCCTCGCGCGTCGCATCCGGCCCGAGCGACGTCAGATCGACCACGTCCAGCGGACGCTCGTGGAAGGCGTCGATGATCTGCACGGGCTCCTCGCCGTGCAGCGCGAAGCGCGTCCTCAGCACCTCGTGCCTGCGCACGATCTCGTTGATCACGCGCTCGAGCACCTTCAGATCGAGCTCGCCCTCGAGCCGGATGCTCCCCGGGCAGTTGAAGACCGGCTTGCCGGGCTCCAGCTGGTCCAGGAACCACAGTCGCTGCTGCGCGAACGACAGGCGCAGCGCGCCGTCTCGCGGGGCCCTGACGAGGGGCGGGGCACGGCGCTCGCCGCCGCGAGCCATGAGCGCCAGGGCCGTGCGCGACAGACCGTCGACCGTGGGCTCGTCGAAGATGCTGCGCACGGGGAGGTCGATCGCGAGGTCCCGGCGCACGCGCGCCGTCAGCTGGGTCGCGAGCAGCGAGTGACCGCCGAGCTCGAAGAAGTTCTGATCGACCGACACCCGGTCGACGCGCAGCACCTCGGCAAAGATGCCGGCCAGGATGTCCTCGACGGGCGTGCGTGGCGCGCGGAAGCTCGCCGTCGGGTCCACCGCCCGCAGCTCCGGTCGCGGCAGGGCGCGCCGGTCGAGCTTGCCGTTCGGAAGCAGGGGCAGCTGGTCGAGCCAGACGAAGAAGTCGGGCACCATGTACCCCGGCAGGCGCTCGGCCAGCCGCTCGCGCAAGGCGTGGTCGGCCGGGCGGCTCGCGTCGCCTCCGACCAGGTACGCGACGATGCGCTGCTCACCGTGCTCGTCGCGCTCCGCGATCGCCACGCACTGCCGCACCGCTGGCTGTTCTGCGAGCGTCGCCTCGATCTCGCCCAGCTCGACCCGGAAGCCGCGGATCTTGATCATGTGGTCGGTCCGACCGAGGTAGGTGAGTGCACCGTCGCGACGGCGCCGCGCGAGATCCCCGGTGCGATACATGCGGGCGCCCGGTTCACCCTGGAACGGATCGGGCACGAAGCGCTCGGCCGTCAGCTCCGGCCGCCGCAGGTAGCCGCGCGTGACGCCCGCGCCGCCGATGTACAGCTCGCCCTGGGCGCCGACGGAAAGCAGATCGAGGGCGGAATCGAGCACGTGAATGCGTGTGTTCTGGATCGGCCGGCCGAGCGGGATCTCCCGATCACCCTTGGCCACGAGATGGGTCGCCGACCAGACCGTGGTCTCGGTCGGTCCGTACATGTTGTGGAGCGCAGCGTGGGTCCTGGCGCCCAGCTGCTCGGCCAGACCCGGCGAGAGCTCCTCTCCGCCGATCAGGAGGTGGTGCAGGCGCAGCAGGGCTGCGTGGGCATCCGTCTCCACGACCAGCAGCTTCGCGAGCGAGGGCGTGCACTGGAGGTGCGTCGCCTGGTGGCGCGCGATCTGCGCCAGCGCTTCGGCCGGCGACGCATCGTGGAGGACGACCTGCACGCCGCGCGTCAGGCTCCACAGGATCTCGAGCACGGAGATGTCGAACGAGATGCTCGTCACCGCCAGCCACACGGCGCCGGGCAGCGGCTCGAGGCATCGGTCCATGGCCGCCATGAACTGAGCGACCTGGCGGTGCGGCACGCAGACGCCCTTCGGGCGACCGGTCGAGCCTGAGGTGTAGATGACGTAGGCGAGCTGATCGAGAGCCGCGCTGCTCGTCCTGTCCGTGCGCCGCCCGGAGCCCACGCTGCTCAGGTCGATGCGCCGCGCCGTGCTCTGGCCGAACAGCTCGCCGGTGCGGGGCTGGACGAGGAGCACCGTCGCGCCCGCATCGTCCGCCATGGAGCGGAGGCGCTCTGTCGGATAGGTCGGATCGAGCGGCAGGTAGGCGCCACCGGCCGCCAGGATGCCGAGCAGCCCCGCGACCATGTCGACGCCGCGCTCCGCACACAGTCCGACCACGCTCTCGCCGTCGACGCCGTGCGCGGCGAGCTGCGCGGCGACGGCCTCGGCCCGCGCGGCGAGCGCGGCGTAGCTGAGGCGGAGCTCGCCGTGGACGAGCGCGATGGCGTCCGGCGTGAGCCGGGCACGCGCCTCGAACACCTCGTGGATGGTGCGGAGCTCGCCCGGGTCGCCCGCCGTCGCGTTCCAGTCGACGAGTTGCGGACGCACATCCCGCTCGGTGAGCCACGGGAGGTCGCGCAGGCAGCGCGCGGGTTGCTGGACGATCGCGCCGAGCACCTGCTCGAGCTGCGTCAGCATGCCGCGCACGGCGTCGGGCTCGAACCGATCGAGCGCGTGGGAGGCGTGGAGGCCGACGCGCTCGCCGAGCGCGATGGTGAGCGTGAGCGGGTAGTTGGTCCGCTCGACCTTTCCGCACGGCGCGAGGCGCAGCACCTGCTGGGTCTGGAGCCCTTCCTCGACCGGGTAGTTCTCGAACACCAGGAGGGTGTCGAACAGCGGCTCGCCGCGCGGGACCTCGCTGAGGCCCTGGATCTGCGCCAGGGAGGAGAACTCGTACTGGGCGAGCTCGCTCTGCCGGGCTTGCAGCTGCAGAAGCCACGGAACGAGCTCGGCCGCGGGCGGCACGCTGACGCGCATGGGCAGCGTGTTGATGAACAGACCGACCATGCGCTCGATGCCGTAGACCGGCGCCGACCGTCCGGACACCGTCACGCCGAACACCACGTCGCGCTGGTCGTGGAAGCGGCCGAGCAGGAGCGCCCATGCCGCCTGGATCAGCGTGTTCAGGGTGATGCTGTGATTCCGCGCGAAGCCGGTCAGCGCCTTGCCGAGCTCCGCGGTGATCTGCAGGCTCTGCTCCTCGTACGGGGCGCCGATCGGAGCTGCGCTCTCGCGCGCGCGCACCGGCGCCAGGGTCGTGGCCGTGACACCCGCGAGCCAGCTTCGCCAGAAGCTCTCCGCGGCGGCGGGCTTGCACTGGCGCAGCCAGTTGATGTGATCCCGGTAGGGACGGACCGGCTCGAGCATCAGCTCGCGGCCCTCGCGGTACGCCTCGTAGAGCCGCACCACTTCGTGGAGGACGAAGTACTTGGACCAGCCGTCCATCAGCAGGTGGTGGTAGCTCCAGACCACGAGCCACCGCTCGTCTTCGAGCTGGACCAGGCCGAGGCGCATGAGCGGTGCGCGCGCCACATCGAAGCCTGCAGCGGTCGCCTCGGCCAGGACAGTCGCGAGCTCGTGGTCCTGCTGCGCACGGTCGAGCCCCCGCAGGTCGTGGACCGCCATGGGGAGCGTCACGTGCTTGTGCACGGCCTGCGCCGGCTTCTGCAGCTTCTCCCAGTGGAACGAGGTGCGGAGGGCCGGGTGGCGGTCGAGCGCGTGCTGAAAGGCGCGCCGGAAGGCGGGCACGTCGAGGGGACCGCGCAACGTGTAACGCAGCTGCCGGAAGTAGGCGTCGGACTCCGGCGCATACAGCGCGTGGAACAGCATGCCCTCCTGGAGCGGAGAGAGCGCGTAGATGTCTTCGATGGCGGCGCGATTCATGGCGGTCCTTCTCCGTCGGGCTGCTCGATGCCCGTCAGCAGGCTATCGAGCTCGGCCTGACTCAGGTCGGCGTCGGGAAAGTCGGCAGGGCTGTGTCCCCCCGCGCCGCCGGACAGGCAGTGCTGGATCAAGGCCCCGAGCGCCGTGATGTAGTGCTGACTCAACCGCTCCACGGTCTCGCGGTCGTGCACGTGCTCGCTGTACGTCCAGTCGACGCGCAGCACGCCGTCCACGATGCTGCCGTTCACGTAGAGCAGGCAGTGACGGCGGGCCTGGGCTGCGCGCTGCGGGCCTGTGCCCTCCTCGGCGAACCCGAAGTAGCCCGACGAGGCCGGCGTTCCGTTGAACTGCCCCAGGTAGTTGAAGTTGATCTCCGGATCGGGGAGCTGCCGCAGGCGCGCCGCGATCGGCGGGTCGCCCAGGTAGCGCAAGAGGCCGTACCCGAGCCCGCGCCGCGGAACGGCTCGCAGCTGCTCCTTGACGGCCAGGAGCGCGCGGCCCGGCGCCGCCCCGCGGTCCAGCGCGATGACCATGGGAAAGTGGGTCGTGAACCAGCCGACCGTGCGCGACACGTCGATTGAACCGCACTGCCCTTCGGCAGTGCTGCCGGACGAGGGCAGGCCCCGTCCGTCGGTCGATCCGCACTGCCCTTCGGCAGTGCTGCCGTCTCCGAGGTCTTCGCGGCCGTGGCCCTCGAGCTCCACGTGGAGGTGCGAGCGGCCCGTCCAGGCGCCGTGGACCTGGGCGAGCGCGGTCAGGAGCACCTCCTCGATCTGCGTGTGATAGACCTGCGGAACCTGGCGCAGGAGCGCCGCGGTCTGCTCGTTGCCGAGCGCGGTCGAGATCGTACGCATGCTCGCCTCGACCGCGCCGCCGGTCTGGTGGTCGCGCGGTAGCGGCGCGAGCGCGGCCGTGACCTTCGCTAGCCAGAATGGCGCCTCGTCGCGGAGCGGCTCGGAGCGCGCGCAGGCCGAGAGCCGCTCGGACCAGCGCTTGAACGAGGTGGTCTTCGAGGGGAGGCGCGCGGCCGCGCCAGCGCTCAACTGCTCGCAGGCAGCCTGCAGGTCTTCGAGCAGGATCCGCCATGACACGCCGTCGACCACGAGGTGGTGGAGCACGATCAGGAGTCGTGCAGGTCGCTGTGCGCCGAAGCAGAAGTAGTGGCCGCGCAGCACGCGACCTGTGCCGAGGTCGAGGCTCGCCTGCGCCGCCGCCACGGCCTGCGCCAGCCGCGCGGGCCGCTCCGCGTCGGGTACGCTCGACAGGTCTGCACGGACCAGGGTGAGCGACGGCAGCTCGGCCGGGAGGTCCTGCCGAATACCGCCCGCGTCCGTCACGAAGCGCGCGCGCAGCATGTCGTGGTGTGCGTGCAGCGCCTGCAGCGCCTTCTCGAGCACGTCGGGATCGAGGGTCGGGCTGACCTCGAGCATCAGCGACTGGTTCCAGTGGTTCCAGTACTCCGGCGACTCGCGCGTGTGCTCGAAGAACCAGTGCTGAATGGGCGTGAGCGGCACGTCGCCCGAGACCGGACCGGCCTCGTACGCGGGCCTCACCGACGGCCGCACGACCGCGGCGAGCTCCGCGATGGTCTGGAACCGGAACAGCTGGCGTGTCTCCATCCGCAGCCCGGCCTGCGTGGCCCGGGCGACGATCTGAATACTGAGGATCGAGTCGCCCCCGAGCCGGAAGAAGTTTTCGTGCACGCCCACCTGCTCGAGCCGCAGCACCTCGGCCCAGATCTGCGCCAGCTGCTGCTCCAGCTCGTTGCGCGGCGCGACGAAGGGCTGACCGCGCGTGAGCGCCGCCGCGGCCTCGGGCGCGGGCAGCGCGGCGCGGTCGATCTTGCCGTTGCCCATGCGCGGAAAGCCATCGAGCACGAAGATCCCGGCGGGCTGCATGGGCTCCGGAAGCCGGTCGCGGAGGAACGCTCGCAATCCGTCCTCGGCGATCTCCGCACGTCGCGCCGGCACGATGTACGCATTGAGCTGCGCACGATCGGACGGTCCGTCGCGCAGCACGACCGCACTCTCCTCGATGCCAGGGTAGTCGCGCAGGATCGCCTCGATCTCGCCGAGCTCGACGCGGAAGCCGCGGATCTTGACCTGGTGGTCCCGGCGGCCCAGAAAGTCGATCGCGCCATCGAGCCGCTGCCGCGCGAGATCCCCGGTGCGATACAGGCGCTCGCCCGCGTGCCTCGCGTGCGGATGCGGCACGAAGCGCTCCGCCGTCGCGTCCGGTCGCCCGAGGTAGCCGCGCGCGACGCCGCT
>Ga0307509_10005834_pt1 | contig 16891 bp, 19 predicted proteins | sample 10_EM_MG_FD_202245 | JGI IMG/M metagenome (GOLD analysis project Ga0307509, IMG submission 202245) | Populus trichocarpa ectomycorrhiza microbial communities from riparian zone in the Pacific Northwest, United States - 10_EM | ecosystem: Host-associated > Plants > Roots > Unclassified | place... | reverse complement strand
ATAGGGATCCATATGGTATTCGTGTAACCTGACAGGTCACGTTACGCGGAAATCTCGAGATAGTGTATGTGGTGTTGAAAAAAGTGCAATTTGCACTTTTGAGGAAAATAGGGGAGGGGAAGCTTGATATACATCAGACTCTGATACCGTACCGTTCTAGTACTGTACCGCCGTTACATCCCCACCCATCCAGCCTTCGGATCCTCCACTGTAACGAAGCGCAGCAGAGCACAGCGCATACCGTGGGGCTGCCGAACGCCGGAATAATCCACTCCCTCCCTCCCTGCTGCCCTATCTTAACCCTGTCCACCGGGCCTTACGGAACACGCTAGTTTGAGGTAGTTTCGACTTCCTCTCGTACGTGTTTATTTATTTTATTTGCCGGGTGCTTTTGCTTCGCATGAGTGGAATATTGCTTATCAAAGGGCTGCGGGGAAATCACTCAGGCTGGAGGGGAGCGGACGCAAGAGGAAGGGAGGAACCGGGGGGGCTGGGTTGGGTTGTTATCGTGGGATAATGGGTGGAGGACGGGTTAGGATGGATGAATGAGTGAGTGGATGGGAGTGGTAAGCTTACCCACCAGTTAGTTCCGTTTTGTTGTTTACAGGATGGGGGGAGGTGTCGGGTTAATATTAGTTATCAGGTATTCGAGGTTAGATGGTAAGGAAGGGGGGGCAGTCCCTAGGTCTAGACATCAGGGATAAACTAGCGCGATATGGATATCTTTATGCTACCCCCCCCAGCCGTATGATACCATCCTACCTAATCGTGAAGCTGCCCCACACCTCTGTCCGTTACAAGACAGACATCAGCAAGCTCACTGTAAATCACTCGCATTATGCCTATTCCTTACACACTACTGATACGAGTGTTTGGCCGTATACAATATCGTAGCCCTAGGCACGTGAACTTGTGAATCGCCGCGTCGCACAGATACCACTTATGGTGGTTGATAGTGTTTATTGATTGATGAAGGTGGTATCATACCCAGGAGAGGGCGTATATGACTTGTTTTTGTCTGTCAGGGCTTGGTAATGGAGGGGCCGCCCGGGTGCAGTTATGTTCTAGAAGGGTTTCCGAGGCCCTTTTATTCTTTTTCACGGTATTATGCTGCGATAGAGTGCACTCGTGGGTTGAACGGGGCGTGCGCGATGGGGAGTGGGTAATGGTACGTACATTCCTTCGATTTGGTATTCGCAAGGATCTCATTTCTGCCTACTGTCTGGCCGGATAGCTCAGGAGTGAACGTAAGATACCTGAGCCCTAGGATGTAAGAGAATGCTACTGGAATAGCATAGTAAGGCGTCGTGCATTTTCCCCCTTCCCTTCTTGACCTCTTATCCGCTTTTAAAGGCTGAACGTTCATTGTCCTCACCCTCTCTCTATATACGGTATGTTAGTGACTAGTAATGAGGGGATTACAAGGTTCCGCGAAGAAGCATTATCTTATAATTAGATATGATACTTAGCCTACCCCCCCCCAAATGTTAGACCACACTTATGGCCTAAGTTTCCCGAGATGAGTCGATCCGAGTACCCCCCCCTTTATATTATCACCCCAACTGCTGTGCCGATCTTGTTATACGTTCCGGCAGGTGTCAATTAGGAACGCTGTGGCATTGATGCGTGTTTGGTATCCTGTGCTGTTGGAGCCCGGTACGCCTTAGACGTGAGCAGCGGGGTTGGTGGTAACTAGCCTTACTGACATAGCCGGGTTGGTATACATAGTGCCTGCTATATTTCGGTATGTTGTGTACTTTGGGTTTAGGCAGAGGGGGTAGGTTAGTGTGGCTAGGCTACACGAGTGGAATGGCTGTGATTGTGGTGCTCCTTGTGAGCCTTCGAGGCTGTTCTGGATGGTGGGGTTGATAGCGAAGGAGGGTTATTGCTACTAATGTGGTAAAAGGATGGGGGAGGGGAAGAAAAGGCACAAATAGAGATTTTGCGCTGGATGTTAAAAAAAAAACTAGCGATATTGGTATGATAGCCATGCTGACAGGCCTCGAGCTTAGTGAGACTTAGCTATTATAGCTAGCTATGATAGCCAGCTCAAACTCAAACATTTTGACGTCAAGGGGGGGGGAGGTGGCTTATTTTGCTTGCGACTTCTAGAGTTCTTGGAACTACGGTAAGTTAATGCCTTTCCAGCTTCGGGAATAAAAAGGAATATTTTTCGAAAACTAGGTAGTGCCGTGTTATTGGGGTTGAATTGGTTGAATTTGCTCTCCTCCTGGAGTCAAAACGTAGGTCTGGATACCGGTGGTGTCAACTGCAAAATCTCCAATTTGTGCGAAAGGGGGGAGTTTTATAACGCCGAGGGTTAGCCGGACTGAGGGGGGGTGATGGATAGTACCGTACATACGGGCTGGGGACTATCTCCGCCGGGTTGGATGATGCCCGTACCGAGTTTGGCATTGACGGGTAGCCAGGGATAGATAGGTGCGAATGATTGCTTGTGAATCTCGCTAAAAGCGTGATGGCGGATCGCGTTGTGGCGCGGTAGATGGCGCTAACCTTGACACAAGATGAGGGAATAACCTCGGCTCATTCGATAGCCCCTCTCCCTGGATTCTCAACCTTTGTGATCTCTCCGCGCTACGATAGATGAATACCCAAGCGAGGCGCGTACGGGTACCGGTATATTGTGTGTGTAGATTAAGAGAGGTGCCATATCCCAGACCGCAGTCTCATACATAAGGTTCGCCATGTCTCCAGGTTTCTCTCGTAGCTTTTCCCGAACTTCCACATCGCCATCCTCCTGGGCATAATACCTACCATATCACGCACACCAACACACAAAGCGAAGAATAAAAAATGGCCCCTCCGGGATCCCCAGTCTACGTCCTCGGCGTGGGTATGACCAAGTTCGTCAAGCCCCGCGGCCAAGTGGATTACCCAGAAATGGGCTACGAAGCCGGCATCAAAGCCCTCGCGGATGCGGGCGTGAACTACGACGATGTGGACACGGGAATCGCCTGCTACGCCTATGGAGACTCTGCGAGCGGGCAGCGGGTATTCTACCAATTCGGCATGACCGGGATACCAATCTACAATGTGAACAATAACTGCGCGACCGGGTCGACGGGGCTACACATGGCGCGCAAGCTCCTCGCGTACGGGGCCGGGGACGTGGCGCTGGTCGTGGGCTTTGAGAAGATGCTTCCCGGGAGTCTGCGGGCCGTCTTCTCGGACCGCGCGGGTCCGATCGACAAGAGTGTTCTTATGATGATGAATACCAGGGGCGTGGATCCTGAGCGGCCGGGAGCGGCGCAGATTTTCGGGAATGCCGGGAGGGAGTATATGGAGAAGTTTGGCGCTACGAAGGAGGACTTTGCGGAGATCGCTAGGGTGAATCATGAGCATTCTCGGAGGAATCCGTACTCGCAGTTTAAGGATGTATACACGCTCGAGCAGATTATGGAGAGTCCCGAGATTTGGGACCCGTTGACGAAGTTGCAATGTTGTCCTACGAGCGATGGGGCTGCGGCTGCGGTGCTGGTTGGTGAGAAGTGGTTGCAGGGACATCCGGAGTTGAGGGAGAGGGCGGTACTTATTGCTGGGCAGGCTATGGCTACGTACATTTCCCCCCAAATATACCCCCTATATCCTGGAGCATATCCAGATGCTAACCTAAATAGTGACTCTCCCGATCTATACTCCAAGAGTGCCATCGATCTAACTGGCTTCGCAATGGCTAGGTCTGCAGCAGAGCAAGCCCTCTCAGAAGCAAATGTTGCCCCCAGCGCAATCAAACTTGTAGAACTCCACGATTGCTTCTCCACGAACGAACTAATTACCCTCGATGCACTCTCCCTCTGCCCACCCGGCAAAGCCCATGAAATGGTCCGCAACGGCGATATCACATACGGCGGGCGGGTCGTTGTAAACCCCTCTGGCGGCCTGATCTCTAAAGGGCATCCTCTGGGTGCTACCGGATTAGCTCAATGCGCAGAACTCGTCTGGCAATTGCGTGGATGGGCTGGAGAACGCACCGTAGAGGGTGTGGGTGCGGCGTTGCAGCATAATCTAGGCCTTGGTGGGGCGGCAGTAGTGACGGTGTATAAAAGGGCGGATGGGAGCAAGAGCAGACGACTGGGTGGTAAGGAATTGGAGGGGATAGCAAGTATTGGGGGGAGAGGGTATAATCCTGCTGTTGAAGCGAGGGCGGCGACTCAGAGCGAGATTGAAGCTGGCAGGAGTAGGCGGGCTGCTAGCGACTGGATGGGTGGTGGGAGTGTTGGGGAGGCGAAGCTGTAGTAGGCGTTTAAGTTAGGATTGTGGTGTGTTCCGTGTTCGAGAGGTTTCACCGTAATTTACAGATTTGTAGTTTATTTTATCCTGGGCGAGAAGTTACCACTTTCATGAATATAGACTCGTAGGGGGTATGTGAGACGCCATACACGTTCGCGAACACCATACGGGTATCTTACCTGGCATAAGCAAAAAACCTACAACACAATTACCTGTATGCACAATTCCGTATTTCTCTTGACCGTCTGTCTCATAAGGGTGGATTCTGAATCTCAATTTCCAATGATAGAAGCCTTCGGATTATCCTTCATGGCGGAAGCCACAATCCTACATGCGCAATGCCGAGGACCCCGCAAGTTACTGGAATGCTCTCCACTGGTACTGCATGTACTCGAGTACCGGTACTCGAGTAGTTTACATAGGGTAACTGCTGAGTTCCCCACTGAAGGTCTAGGCTTGGTATGATATCTTCTCAACACCTGTCTTGGCGGCATCTTACAAATTGGTTGATGACGCAATTTCAAGTCCAGGCTCAGTTAAGGTGCTCACACAATTCTTAGATAAGTTATCATGCGGTGCAGTATGATATGCATTCACCCGCAAACTTGACCGAATGTCGTCTAGCGGTTAGTGGCAGAGCGAGAGAGAGGATAAAAAATGTATTTAGGTTTAGAGTTATTAACCCAGCCCACCCACGAGCATAGGTGGGTTCAATGGAATTCTAGCTTCCTCTGTGATTACTGTACAGTACTCGAGCATGGTTTGTTTGCTTGATTGCCCCCCCCGCCAGCCTAGATAAAAATACCCCTCTTCTGCTCCACCAGACAACCCACCCTTCTTCCTCCTTTCCTCCTCTCTTCCCTCCGCTCTTCCTTTCACAAACACGCTACACACCACATTAGTACTCTACCTTTTTTAAACAACTTCACTTCGATCGAAATGGTTAAGGCTGGTGAGTGCCCTTTGAGTTTGTTTGTCTGACACTTGCTATTTCGACTTGTTTGCTTTTCTCGGCATTAATTGTCAGAGCACTTTCATCCTTTGGGAATTTCATCTCATTTTTACTTGGCCTCCACCGCTATTTCATTTTGATAAAGTGGTGATTGCTAATTCGATATAGTCGCTGTCGTCCGCGGGGACTCCAACGTCTCTGGAACCGTCACTTTCGTCCAGGATAGTGAATCCTCTCCCACCACCATCACTTTCGATATCACTGGCAATGACCCTAACGCCCTGCGTGGCATGCACATCCACGAGTTCGGTGACAATACCAACGGATGCACTTCTGCGGGCCCCCATTTTAACCCCTTTGGCAAGAACCATGGTGCCCCCTCCGATGTTGATAGACACGTTGGAGATTTGGGCAACATCCAGACCGATGCTCAAGGCAATGCTAAGGATACTCTAACGGACACACTCGTCAAGTTAATTGGTCCCGAGAGCATTCTAGGAGTATGTCTGTCCTATGTCTGGGGAGGAGCGCGAGTGAGGACAGAGGGAAGCTGACGGGCATTGACAGCGCACCGTCGTTGTTCATGGTGGTACTGATGATCTCGGCCAAGGTGGTAATGTCGAATCTAAGAAGACCGGAAATGCTGGTCCTCGCCCGGCTTGTGGCATGTCTCCCGCTCTTTTACTTAATTTAAATTTGCCTATAGCTGTTAACTTGGGTCCTTTAGGTGTTATCGGGATCGCTGCTTAAGCAGTAGGGAAAAAAAGAAGAAAAAAAGGTACTTGAATGGGCTGGGGTTTGATATCAGTTCAGCTGTCTTCGGGGCTAGTTAGGGCTTTGGTTCTTAATGAAATATCCTTAGCCTCATCAAAAGCGCAAGTTCTTATAATACGGCCGTGTCTTGCCTCATAAGGTTTATTGTGACCCCCCTCATGGCCCATAGTGCTAGAATGCCGCCATTATATCATCAGCGTAATTTGTGAGGGTCGGGTGGTGAATATCATCCCATGTGTTGTAGGTATGTTTAGCGGATATGGGGGTGTGGGTTGCCGATTTGAACAGCAGCTGGCAAACCTCTCGGGTTTGTTCACTTCTTAGTGCACTATCACAACCAAAGGGCTATTTTTCCCGCTGTTATTTGAGACGCTCATGGTGTTTGGCTCGGTGCTGGTTGCAAGTCACAATTTAGGAAAATTTCAAAGTGCTGTTTAAAAATTATATGGTTTAAAGCTATGATTTTTTTTGTGGTGGATCGTGGTGGCAGAAGCCAAATAGGATACATGGTATGGGAAAAAACACAGTTCATATGCCATACTTGTCTACTTGTCCTCGTTGGGTTAACCAAAACCATGATTTGGGGACTTGGAAATATGGAAATCGCAGGACCGTTTGGCAGAGGGCCATCTGGAGATCATGATCGCAAATCACGGTGGTTTTGGACCATGGAGAGCCAAAAACCTAATTAATTATGATAGATTATGAGATGAGATCTCATCGCAGGATGCATGCATGATCACTCGAATCCCGAGTATCTTTATGGGCCAAGTCCAGAAGCTCTCCCGCCAGGTTACACAGGAATCAGATGTGTGTGGGCAACCGGAGTGGAGGATAAATTTGGATGCCCCACCAAAATTTTGAAACATGCCATCCTATCATTCTCATAGCTCAATAATAGCTATGATAGGTTGTTATCTATGTATGCATCTTAATTGATCTTGTCCATCCCAAGTTGTTCAATACCGTAGTTTTTCTCTGCATTTTCTTTTGTATGTGTGGACCCTCTCAGGGCTAGGGTATTAATAGCTTCCCCACGTTTCACAAGGTGTGTCCTCAACAGATGACAAGGGGGAAAAGTTCCAAAGTGTCCTTACGAGCACAGCACGTACCTGCGTGATCACTGATCAGCCTCCCCAACCAAACCAAGGTGCCTCTCCTACCAAATTTCTTTCCCTAACACACTTCTCTTCACTTTACATTCTCATACCATCAGGAATCAATCCGAATTAGAGCTCGGATTTATAGAGCTCCCTCATAGCAGATTTTCCGCAATTGGGCAAAGCAATTATTGGATTCCGATAGCTTGAAGGTTTTTTTGTTCCCCCAGCTTTCCCTTTTTATTTTTATTTTTTATTTTTAATTGCCTCGCTGGAGGCTCTTGCTGATGGTTTGCTGACTTACCCTAAAGTTCTGCTGAACCAACTGAACTTTTTACAATCATCCGACCCCATCTTCGATCAACATGTCTGTCAACGCTAGGGTAAAGTCCGTCCTCTCGGGGGATACACTTATACTCCAGTCTACAAAATCAACTGGCCTGGAAAAAACTCTAGCTCTGGCTTATGTTTCTGCTCCGAGGTTAAAGCGTGAAGGTGACGAGGTAAGCTGACAAGAGCACCTATTCCCCTCGGGTCAGGGCCACGTTGCTAAATGGTGGTTGTATTAGCCCTTCGCTTTTCAATCTCGTGATTTTCTACGCAAGATCGCAGTTGGAAAGGAAGTCAAGTTCGAAGTTCTCTACACTGTTCCCAGTACCAACAGAGAGTATGGAATGGTCCTATTACCCGATGGAGAGAATCTACTTGAGAGGACTGTCTCCGACGGATGGGTTAAGATCCGTGAGGATGCCGGAAAACGTGAAAACCAGCCTGGCAGCGAAGCTATCATTGAAAAGCTGAGGGTGTTGGAGGGTGCTGCCAAGATCGAAGGCAAGGGTATATGGGATACCTCCGACGATGGGGTGATTGAGTCCAAGTACGAATCTCCTCCTGCGAGCGAAGCTGTAGCTTTTCTTGAAAAGTACAAGGGACAGGCTGTTGCAGGTGAGTTGATGTATTCCGAGGACTTTATATTTTGGATAGTACAATTGGGGAAGCTAACCCGGAAATCCTTTTTTTGTAGGTATCATTGAGAGAGTTATTGCGGGAGATAGAGCAGCTGTTAGACTCTTGCTCAGACCTAAGCTTCATCAGCAACTCGTTGTTCTCATCGCCGGTGTGAAAACGCCTTTGACGAAGCGTGCGGACTCGTATGGGGGCGAGCAGCCAGCGGAAGAGTATGGGGAAGAAGCAAAGAGTTTTGTCGAGTCTCGTTTGCTGCAACGTTCCATTGATGTCACTCTACTCGGCTTGAGCCCGCAGTCTCAATTTATAGGAAACGTCATCCATCCACAAGGTGGAAATATTGCTGAGGCTCTTCTTAAGCAAGGTCTTGGTAGATGCCTAGACTTTCATAGCACGATGATTGGGCCTCCGATGGCTAGGCTTAGAGCTGCGGAGAAGCACGCTAGAGACAATAGGCTTCATTTGTGGAAGAGTTATGTTGTCAAAGCCCCAGCTAGCAGTGCCCGCGATGCTACTGTTACTCGGGTTATGAATGCCGATACACTTTTCATTCGGAATAAGGCCGGTCTTGAGAAGAAAATTAATCTTTCTAGCGTTCGACAGCCAAAGTAGGTACTCGTCCGAACGTTTCAATAGTAGAAGCTTTGCTAACCGCGAGGTAGGCCTACAGATCCTAAGCAGGCACCTTTCCAGGCTGAGGCTAAGGAATTTCTGAGGAAGAAACTAATTGGCAAACATGTTGCTGTCACCATTGATGGAAAACGTGCTGCTACTGAAGGGTACGATGAGCGTGAAATGGCAACTGTCACCTTTAATAATAGGTATGCGTCCTCCCTGCTTAGATTTAAACTCAGCTTGCTAACATTTGTTCCATTGCCAGGAATGTTGCCCTCTTGCTTGTTGAAAATGGATGGGCAAGTGTTATTAGACATAGGAGGGAGGACGAGGATCGTTCTCCTATTTATGATGAGCTTCTCGCGGCTGAAGAAGCGGCGCAGAAAGATCAGAAAGGAATGTACGCCCCCAAGCCGCCCGCATCTTCCAAGCTCGTCGAAGCTTCAGAAAACATCACAAAAGCAAAAGCCTACCTTTCGTTTCTCCAACGTCAGAAGCGTGTTCCTGCAGTGGTGGACTTTGTTTCCTCTGGATCTAGATTCAAGGTCATTATTCCCCGTGAGAATGTCCGTCTTACTCTCGTGCTGGGCGGTATTCGTGCGCCCAGAACTGCTCGCAATCCAACCGAGGAGTCAGAGCCCTTTGGTCCAGAAGCTCTAGAGTATGCTTCGAAACGGTGTATGCAGAGAGATGTTGAGATTGATGTAACTGACATTGATCGTGTTGGTGGATTCATTGGGACAATGTACGTCAACCGTGAGAACGTTGCTAAGGGGCTTGTGGAAGAGGGACTCGCGGCCGTTCACCATTATTCTGCTGAGAAGTCTGGAAACGCAAACGAGCTCTTCGCTGCTGAAAAGAGGGCCAAAGAGGCAAGGAAGGGGCTTTGGCATAATTGGTCCCCCGAGGATGATGAAGAGAGCAGCCATGATTCCCCGGCGAATGTTGGTGCAACCGAAGAGGTTATTGAGCCGAGGACCGATTATAGAGATATCATTATCACTAATATTGACGATCAAGGAAGGTTAAAGGTTCAGGTTGTGGGAACTGGTACGTATATTGAGAAACTTGAGGTTGAACATCACTTACCTTTTTACAGGGACTTCGGCACTTGAAGAAATGATGACTGCCTTTAAAAACTTCCATCTTCTACCCCAGAACAACAAGGGACTGGAAGGGCCACCTCGGGTTGGTGAATTGGTCGCAGCAAAGTTTACAGATGATAACTCCTTCTACCGTGCCCGCGTCCGTCACGTCAATCGTGAGGCTAAGGAGGTCGAAGTGATGTACATTGATTACGGCAACTCTGAGAAGCTGCCATTTTCGAGGCTTCGCCCTTTATCTCAACCTCAGTTTCAGACCACCAAATTGATGCCGCAGGCCATAGATGCACTGCTCTCTTTCATACAATTTCCTACTGCCCTCCACTATGCCCAGGAGTCTGTCGACACGCTTGGCCAAATGACCAGTGGTAAGCAATTGGTTGCTAACGTTGATTATACCGGCTCCGACGGAACGCTCTACCTCACCTTATATGATCCTAAGCAGAGTGATCGCTCAGAGAGCAGTATCAACGCAGAGTTGGTATCTGAGGGATTGGCCATGGTCGCCCTGAAATTGAGACCCTTTGAGAGAGCATACCCGGCCAAGCTCAACACTCTCAAAGAGAGGGAAGCCTTAGCCAAGGAGGAGAGGAAAGGGATGTGGGAGTATGGAGGTTTGTAAATCCTAATAATTACGTGCTGCGGCAAGAAAAACTATGAATAAGTTAACACGCATATAGATATTACCGAGGACTAGGCCAGCTTTCAAACAGTTTCACTTGTCCTTATCTTTTCTTTCTGTTTGCATGGTGGAAAAAATTTCGTTGCAGGGGTTTTGAGTCACGCATGTCATTTCTAGGTTCCTTGAATGAGGGGTTGAGAGGGCGAAAGGTGTAATGTTTTTTTTCCACTGTATATCTTAATGAATTGGGGGGTTGACTGCGTGCTTTGTTTTTTTTTTGTCGCGCGTACTCGATTGCTAGCAGCTTGAGATAGATTTCGAAGGTAAGAAAGAATCGGCTGGCTCGCTGTTGATGAGGACTGGTCTTGGGCTTTGATGCCCTGGGGTATACGGTAGCTTGGTGTCATTGCTGGCTGTTTTCCCCTGACCGCAAGGGTGTTTTCATGGTGAATTCGATCGTTGCAAGTGGTTTGTACTTACAGTGTTATCGATTTATATCGATTTATCTGCCCTGTAGCTAGAGTGTTGGGCTGAAGGGAGTGATGTATACATGATATCGGAGATTTTTCTTTTTTTACTAGAATCTAAGTGGCAGGAAATGAGTTTACTCCCGCATTCAACCAAAATGTTTACCAGCTGGGGAAACGAACGAGTGATACATCATGGCCGCTATAGGTGTCCAAACTAGATACAACACCGGTCTAAATAAAAGCTAAAAATTGGACAAAAAAAAACAAGAGAGAAACTCCAGTCCCAGAATTCGCCAAGCCAGATATGCCCCATTCCATTCTACTCCCATTGCCGCCGGATAACCGGCCTGGCAGGATCCCAGGGTCCATGAATCTCACTGTAGAAAACCGTTAGCACCCAACCAACCAAGTGCAGAGAGAGAAAGAGAGCGATGGGAAGAACATACTTTTTGTACTTCTGCAACCCAATCAGCCACCACCCACACCCCCCCATCCCACCCACGACGCCCAAAACCCACACGACCGCCCACCCCCATCCAACCACAGCGCCCAACCCCCCCGCAGCGCCGAGCACAAGCACGACCGTAAGGCAAACATGCAGTCCCCAGGAGACGTGTTTCAAGTATCGCCTGAACACGGGGAACAGCCCAAAGACCTGAATGCTGGTGAGTATGAGGGAGAAGACGTGCGCGGTGTTGGGCGGTAAGTCGCCTTCGGAGGGCAGGCGGGAGGCGAGGACGACGCTGGAGGTTATGGCGGCGTTGGTGGAAAGGGAGGCGGGGAACTTGACTTCCACGCCGGAGCCATAGTCGAAGGAGAGGGTGTTTGCGAGGAAGAGCCAGGTGGCGATGGCCCAGATGGAGTCATCGGATATGCTGCCGGTCAGGGAACGGAGGATTGGAGAGAGGCCTAGGAGGGTAACTGTTCTGTTTGTTAGCCATTATTTCCGGAGGGATGGATAATCGAGGGGGGGGGGGGTACAGTAGATTAAGAGGGTGGATTTCGCGGTTTTTAGTCTCCGGGAGCGCTGTTCTCTGCGGACGTATGATTGCTCGTCTTGAGATTTTCGCTCGGCTTCGGTCTCGGGGGCGGCAGTGGTGGTAGACGAGTTGGTGTTGGTGGTAGATGAGCTGGTGTTATCGCCAGCGTCTATGGGGTCTATTCTATATTTCTTAACTGGTGAGTCGGTTGCTGATGCACTACTGCTTCCACTAGCCACTCTCTCCTGCGACGGCGGCGGGTACGGCGGGAAATAACTCCCTCCATCTCCGCCGCCGCCGCCGCCACCACTTTCCCCTCTCCCGGACATCTCCAACCCAAGTCCAACGCCGGGACTAACCCCCCCGCTCCCACTCACCCCACCACCACTCCCAAGCCCATTCCCCCGTCTCCTATGCTCCCTAATCCCTCTGACTACCTTCTCTCTCTTCTCCCAACCCATGTCCCAAACTGCCCACCCAGCAACCGTCAGAGCGGTAGACACCAGCGCTACAGAAACTGGACTGACCCTCTCCTTGAACATTGCTATAAAGCTAGTCACGAATATGACGACACTGGAGAGGTGCTGGACAATTACCGTGGAGTCGGCTACCAGGCTGTAAAAGTCGTAGGGGTGCACATTGATGTTGCGCTGGAGCTGGGAGAGGAAGGTGGGGTCTACCCAATTGTCCGGGTAGTCTTGTTTTACCCATAGGAGCTTTCGCCAGGGTTTCCGTTTCTTGATGCGCGGGACGGAGGAGGAGGTGGCATTGGTGGCAGTGGTGTTGGTTGGCGGCCTTGGGGAGGGCGCTCGGGGTGGGCGGTGGTCAATTGGTAGGGGGTTTTGTTGTGCCCAGGCAGGATTGGTAATGTCAGTTGTAGTGGCTGTTAATCTGGGGGGAGACAAATGGTGGGGAGTCGGCGATGGCATATGTAGAGGCATCTTTCGTGAAGATTGTGGCCGTACTACTAGGTATCAGAGGTTCATGGCAGGTTGTGTATGTATTGTATTTGTGGTTGGGACACTACTTCCATTGAACTGCGGGAAAGGGGGTTGAGACACGGTCATCGTTTAGATGGATTGAGGCTCAAAAGTGAAATCCGGAGATGACGACTACTTGCATACGGATGGAAGCCAAGCTTTATATGACAAATCAAGCCGGAAGATCATCTATAGTTCCTCACATCGCCGGTGAAATATTTTTTGACTTATTTTTTGGCTTCAAAAAACTATAATTCAGAATAGAAGCTAAGATGCGAACTCCACGGGCAAGTAGAGCAGACTGGGGAACCCGTGTGTAAAAGGCAAACTAATGGGCGAGAAGGTGAAGAACTCCCAGGAAAAACTAAGGCTCGCAGATTTAAACCCACACACTCGCTCGATCCTTTTTTATATTACTTTTTTACATCTGGTTTAAGCTTTCTCAAGCTTCGCCTTGAGGATGCCCTTCAAAGTAACAGCGTCGGCTAATCACAGTCAGCAACAGCCTCAATTAGGCTCAAATTAGAGATTAGTCTTCTCACCAGTAAACTTCCTAATACCATCGCTCAGCTTCTCGGTGGCCATTTGGTCCTCGTTCAAGTGGAACCTGAATTCGGTCTCGTTATCAATGAAGCTCTTCTTGGGGATATCCAGGGTAGTGGCGTCCTCGGAGGAAAGCTTCTTCGGGACGGCAGCTTGGCTGCTGTACAACTCCTCCAGGAGATTGGGGGAGATCGTGAGGTAGTCACAACCAGCAAGCTCGGTAATCTCACCAGTGTTACGGAAGGAGGCACCCATAACTTCCTAGACTTAGTTTAAAATACTTAGCACTTTCAGGAAGGTGGACAAACCGATGGTCTTGTATCCATGTTTCTTATAGTAATTGAAGATACTCTGGACGGACTTAACACCAGGATCCTCATGGGCAGCATATGCTTTTCCAGTGGAGGCCTTATACCAATCCAAGATTCTACCAACAAAAGGCGAAATTAAGAACGCACCCGCCTCGGCGGCAGCAATAGCCTGGACTTCTGAGAACAAAAGAGTCAAATTGCACTTAATTCCGTGCTTGCTCTCTAACTCCCTAGCAGCTTGGATGCCCTCCCAAGTGGAAGCAACCTTGATGAGGACACGGTCTTTGCTGATACCAATGCTCTTGTACAAGTCGATAATATGGAGAGCCTTATTGATAGAGGCCTGCTTGTCGAAAGAGAAGCGGGCATCAACTTCGGTGGACACCTTTCCGGGGACGATATCAAGAATTTTTTTTCCAAATTCGACCAGGAGGCGGTCGAAAGTGGCATCAACTTGGGAATTAATGTCTCCGCCATGGGACTTTCCGTACTTGACGGCCTCATCAATAAGCCCGGCGTACTCGGGCTTCTTGGAGGCGGCGAGGATCAAAGAGGGGTTGGTAGTGGCCTGCATAGGGTTCAACAAGCGCTGCTCCGACAAACCGGTTGGAACGAACTTACATCTTGAGGCTTGTACTTGCCAATAGTAGCAAAGTCACCTTCAACTCAATTAGCAATCAATCAACAAGTAAAGAGCATGACAGGACAATGTCGACAGGACAATGTCGACAGGATAATGTCGCATCTCTAAAGGTATTAGTAAGTAAGCAGGATTTACTCTTCGTTGTTGCAACCAGATTTGCCATGTGTGACATTATCCTGTCGGCGACGTTGTCCTATCGTGCTCTTTATTGATAAAGCATCAAACAATACCGGAATCGCAAACAACTGTCTATAGCGTCCAACAATTAGCAAGCAATTTAGGGGAAAGGGGGGATGGGGAAATGACGTACAGTGCCAGAGGCTTTCAACTGATCAAGGGAGGTAGTCATAATTGTTGCAAATGCTTAGGCTTCAAGGGCCAGGTTAGCAAGTTGATTGTACGAATCAAAGTCGAAAAGGGATCAAAGGTAACCAACAATGTGAGAGTAAGGGTAGAGGTGTCGTGCGTCTGGGTGGTAGGGAAGCGGTGGTGGTGGTGGTGGTGGTGGTGAAGAGGAGGGGAAAGGCAAGAGGGTGGATAGAGGAGAAGAAGTAAGAACCATGGAAGGGGGCCGGTGGGGTGGTCTACAAATCAAAGGGGAGGCGTGGCTGTGGCGGGGCAAGCCCACCTCAATGAGGGGTTGCGGTGCTCGGGTGTGTCCATAAAAATCGGAAAGATCAATACCCTTGTCATGCGAGGTTGGCGAGCAGAATACTCGCATATGGAGGTAAAAACTGTTTTGTGGAAAAGGATTGAGCTGGCCAGAATAACAGAAGAGATCGGCACACTGGGGTATAGAAGAACCCGTACTAAAACTTAGCGGATGTGACCTAATACACAGACATCATTCGTGATACAAGTATGTGCACTAGGTATCGTAGCTGGCACACACTCTCTGAGGTACCAAGGCCTGCTACTCGTAGTACTTGTACTTGTACTCGAGTATTAAGGGATCGCTTGAATGCAACTGCTCTTGGTTTTAACCTCCTAGTCCCCCCATTTTTCTTCTAATTCCTAATCTGTGGATTCCCGAGATTCAGGTCCTATCCCTGACATGCTCGATTTTTACTTCCATCTCCGAGTACAAGAAAGGTTAGAAAACCCCCTTGCAGATCAGAAGTCCAAGAACCTGTAGTATGTTGAAAAGAAAAGAGCATGTATGGGGGGCAGAATCCAGCAAAAGAAATTTATCCACTTACCAGTAGTTTGCCTTATATTGGTCTCCTGTCTCCTGCTCCTGCTTGGTACAAGTACGATTATTGACTTGGTTTGACATACCTTGTTTAAGATGTCTAATTACAGGGATTTACTGTACATAGTTTAGTTTCCAGACATTCTTATCTCCCGATCCCTCTAAACCCTGTTTTGCCACCCTTAGTTTCCGATTTTTATGGACACACCCGAGCAATTGTCCTCCGAAATTTAATGGTGATGCTCATACTCGTGCATGTGGAGTAGCTCAACGATCAGTGGCGAACCTAGTCTATTTCCTAGAGAAGCATCACCATCGCTGAGGAAGATCCTAGCAATGATAAGGGATTAATGCTAGGTATGATATAGCATTATGGCAGAAAATCTATTGAAACGGAGAAAACCTCCAATTATTATTCACATTACACGATAGAAAGGTCAGCAATTGTCAATTACAGGTTGTAATGGGAAATCAACGGAAACATAGGGTAGGTTAGGTTCACCAAGACGGTTGCCATGCCGCTGTTCATCCCACTCTTCCCTTCCATCTTACTCCTCCTCGGACTTGTGGTAACCTTACCAAAGTTACCTGTGTGCCATTTACCCGGGGAGCCTTGTGCGAGTAGAATCGGGGCCTAAGAAGAGAAGAGAGGTGCGGTTGGATCAACCTTTTCCTACATTTCCGGCCGCAAGGACATTCCTGGGTCGTCTACTTGAGCAGGAAACCGGGGTGAGTCTTTGAGTATCTGTGCAACTCCAAGTCATGGCTGTAGGATTAAGGTGTAAGACATGCCGCGCGAGGTCCAGCACTGCGGGGTCTGAGGAACCTGAGCCATTCTCACAGTACTTGAGTATGATACTTCTATCTATATGCGAAATGACATTACTATTATGCAATCACACTTGAGCAGAGTCGGAACTGTTCTGGTCGCTGCGAATTTAATTAAAAATAACTGGCCGGAAGCCAAGTCTCGAACGAATTTACTGGCCCACCGTAAAAGCCAGTTAAATCCACGATCCAGGGTCAGGGCTTAGGTAAATTATTACGCAAGTAAGGTGTGGGGGATGATGCCAAGAAATCGAGGACCTGTGGTATCATACGAGTGCCCCGAATGTTCACAGAGGTCGTCTGGGGGAATACAAAATAGTTACTCGAAGAAGTTAGAATAAGGGTTAGGGTTGTGTTGCCCACCAATCAAGGAGGCCTTTAATTCACGATCCTAGTCGCAAAAACAACATTGGCATCAGCCAGCACCCGAAACAATCCCTTAATCTGTGTGCAGATTTCGCAGCTTTTTAGCGTTGCATTGGTGCGAGGATCAACATCAACTATGCACTAGAGAGGATAGATCAAACAAGCTTGCGTGAAGAGGGTGTGAAAAGGCTGTGC
>Ga0307509_10005833_pt1 | contig 16893 bp, 23 predicted proteins | sample 10_EM_MG_FD_202245 | JGI IMG/M metagenome (GOLD analysis project Ga0307509, IMG submission 202245) | Populus trichocarpa ectomycorrhiza microbial communities from riparian zone in the Pacific Northwest, United States - 10_EM | ecosystem: Host-associated > Plants > Roots > Unclassified | place... | reverse complement strand
CAGTGAAATGAACCCTTTGACCGTGATCTTCTAGTGTCCAGAAAACGCGAACTGGGGCTCTGCGGCGCCCTTTGTGAGGTTCTTCGGTTGGCAATTCCGGTGATCATCCTCGCCCCTCACTTCTGCCGTTTAGCTTCTCGAACGGTTTTTCGTTAACAGGGTAGTTCCTTCGATACAGACTAGAAGTCAACGTATTTAATAACGACTGAAATAGGGCGTAGGCCCCGATAATCGTCACTAGGAAATTAAACCCTCTGCCCCCACTTCCCACCGGGGTACGTACCCATTCGGACAACGGCGCTCAAGCAACGAATAAGTATTGGAAATCATGCCTGTGGCCTGGTAAAAACTACGGGGCGCAGGAAGCTGCGCGGGACGTTCATCGCCCGTCTTTAAGCGGATAAGATTGCGAATATGTTCGAAGTCGGTGCGTTTCAGGTCGGGTTCATTTGTCCTCCGGACGTGGTGACGGCCGACTCGTACGGATAGTGAGTTAATCAACTGTGCAAGGCAGGCCTCGCTTCAAGCACGGTTTGTATGCCTCCAGGCCACCGGGCCGGTTAATGCGCCATTTCCTGCCTATCGGCCTCCATACTCTTCACCTTTTGCGACGCCGGGTTGGGAACAAAGGGAAACAGACATGCCGAGACGTCGTCAGATGACCGCCTTGCCTAATCATCTCGTAATCTCTACAGCGGATGCTCGTTCTTCTCAAAAGCTTTCGTGGGAAATGCAGAGGGACCGGGCGATAAGGTGAAGAGGTCATCCCTTGTTGTTTGCTCTAGAAATGGAAGGAGCAATGCATTCCGATAATGTTTGATGAACCCCTCCCAATCTATGGGCGCCACGCCAAGTAATCCATCGGTAGACTGAGTGATTTCGGGGAAGAACCCTTTCGGCACAAACACCCTCCCGCAAACGATGGTATATTCAAGTGACAAGGAGTACAAAGCAGTGACAAAGTTGGTTTACGAAGAACGATAGGCCGTGCGAGTAGAGCGAAAGCATTTCAGATTTAGGTGCGTGATCGTGAAAGAGGTTGATGTTCAGTCTTGGTGGAGACGCTGGGCGTTTTGGGATTTGAAGCCGAGTCTTGCGCGGAAGTTGGCGACGAACTTGCGGAGGTGGAGGCGGTCGAGCATTCCGAACTTCTCTCGAACCGCTAGGGGTATCGAGGCTTGAATGCCGTCAACGACCTGTCTTGCGACAGAAATCGAAAGTTCGAGGATCGAGCCGGCATCTCGTCGGTCGTCTCTCCCGTCTCCTGCCTCGCTATCGACTTCACCTAGGTCGGTTGGGGTGAGCGGTTGATCCGTGTTGAATAGTCTGACTGTGTGGTAATGAGTTGGGAGGAGCCGAGGGAGAGGGGATAACTACTTACATTGGGTGCAGGATGGCGTAGAGTCGGTGTTAGCCTGTTGGACCGCCACCATCGGACCAGGTGGGACGGTAGATGACCAAGACGCTGCGACGGTCAGACGCTGACGCACCTCCCCAGTCCTGGGTCGCTGCGTCCGGTCCTCCCTCCAACACCCCTGAACCAGGCCCCAAACTCCTCCTCCAAACCCAATAGCATCCGCATTCTCCGGTTTCTCAGGCCGCACTCCGTCCAACACATTGCACACCACTTCCTCAGCCCTGAAGTTCTCCACGCCGAATGGACGAACCCCCGTCACGACTTCGTACACAACCATCCCGAAGGCATATATGTCCCCCTCTTTGGATGGTAGCGAGCGGACGAGGCCGAACTTCGTTGGGTAGATCAGTTCCGGAGCCATATAAGGTGTCGTTCCTCCACCGATGTTCATCCCATGGGTAGAAATCGCAAAGGACGTCGGGGTGAGGGTCGAAAAGCCGAAGTCAGAGAGGCAGGCTCGAGGGGTCGTTCCATTTGTGATAAGAATGTTGGACTGTCACCCCAAGCGAAGATGAAAATTAATGTCTGCGCGATTAATGAAAGATACGACCTGGGCGGTGCGAACTGACCCCTTTCATGTCCCCGTGTATAATCTTGTGTTCATGAAGATACTGTAAGCCGTCCGCGGCGTCTGCAAGCTAAGGGGAGGGAGGGATTAGTTCGGATTTCGATGAGGAGTGTAACAAAGGTCAATTACCAGACGAAGTCGGTTTACTGGGTTGGATCGAATGAAATTAACAACGTTGCCGTTCGTCATGAGTTCGGAAATCATCGAGCATTTCCCGGTGTAGTTGTCAATCTCCACCGCGATGAGGCCAAGGATATTGGAGTGCGAAATGTTCTTCCAGAGGATGGTTTCCTTGCAGAAATGCTACGACCGGCGTACACTTGTCAGTGGAGGAAAAAAAAGTAGAAGTAGGCGTATCTGACCTTCTGGACCTCGGGTACGTTATCAAGTGTCATGCGCAGGACCTTGACGGCGACCAGTCGGTCACCCAAGTTCCCTCTTCGAACGTCTGAAAACCCTCCGCTGGCGAAAGGCTCGGGCTCGACATCGAAGGCCAGGTTCCGGTCGATCTTGTAGTGGTTTGGAACCTGAGAAGAGTTGTACGCGAGGCTTCGTAACACCCCAAGAGTACGGTTTGAAAGTCTTCCTAGATTTTTACCATGATCGAGAACCTATGGGACGGAATGGGTCAGCATTGAAAAAACCGATGCGATCTATAATCGATCCGGTTGGATGGATAAATACGCACTCTGGCGAGGATGTCGAGAACAACGGTAGCGTCTTCACCCTCGAGAGTTGTTGTGGCCCTCCTGTCCATCGGGTCGTCGAGGATGGAAGTGAGAAGTAGGAGGTATCCTTGGGACCCAGGGCTGAGCCGTTCAAGACGCTTCCACTTGGAGACGACCTGGGGCACCTCCTCATGGCCGCCCCGTAACCGGTCTGCGGGGGCATCGCGAAGAGGGACGGCATCTGGCGTTGGAGCGTCATCGTTGCCGCGATAATTGGCGATGAGTTGATGGAAGAAGGTTGGAATCTGCATTGCGGATGTACCCAAGAAAGCGCGGGTAATGAGATGGGTGGAGTCGTAATGCGTTGCGGTTGTGAGCGGTCCGATGGTTTGATTAGAGTGGGACCCGCAGAGTATAGTCAGAGACGATGAGGCGGTCAAACATGATAAAGGGAGATCGTGAGGGCGATTCAAGGATATGAACTTCTTGCCTTGAGGGAACGGCACACAGTCAGCCCCGAAGCATTGTTTCATGTATCAAACACAGGTCGATACCCCTGGCATTCCGTACCCGGAGCGATGACAAAGGCAACTACTGGCGGCAGCCAGGTTTCTGGTGTCACTGAGCCGTCAAACCAAACGGAGCCTAGATGCCGTGGGGGGAACGTGGCTGGCGGCCGTCGAGCTCTGGTGATGGTCGAATTGAAAACCGGCATGTACACCGCGTGGATCAGAGGTCATGTATCGGGATCAAAGACACCGACCCATATCAAGTGGCTGAACGTCGTTTTTGCACCCACCTGTGTCAGGTGGCTGAGGAAGGGCGGCTTCTTTCGGGAACACCCGAAGGCTGTGTTGGGTTCCGTTTGGCAGCAATTGCGAAAACTTCAATCTCCCGATGCCCTCTTCGTGTGAAGCAGTGGAACAAAGAATGGTAACGGGTCAACGTGACTCACAGTGAGTGCGATAAATATTTGTGGATCGACCATGAACGTTGAACAGCCCGGTAATCGCGAAATGAATGAAGGGTGGAATTGATCAACGTCAACAACTAGATAAGAATAATCGGTGCGCGGCACGCTCAGTACACAACGAATGGACGCGAACACAAAGGAGAGATACAAGGGCATATGACACACGAGCGTAAACGAGCTCAAGTCTGGGCGGATTGGGATGGAGGTGCGTCGAGACGAGGCAGCGGCCCCCGGCCCTTGATACGTGTGCCTAAACGGTCGAACAGCGAAGGTTTTGCGCGAATGAGCTGAACGCTGGGTACAGAAATGGTAGGGCGAACGTTGCCACTACCACTCATGAGATTCGCAGCGAACTTGACCTGCTCGACGATGCTTGTACTTGTCTGTGGAACGAATAGACCGGCTAGAAAATTTGTACGAGGTGAGGTTTGGCGTGGGGCTGAGATCAAGGGGACACTGACTGAAATTACCGGAACCACTGGTATCAGGTTCGGATGTGGTTGTGTGCTCGGACTTGCGGCCCGATACAGTGGGTCCAGGGGGATTAACCTTTGAAGTTCCTGCTACGCGGTGGAAGTGTTTGCGAATCTTGTCAACCTTGAGCCGTTTGCCTCGGTCTTGGTTCCAACACTGCTGGGTCAGCTCCCATGTGCCCCCACCAAAGCCAATGTCACCCGCATTCTCCGGCTTGCTTGGCCGCTGACCCTCTATGACGCGCAATATGATTTCCGCTTGCCGACGTCTCCCCGCTCCGAAAGGGGGGTAGCCAGTGAGTACTTCATAGACAACTATTCCGAAGGCATAGATGTCCGTCTGTTTGGAAACCCGGGCATCATTGAGGCCGAACATCTGGGGATAGAGCAGTTCGGGGGCCATGTGAGACCAAGTACCCCTGAATTCGTCAACGCTCGCAGGTACGACGAAGGAGATGGTGGGGGTGAAGGTTGAAAAACCAAAGTCGGAGATACAGGCCCGAGGGGTCGCTCCGTTCTTAATGAGGATGTTACTCTGGGAGGGAGTAGCATATCAACAGAATTAAGCCCCGCTCGCGCTAATACGGTGGCGGACATCGACAACGTAAACTTACCCCTTTCAGATCCCCATGGACGATTCCACATGCGTGGAGATATCGTAAACCACTCGTAACGTCTTCCAGCTTTGGAACAGTTAGCTCACGGTGGAGTTAGAGACAGAGATGTCGCACCAGACGAAGCCTGTTCGCCTCCTTAATGCGAATATAATTCATAATGCTTCCGTTATTCATCATCTCTGAAATCATCGAAAGTGCCCCAGTCTGGGGGTCGATGTTGATTGCGATAAGCCCCAGAAGGTTTGGGTGGGAAGCGTGCATCCAGAGCACGGACTCCTTGCAAAAGTCCTGGAATCGGGGTTTCATGCGTCTCAGTAGAACCTGGGCTGAACGTCTACTATAGTACCCACCTTGCGGATTTTAGACATGTCACTATCCTGTGCCGTGCGGATAGTCTTCACAGCCACTACCTTCTTGGCCAATTTCCCCCTCCTAACATCCGCGAACCCGCCGCATGCAAATATTCTTTTTTCGACTTGATAATCGACACCTTTGCCGACCAAATAACTGTCTGGGACTTGACCAGCGTTTCCTGCGAGTTTACGGAGCATGGAAAGGGTATGGCAGGCAAGTTTACTTTGAATCCTATCACCGTTCAGGACCTGAGGATCAAGGTACCCACGTGTAAGTCGTGGAGGAAGTCCAATCGATTGTTCCACAGGGACTCACATCGCCCATGATATTGATTACAATTCCGGCATCATCGTCGGTAAACTTCGAGGCGACGCTCCTGTTGGCTTCCACATCGACAAGCGTCCTGAGGAGCTCGATGTAGTCGCGAGATTTCGGATCCAGCGAGCCTAGACGTTGCCACTGCGACAGGATGGTTTGTCGATCTGGAGGATCGAGTTGTGGACCTTTGTTGGGTGGGGGGAGTCTAGCGCGGGACTTCCATCCGAAATGTAGGAGGGAAAACCGGTTGGGCATCGTAAGCGTGGTGTCGTGATATCGTGAAAAGGGGATGAAAGGAATGGTAGCGTAATTTTGTGCTACCAGAGTACAGGAGGGGATGGATTATCAGGCATGTCGGAGGAGGGACAAGGGGAACCCCGGCGGGGGTATAAGTAATCGCGGCGACGGCCTCGTGGAGAGGGCATGGAACCTGATTGGTATTGACCGGCGTCGCCTGTGCTCGCCCCGATCCGTTGACTCCGCAGTCAAGAACACGGTCTTATGCGTGTTGCGAAGGCGTTGGGCCACTGGGGCTGTGGGTATATGGAATCTCGGCGCGGGTATTTGAATCCATGGGCCAATATTCTTCGGCGTCAATCACCACGGGGGGTGTAGCTTGGTCCTCACTCCGGAATTTACGCAGAACCGCGCTCTGCCGGATGAGGTGGTGGCGGTCATGTCGTCATCCCACTGCTGCCCCGAGGACGCGTCACCGGGGTTGGTGAAACAGATGAAGTGGGCAAACATCGCGCTTGTGGTGGGGGATGCGACTGGGGAAGCGGTGCCCGGCGAAACCCGAGCAGCGAAAATCCTGATCTCAACCTCCCACTCCAACGGACGTACGCGAAACCCCAAAGGGGACGAAGCGACACGACTCACGTAGACTCCCGTCCGCGGGCAGTAGGTGCGGGTAATCAAGTGGAAATCTGCAAGGGTAATACAACGGTACGACAGCTACATCAAACGAAGGGTGCTGTGCAAGTTTCAACAACTCAAGAGGTACGGAGCGGTATATCTGGTGCGCAAACGTAACAGGCTTAATTTCTACCTTGTGGGGACGCAGCCAGGCGAGGTGTGGGGCGAAGTGCCCTGATGCCACGGCGCATGCGGCCGAGCACGTTGGATGCCTCATCGGCCGGGAGGAACGGAGTGAGAGGGTTCTGATTAGTAACCAGTGCACGTGCGGTGAGAGCCGTTTGTTGGAATCTGCTCGAGCTTGGTATAGACGGACGGGCGAATAATTGGGCTTAGGGTGCTATAAGAGGGAGATACTGTGCTAGGTCCGTGAAACTCACCATAGCTTTGAGAACTGCTTTCCAGTCTGGAGGGGGCTTCGCCGGTTGTTCCGTGGACTGGTATCGTGGGACCTGGACCAACAACCTTTGAAGTTTTTGCGACACACTTGAAGTGCTCCAAGGCTTCTTTGGCCGTGGGACGCCGCCCCCATTCAGCGTCCCAGCATTTCTCGGCAAGCTCCCACGTTCCTTGACCAAATCCGACAGCCACTGGGTTTTCCGGCCTATCCGGCCGGATACCCTCGATGGTGGGTAGTAGGAGCTCTACCGCCCTGCGTTGTCCAAATGGGCGGGCTCCAGTTACCACCTCGTAAACCACCATCCCGAAAGCATACATGTCTGCCTCGTTGGAAGGATTAGCACTAGCAGCGAATAGCTCGGGGGCCATGTAGCCGAAGGTCCCACCACAATTCGCCCTCCACGTGGTGGGGTCGAAGGATATGCTCGGTGCAACGGTGGAGAATCCAAAGTCCGATATACAGGCTCTTGGAGGCACCTCGTTATTGATTAGGACATTAGGCTACGACAGAAAGGTGGGATAGTTGGCGTTAGTCGTCGCGCTGGAAAAAGGGAAGATTATTGAGACACCGACGCACCCCTTTCAAATCTCCGTGAATAATTTTAGATTTGTGGAGGTACTCGAGGCCCTTTGCAACGTCTTCCAGCTGCGAGTCTGATTAGCAATTTTAGCCCAGAATATTAACGATCAGGGTCGTACCAGGCGCAGCCTATTTGCCTCCTTAACGCGGATGTAATTTAGGATGTTCCCGTTCGCCATAAACTCCGAAATCATTGAAAACCCGCGGGTGCCAGGTTTGATCATGACTGCAACAAGTTGCAGGATATTAGCGTGGGATATGGTCATCCAAAGGACGCATTCCTTGCAGAAGGACTGAATCCGGTACGTTATGTTAATGGATTGATCAGGATCGGACGTGCTGTCTTACGCACCTCGAGGACCTCAGCCTCATCAGCTTTTGTCTCAAGCGATGTACGGATGGTCTTGATGGCCACAACTTTTCCCTTCAATTTCCCCTGTCTGATGTCCGCGAACCCGCCGCTCGCGAATATATCCTTACTGACTTGACATCTGGTAAATGTACCAACGAGATAGCTTTTCGGGACTTGGCGTGAGGCTCCAGCAAGTTTTCGCAACAGTTTGAAGGCGTGCGGCTTGGTCTCATGCGGGACTCGATCTCTCTTCAGCGCCTTCAAGACGGATGCTGTGAGTTACGGTAGCGGACATGAACGTTCAGGACCGACTTACTTTGTCGATGACATTCATGACAATGGCGGCATCCTTTCCCCTAAACCCCAATGCGATGTCTCTACTCTTCTTGTCATCAACGAGCGTTGCTATTTGCTGGCGATCGATGGATCTGGGATCCCGAGAATTGAGGCACCGCCATCGTGAGAGGATGGAATGTCGATCTGTGAGGATAGGTCACTGATCGTGGCCCGTTGGGGGGGGGGAGAACGAAGGTAACCTGGATTGAGAACCTGAGCTTCGGGGTTACCATTGGGCCATCCCTCACGCCGGGTGAAGAGGTCGAGGATGGCGGGCATTTAGAACGAAATCGAAAGGTCGTAAGGTCGTGAAGTGAGCGGAGCCCTTATTAGCGGGTTGAAACGGTAGTGTAATTTTGTACTTCCGGAGTATCAGAGAGAGATGTAGATATCTGCATGGTGAAGAGACCGGAGGGTATATAAGAATGATGCCTTGCGGGAGGGGCGTGCAAGTGGAAGCTAAGTACCTTGATCAGAGTACCAAGGAGACCGAAAACGCGTGGGGTATCCGGAGTCCGATCCACCCGTTAGCTTGTTTGTTTGGTGTCAAGACTGTGTGGATGGCGCCAGGCGCCGTTGAACAAAGGGGGGAGATCAGCGTCGCAGCTGCTAGTGGCGCTGATGGGTTGCAACTCAATGGAGTGCAGCGGATATTACGATCTCCTACCCCCTTAGCACGGAGTCACCAGGTGATGCAGGGATGAAGCACCTCAGATTCTCGGAGGGTAAACATACCGTTTTCGTGCTTTCGGAGATTACAGTCGGTCAAGCGTGCCTTGTGCCGGCTACACGAAACCGCGACGGTGTCCGAGACGCCTGCGTCAAGTGAGGTGAGAAAAATAGACTCATCTCTCTGGGCTCGTCATCACGGTGCCGTCCGCGAATTCGAGGTCCCAGGTGAGCGTCACCACGGTCGTGGAATCTGAGTGAGCTAATGCCCACGAGAAGTTGTGCCAATATACCTCGCCCTCGACCCGGAGCGATAGGCCGTCGCGGACTCCGTCAGTTCTGCAATCACTGGGAGCGTTCGCCAGGTAGAAATGAACGCGTGTATTACCAATTTACCCTTCCAGACGCGACAGCCACGGTTCTTCAAAGCTTCAGCCAAGGGTGATTTACGCTGACACATAGAGTACTTCGCGTTCCACTGCGGGACATGGTGGAATGTAAACCACGACGTGACAAGTCACGATGGACCGGGATTCCGCCAAGCGGATCACCATCTCGGATGCCGTATTGTCAGCCCCCCTACATACTTATCCCACATGGGCAACACCCGGCTTGCCCTGTTTTGGGTATGAAAATCAGAAGCACCCCTGAGGCACACAGTGTATTCAGTAGGTAAGCGTTCCGGGAGCGTCGGCTCGGGTATGTCATTGACAGGGTATAGTACATCGAGATACTTTCATAGAGCGGATGGGAAACATTCGGGGGTGCTACATTTACCTAATTACTACATGGGTTCACAAGACGCCTTGCGCTTTGCTGCGCGCATATAAACTAAGAAATCAGTATCGTAATGCCTAGAGCGTTGAAGTGGAAGGGCCGGTGTCGCGGTTCGGGTTAAGTTTGTCGATAAATCTATGTAACCGCAATGGGTCGGGTTTTGGCATCCTCTTTGCGTAAAATATGGGCATGGGGATAGTCGAGCTTAGTACTTCCCCAGGTCCAACCAGAAGTTTCGTGGCCAACATGGACTGCCGAATGGGTGACGTCCTAGTTGCACTGGTGGATGAAGACCTCTTTCCTTGCCAAAATCGCCATTTGACTGTAATTCTCGAAAGTCAGTTGCGACGCGTGATAAACGAGGGGTAGGAAGCGACTACCGCTGCGGTGAGAGTCTTCGCTGTTCCTACTTGGAACCGATGTCATGCTGCTCGGGGCCCCGGACGCCAGCGTGCTGGCCGTTCTGATTGTGCTGACCGGACTCACTGTGCTCACTGTGACGGCTCGGTTGACTGGTATGACCGCCCTGAGTCGAGCAGTGGCCGTTGTTGGTCCAAATAGTCGTATTTGACCTTGCGCACCGAGATGAGAGTTATCACAGGCTGATAATATGAAGCGCCTACTGGATAAACCAGATTCTCGAGAGTCCTCCGTACTCTCACGAGGTTTCTCAGGGGTTGGGTTCACGACCGCAGAGGAGGCGGCGACGCGTGTCAGGTGTGCCAACACCGGTTCGATCGTTGGCCGACTTGCTGCCTCTTGGCTCCAACACTCTTCCACCAGTTCCCATATTCCGCCTCCAAACCCAATCTGCTCCGCGTTGTCGGGTTTGACCGGTCGTGCCCCACGTACCACATGGTACGTGAGCTCGAAAACGCCATACTTTTGCTCATAAAATGGCTGGAATCCGGTGAGAACTTCGTATACCACTACCCCCAAGGCGTAGATATCCGCAGGCTGTGTTGGTCGGACGCTCGTTTTGCCGAACTCCATGGGGCATAGTAGCTCTGGGGCCATGTAGAGGGGCGTACCGCCGGTGGTAATCGTAGTCGCATCCCCTGGCGTGCCAGGGGTAAGGGTCGAAAGCCCGAAATCGGCGAGGCAAGCTCGGGGAGGCGTTTCGTTGGTAATTAAAATGTTGTGCTGCAAATACCATGAGGGCGCGGAACAATGTTGATGGTGAGGGTCGTACCCCTTTTAGATCGCCGTGGACAATGCCCCGTTTATGGAGGTAACACAAACCCGCAGCGGCTTCCTCTAGCTGAGCAGAAGACAGGGTAAACATCGGTCGACGTGACCCAAACCGGCATCGTACCAGAAGGTGTCTATTTGCTGAATTTTTGCGGATATACTCCCGGATATTCCCATTCATCATCAACTCTGAAATCATCGAGCACCGGCCATCGTGAAGGTTGATATCGACGGCAATGAGCCGTAAGAGGTGGGGATGCGAAGCGCTCATCCAGATGATGGATTCTTTGCAAAAGCGCTAGACCGGGAGGACGGCTTGTTAATGCCCACCAGAAAATTAGTTCGGTGAGACACGAACCTTCAGAGCGTCCTGAGGGTCTGTCTGCCGGTCAATTCTCAGGGTCCTAATGGCGACCATCCTACCATCTAACCGTCCCTTTCGAACCTCCGCGAAGGCGCCGCTGGCAAAGACAGCTCCTTCCACGGTAAGGGAGTGGGGATCGACTTGATAACGGGGAGGAACTTGGCTAGAGTCGTGCGCAAGCGACCGCATCACGCTAAGGGTTTCGCGTTCATATCCGATCGGGACTTTATCTTCTCTAAAAATCTGCGGAATGGTACAACGCAGGTTACTTTCTGACCGTTCCCCCGCCGCGACAGGCGGAAACATACTTCGTCCAGGGCACCAAGTGCAATCTTGGCATCGTCACCCCGAAGGCTTGTGGTTAGAGAGCGATTGTCCCCTGTGGTGAGAGACGAAAGCAAGGGGAGAAAATCCGGAGACTGTCTATCCGTCGAGGCGAGTTGCTGCCACTTGGAGGCGATCGGATCCACGCTGGGGATGACTGTTTGGGGATTATCGGTGCCACGAGGAAAGGTCGTTTCTAGACTATGGAGGGAAAGTATGGGGCCGGATTGAGGCATGATAACTGAACAGTCGTAGGCGGGGGCCTAGGCGTACGGGCGCGTCTTTCCAGAGCGCTACGCTCGGTGACGGGGGTGTTGGGGAGGTTGGTCGTACTGGAGAAGAGCACAACAGAGAGGTTTCCGGGGTGTATAGATATGCAAAGTGTGCCCGTGGGGTCAGCGTGTTGGGTGCGAATCTCCCAGGGTCAATCACGTTGACGTTTCTAATTTCCAGAGGAATTGTAACGAGAATATAGAATACAACACCCAGCACCCTTATGAGGGTCGCGTGTTGGAACTGATGAAGCCCCACGAGGAAGGAGTAAGGTCCGGCTATAACTCCGAGCAGGTAAATAAACTTGCGGGATTATCGTGACGGTATTGCGAGCGCCAAAGTCAGGTGCAGATGGGTATGTGAAAGACGTAAACTCTGATTTAACTCGTCCCGGTGATTCCCAACTGGGATTCACCAGATATACGGGATAAGCCTATACGGGACCTTGATCCTGTATCGCTTGTATTGATCACCAAGCACAGGGTCCTCAACCATCGTCCTTTCCTGGAATATACACTCATCCGTGAGTTCACTTCGACGTGGACATCTGGTGCGAACACATACCTCAATCGGTATTTTCAGTAAGCAACTACTGATTGCGAAGGGAAGGGCGTAGAGAGGAATATATGACCAGAATACGAGAGCGAGTGATGCTCCAACGACGACGCCCCCGCTGTGCGTATGGGTCATAAGGGGTACGGTTCAGAAAACAGCAATGGGGAAACTTGCGTGTAAATCGGGTGGCGAACGTATGCAAAAGGTCCGTGGTCAATGAGCCTAGGTTTCTCCCTTACCTGTAGCCCGGAGAGGGTGTAAGTTGCCGGTAAGTATCCGGCAATCTATGGTAAAACAGTGCACTCACTCCAATGGGGGAGTATTGGTCACCCAAAATTTCTAGCGCGGTCCGCGCAAAGACCGTTCCGGCGTGAGAAGCCAACAAACCGACCACCCTTCCAGCCACTACTCCGTCAATTCCAAAGACGTCGGGAGGTGACGGGAGGGCGTGTTCTCTCATCCACTCTGGTTGGCGAAACCCGTTGTACGCAGTGGCCGTCCAGTAAACGAGCTGCGGGAGAAAAAATCCTCCAACTTGTCCCAATAACACGAGGCCAGTCCAGATACGTGGACCCGTGGAACCAGGCTTGATGTTCCCGGCCTTTGACCTTGCATTTCTGAGCTGGCTGCGAATGCTGAGGCCGGCGGAGGCAGCCCATCCCACAGTCAAAGCCCAGACGATCAATTCCATCTTGGGGACATCGTGGAAGTGGTCCGTTATCCCTGTGAGGTGCATCTTAGTGGGGGGTCTAATGCAATATAGTCAACTCTCCATGGGAGGCCGGTCTTTATACGTCGCGGCGGGAAAACAGTACCTCCCCAGCCTGGCCGGGTGCAGTACCGTTCACCCTCGTTACGCAATAGCCACGGCGGCCCGCCTGGGGCAACAGATCCAGTTCACTGAATTTTCTTGAATTGTGATGTGAGGTTTGAATCGTGTCCAAGGGGTAAAATCTAGTGAAGTAGAGCCATGCGCTAGCCAACGAAGACACCTCCAATCCGTTTTATCGCCTTAATCCCAGGGGTTCCTATTCGCTGTTCTCTTTGAAAATTTGATTCAAACTTCGGGACGAACCGCCATCACTTCAACGGAAACGCTCATGCCCGCGATGGCTGGAATGGTCGGCGACTCGGGCGAAAGGTGATGACGGACTCTTGTCGGCGTGCGTTTGCCTGTTCGATCATATCGGGGGCACTTGGCCGATGTGAAATATCCGGAACAGACATCGTGTTGCAGTAGCTTTCCGTAGAAAATGTTACCCTCGTTGGCGGAGACTCCGCATGCTAGAAGAATCTCTTGGTTGTCTGGTCACGGTCAATTGTTGCATCCACCGGTCCGTGAACTATTGGGTGGCTGGGTAACTACTCCCTTTGTTGGGGAGGAGGGAATCCGCAACTCACGTTCAGGAGGGGATGGGCCCACTATGATGTTAGTCCCGGGGGTCAGAGAAACGTCGCAAAGTGATGTTCACCAACTGCCTGAGAACCGTTTCATTGTTCTGAGTACTGAGGGGCGTTCCATTCGCTTGGAACAATGGTGACCGTTCCGTTCTTTTCGAACGCCGAGCACAGCCAGGGCGCAGTTGACATCAAAGCCAACCGATGACGGAACCTTGTGTCAATCGCAAGTGGAGGTCCATCTCCGAGGCCGCTGAGCGTGAAGAACGGGTCGCTGCGGTGATGACATAGTTGGTGGTTCCTGATTCCATTCCGGTGTCTCAAATGGCGCCCCTTGAATCGGCTTGAAACCGATCTTCGATACCGAGGTGACAATTACTCCCTGCCAGACCTTTTCTAAGTGTGTGCGGATGCTCCCAATAGGATTACCTGTGAGCCGAGAATAAAAAGCGAGCGTGCGGAATTCGTCTAGACAGACGAAATAGATACGTCTCAGTGAGCGGGTTGAAAAAGCGAACACTCTGTGTATTGTCTAACCTAGACAGACGAAATAGGTACGTCTAATACAAGGTGAGATTGGGAGGATAAATAAGATAGCGGAACAAACCCCAGTGAGCGGGTTGAAAAAGCGAACACTGAGGAGAAAAGACGGCGAGGCCGCGAGTCTGTGTATTGCGGGAGCGGCCCGCGTCGAAAAAGGCAACTGATATACAGTAGTCTACCGATCGCAAATGGAAGCAAAATATGTCGGAGATATGTCGAATCGGAGTCAAAATGATCGAAACGAACGAAACTTGAAATACATAACATTACCAAACCGTGCGAACCTCGGTCGGTGGACCCGTTCAGACCCTTTTGTCACTTGAATTCATTTCACCATTCTTCTTGCCTTGCCATCGTGCCAATTTCAACGGTTCCGAGGCCGCATTGAGGAGTGAACAGAGGTCCCCTCCTCTCCTGCGAACCTGCCTAACGACGACGATTCCCTCCCCCCCTGAATCGAGGCTGGATTCCGGCCTAGACTGCACACAACTATCCGGGAACTCAGCCACTGACACCGGGATTGGACGCTGAGAAGTTCGTCCGCGTGGTACCGCTGGTCTTCGGTTCTGTTGATATGCTCCCTCGTGAATGACCCTGCCAATGCAACTACGATTCCTCAGCGAGCGGGTTCGGCGTATGATGGCCCAAGTCGCAATTACGAGATCACTACTGGTGCCTTTGTGGCCAGTTTCGAAGTCATTTTTGCTCTGGGGAGAAGCGAAACCGATTAAGTACAAACCCGTTATTTATTTAAGCACACAACTTCCAAAATCGAAATGATGGACGGGAATCAACGAGTGCTGCGGTTTTGACCACTGCCACAGTATCGAAGGACGTCAAGGTTGTTCACGGGCACACAGGTCGTTCGAGGCAAGAGAAAGGGTACTGAACTCTGTTGGTGACCTAGAGTATCTAGTACAAAAGTCCTGGCCTTATGTACTAATTCTCATGGTCCACGAAATCATACCTAAAAGTCCAAGAAAAACGTGGGCCGAGTGAAAAGATATGTCGTCCGGGCGGGCTTACAAGATGGGAATGTGATAGAACCTAGGTTCTGATCAACTCGTATCGGTGATCCCCAAGCGGGGTTCACCAGATATACGGGATAAGCCTATATGGGACCTTGATCTTGTATCGCTTGTATTGTTCGCTGAGCGCAGGGTCGTCAAGCATCGTCCTTTCCTGGAACGTGGGCTCACCCGTGAGTTCGCTTCGGCATGGACATCGGGCGCGAGCACATACCTCAATCGGTATCTTTAGTAAGTAACCACCGGTTGTGAAGAGAAGGATGGAGAGAGGAATATACGACCAGAATGCAAGACCGATTGCTGCTTGAATGATAATGCCCCAGCTGTGTGTGTGTGTGATCAGGGGCACGGTTCAGCAAACAGCGAAGGGGAAACTTGCGCGTAAATCGGGTGCCGGACGTATGCATATGGTCCTTGGTCAACGAGCCTAGGTTTCTCCCTTATCTGTAGAAAGCCCACGGTAAGTATCCGGTAATCCACGGAAAAATAGTGCACTCACTCCAATCGTGGCGTATTGGTCACCCAAAAATTCTATCGTGGTATGCCCGAGGGCCCACCCGGCGCGAGTACCCAACAACCCAATCACCCTTCCAATCACTACCCCATCAATTCCAAAGACGTCGGGAGGTGACGGGAGGGCGTATCCTCTCATCCATTCTGGTTGGCGAAACCCGTTGTAGGCGGTGGTCGTCCAGTAAACAAACTGTGGGAGTAAAAATCCCCCATATTGTCCCGCAATCGCGAGGTTGGTCCAGAAACGTGGACCAGTGGAACCAGGCTTGATGTTCCCGGCCGTCGGTATTGCGCTTTTGAGCTGGTTGCTAGCGGCGATGCTGGCATAGACAAAATATCCCAAAGTCAAACCCCAGGCGCCAAATTCCATCTTGGGGATACTGGAGAAGAGGTTCGTCATCCTTGTGAGGTGCGTCTTGGTGGGGGGCAAACGGGATATGGTCGACTCTCCATGGGGCGCCAGTATTTATACCTCGTTGCGGGGAGACGGTACGTTCTAGCCTGTTCTGGTGTAGCAACACTCACCTTCATTACACAATATTACCCACTAGGGACAACAGTTTTCTTGAATTGTGATGCGAGGTCTGGATCGGTGTATGAGGGGCGAAAGCAAGTGAAGTGGAGTCATGCGCTGGCCAGTGAGAGCAGCCCACCTCTTCCCCGTTCTCTTGGAAGCACTGTTCAACGGGAAAGGGCGCGTGCGTTTTAATATTGGGCCCGGGGGTCAGGGAAACCTCGCGAAGCGATGTTCATCAACTGTCCAGAACCATTCCATTCGCTGAGGGGCGTTCCGTTCGCTTGGAACAGTGAGGTGTTCCATCCGCTTGGAACAGTGAGAACCGTTCCATTCGGGAACAGAGAGGACCGTTCCATTCTTTTCGCGCCATGAGCCAGCTTTGATACCGACCTTCGATGTCGAGGGCACATTTCTCCACGCCAGACGTTTTCCAAGTGCACGTGGGCGTTTCCAATTGGACCACCCAACCGTGCGAGCCTCCGAGTCGGTCACTCCCTTGTCACTTGGATTCATTTCACCGCGCTCATTGCCTTGCCACCGTGCCGACCTCAACGATTTCGAGGCCGCGCGCGTTGAGGATCGAATGCGATCATCTGGGGACTAGGCCATGTTTCGCCATGGGATTGGACGCTGGGTCAGCTCGTCCGCGATACCGCTAGTCTTGGGCTACGCTGATATTCTACCTCGTGAATGCCAACCTCAACCTTGCCAGTGCAACTCACGATTCCCGATGAGCGCGTTCGGTGTATGGGACAATCGAACTGACGATTG
>Ga0307509_10005832_pt1 | contig 16894 bp, 10 predicted proteins | sample 10_EM_MG_FD_202245 | JGI IMG/M metagenome (GOLD analysis project Ga0307509, IMG submission 202245) | Populus trichocarpa ectomycorrhiza microbial communities from riparian zone in the Pacific Northwest, United States - 10_EM | ecosystem: Host-associated > Plants > Roots > Unclassified | place... | reverse complement strand
GATCGCTTTGTCGGTGTTGCAGGAGATGTGCATGCGTACTGAATTTGATGTTGTGAAAATCCAGTTTTTTCATGAATTTGCTGATACTTCCATCCAATAGAGGGTAGGAGCTGGCATTCACGTCTTTCGTCTCGGGTTAACTGCATTCGCGGCATATTTGTTGATAGTTGAGAAGTGCGAAAATGATAAGGTTGTAAAGGGTTAAAAGGATATGGTTGTGAAAAAACTTTCTCTCATGTTTCGTCTTGATACTTCGTATTAAGCTAGTACTTAGTGAAGTTAGTTTACTGCTATAATCCCTGCTAGTGGGACATCCGTGCTAGTGGAATATTCAAAACTTAGGTGCTGTACCTTCGTATGAGCGACAGCGAATTAGGAGGGGAACCGGCTATTATCTCTTTATCCCCCAAACAATGTAAGAAAAAATAATGAATTATTTTAGCCCTGTCTTTTATAGAATTTTCCTACAATTTTTTAGTGATTTTCTAGGGATTCATGGCATAAAAGACCACTCTGAACCTAGCACTGTCAAGAGAGTAGACCGGCACACAGGAAGCCATTCTGACGGTGGAAATATAAATATACGACATTGACTGCATTTAGTGATCCTTTTTCTTTTTCTTCCCCAAACCCCCCCCCACCATCCCATGGTGGCCGAAGAGGGTCATGGTTCCATGCAAAGGTTTCACTATTTCTATTGTAAATTTCCCGGTCGGTGGTATCCGAACGGGTTGTTTTCCAAGCGCATAGTATTTCTTTATTACCTTAAGTTCTAGAATCAGCAACTATCAACAATAATAATATTTGTGTACGAGCATGATCATGATACCATGACTTATTCTATGCACGAGTACTCAAGTAGAGGTTTCCCCCCTACGGTCTCTCCCCCTTCTATACGCCTATCCGTTAGTACTGAATCCGTTCATCCATCTCGGTATTCGGGGGGTGAGGCTGTTGACACGGAGACTTGCTTGGTTAAGGCACAGGGCAGATCAGCGCGCCCATGGTGCTCGCCTCCGGGCCCTGGCAATACCCGAGCACTTAACCCTAGTTGCAAATTCAAGCATTTACTTGCTGTTTCAGGTATGATAGCCACATGCGGGGTTAGCAACAAGAAAAATTTAAGGGTGTCTTGGCACTAGCACTTTATCAAGCCGCCACTCATCTGTTACACAGTTACACTGCCTTAGGGGCTGTTTGGCTCAGCGGCGGTTGAGTGGTAAACCCATTCAACCCGCAGTTGGTTGAATTCCAAACAGCAGTTTAAGTCGTTTCCTAAATTGCAGTTTGAGTGGTATGCGTTGGTTGCCAAACACCTTAGGCAAGTTTCTGAAAGTTTAGGGAAAATTTGTAATACAAGTGCCCCTTAGAAAATTAATGAACAGTTAATTTAGGTTAACCAGCGAATTAAGCCTTGTCTTGCACTAAAACATCACCCATATCACTTATAAAAGGAAGATGTTAATTGCCAAAAAAAAGTGAACTTAATATCATGTTAGTGCGCACAGCCTATTAAAATAGAACTTACTAACTCAATATTAACCTACAAAAAACATCGTTCACAAACTGCAGTTTCCACACATCGGAAACAATTCTTTGGAAACAGAGTGCAGCCAAACACACCAACCACTGCTAAACACCTATAGTTACTTCGCATCAGATCACAATACCGGTACCGAAATATTAATGCACCAGTACTCGTGCATAATATGATATGAATACAAAATAGATTTTATTTCCACAAGACTTCTAATTTGAACTGAGAGCTTAACCATTAGGTTTGTGATAACTTGCTGTTGCAAGTGATAGCAAGTTCGGGTATGTATTATCTTATCATTGACTTTGACAACGTTCCCACAACTTGGAACGACGCTAAGCCACCTTAGAAGGAGGATAGGTGGCGCTCCGTTGAAGAGCCTCGCGGCGCAACGATAGTCGGCTCAACGATAGATTTACCATCAAACATCAACCACCATCTTCTCTAAACCATGCCCAATGCTAACAATCCCCAATCACCGCAATCTATTAACCTTCTTCAGAGGTCGCTTAGCGGCGTTCGAAGTGGTGGGAACCTTGGCACGGTTACACCTTCAGTGGTTTATTATTCCCATCGCTAAAATAGTACTCGAGTACCTGCGGCGCGCGAGCTAAGTTATCGTGCTAATCCATGAAAGTAAAAAAAAAGACAACATACAAAAATGCGTAGCTCATTGCACCAGGCGAAATGGGACTTGCAGTTTGAGCAACTACAGTACTAGGGAGTGCTCCGTTGCCCATGACACCCGCAGCAACAACTACGGTACGGTACGTTGGAGAGGCACCTAACTTTCATACCAATCCTGAATCGGATATAAAAAAACCTGGGTCTGGGATAGAAAGAAGCCCGGTGGAAGTTGTGATAGACTGGAATACAATAGTTTGTATCATACTGTAAAAAAAACTAGGCAAACTTAATCCCGCCCGATCCACCGGTACGAGGATGGCGACAAAAATCACCGGTTGATTCGGATGTAGCACGGGGGTATATGTTGGGCGACACCCATTTTCCGTAACTACTGTTCAAACATGCGCAAATACAAACCAGTTTTCCGGCTATTTTTCGGATGTGTGAAGAAAGTCTGGCAACACCTGCGGTGGGCATTAAACTGATTTCTTGTTCACTGCGCCCCACTTACCCGAGCACCCATCCGGACCATTCCACCGGTACTTCGCACTCGCCATTTAATAAATTCTGGATCTGAAAAAAAGTCAGAAATTGATAGCATGCTCCAGGATACCTTCAAATGTCTCCTCAAGTGCTCGCAAGTCATTAAAACATTGCTTGCTACTTTGGCCAACAATGCTGTAAAGTCAAAGTTGGAAACGGGGCCAGGCCTCGCAACTTCCCTTACAAAATACTCCATAATTGGGGAAAACCGGCTAGGTGCTAGTGCGTTCAAATAAGGATTTTTGTACTAGAATTGTCTCAAACTCGCAGTAAGACGAGATATGCTAACTCTTTGTAGTCAGGACTAATCCTTTCAGGGAGCTTATTTTGACGCAACAGTGAGCTTCACCTCCGCCTTCTTATTTCAACGATTTAGCGGCTGGGCGGTGCTCCCCAGTTTATGCAATATCCTTGCCCGAAATTGCGCCAAGAGGTATCTACTGTACCAACCATAGCCCTCATGATAATTCCACAGCCAGCCTTACTCGCAGATAAAGAGCTCTGAAGGGCTGGAAAGTAAGATGCGGTGAATTTTTTTCACGTGTGTGGGGGTGAATGTTTGGTTTGGATTGCTTTGCTAAATCAGCGGTTGGAAGCTTGTGAAGGTGGGCGTATTCAGTTGAAAACCTTCGCTCTGGACTGGTGATTGTTGTTCCTAGCGTCGTACCCCCGTCCTGCTGTAGCCGCAGAGACGATATTGGTTTCACAAAGAATTGTGCGTTGATTGGACCAGTGCGTTCATCACCGAGGCTGAGCAATGGTGATAGACCCCGCATTTCTCCCACTCTCTAGAATTCTATCACCTAACACTGCCATACCTCATCAACCTATCTTCTTCTAAAATATTCCGAAGAAAGACGGACAGAAAAACGTCTCCAGCTCCTAGCTCCGTTACTGAGTCCCCCCACGATCCCGATCTTCAAGGGTATAATATCTCTATCAATACCACCTACTCCAAAATCATTATAGCAATTCTTTTAACGCTACCGACTCCCGAAATCATAATAGTAGCTCTTGTCCACAACACCGATAGTTTCAACATGCATAGCGGCCGTGACATTGCAGTTAGCGACAATCGGCACGAAATTCTGACTTGGTTGTCGCCCATCGAGCCCCACTTGCGGCACCACGACATTCAAACAAACCGTGTCAAGGATGTGGGCGACTGGCTTCTGCGCACAGAGGAATTCCGAAGCTGGCGGAACGGTGGTGGACAAGGCAAATTACAAAAGAACACTATATTTTGTTCCGGAAATCTCGGGGTCGGCAAAACTTACATCAGGTAAGGCACGTGAGCCGAATGTCGGAGAGGGAATCACAATTCCGGAATTTTTTTTCTGACAATTTACAATTTTAGTTCGCTAGTAATAGACACCTTGTGCGATGAGCCCGGAGAAGCCGAAGAGGATATTGCGGTGGCCTGCTTCTATTTCGACTCCACCGCCCAAAAGGAACAGTCTACGGCGAGCGTGTTAGGTACCCTTCTGAAGCAGGTTGTCGGCGGTTTTGAGAAAATTCCCAAAGAAATAACGGATGCATTTCGAAGGCATAAAAAGTTTATCGGTGGTCGGAAGCTACAAGTTCCGGAGATCGTAAGGTTGTTGGGGAGCTTCTCATCTACACAACCCACATTTTTCTGTCTCGACGCCGTGGACGAATGTGTTTCACCAGATCGAGCCAAGATCCTTCTCTCACTCAAGGACATTATCAAAATGTCCCCGACCACTCGAGTGTTTCTAACAGGGAGACCGCATATCGATAGCGAAGTAGAAAAGCATCTTTCCAATGGAGTAACCGTTGTGTCAATAAGCTCCCGACAGGACGACATTATCCGATACATCCACACAAGGTTTGCAGAGGACGCAACCCCGGACGAGATGGATGAGGGATTGGAGGCAGAAATTGTGAATAAGCTTCTGGAAACGGTCTCGGACATGTGAGTATATTACCTGAATGGGAAATGCTACCCAAGCTATCCGCTGACAGATATATGTCTAGATTTTTGTTAGTTTCTCTAAGTCTCGATGCAATTCTACAGGAGACTAGCATCCATCGGCGGTGGGAACGGGTCCAGACAATGACGGGTGTGCTGGGCCTAGAAGATACCTACGGCGCAACGGTAGAACGAATTAAGGCTCAGGGTGGTCAGAAATCTAGACTTGGGATGACTGCTCTGATGTGGATATGTCATTCGGAACGGCCCCTGCGAGAGGAGGAGCTATGTTTTGCCTTAGCCGTTGAAATAGAAGCCACAGGTTGCAACGTTGGCAATGTTTCCTCCATCCGGACAATACTGAGCTGCTGTCAAGGACTTGTTGTGGTGGATAAGGAGGGATCGACTGTTCGATTGTTCCACTACACGCTCCAGGAGTATTTGACCAACCATGGTAACCTTTTCCAGAGCCCTCACTCGACAATTGCGGAGACCTGCTTAGCGTATCTAAATTCACAGCCAATAATGGCCCTCTCGGGCTTCTGTCTTCCGAAGCCTCAACACCCACCCTTTCTGGAATATTCATCTTTGTACTGGGGAGCCCACATGAGAAAGCAACTTACGGATCATGGCAAAGCGCTTTCACTGGAGCTCTTCAGCAGTTACGAATATCATATATCAATTAGGCTACTCCTAGAACACACGCTCGGTCGAGATCCTCTTAGTTCTATTTTGGACTTTTACAAGTTCACTGGGCTACACTGTGCGTCCATATTTGGGCTTGTTGAGGTAGTGAGCGCTCTGATAGAAGTGGATGGCGTCGACATAAATTGTCTAGATGATACTGGTGCAACGCCCCTCATATGGGCTGCTAGGAATGGGCATGAGGGGGTAGTGGAGCTGTTACTGGGACGCGAAGAGGTCAACCCTGATAGGCCAGACAGAGACAACCGGACACCAATCTTGCAGGCCGCCGCCAACGGACACGAGGCAGTGGTGAGGTTGTTACTAGGACGGAAAGACGTCAACCCCGATAGGCCAGATGATGACAAACGAACGCCTATCTCGTGGTCTTCCGGGAATGGACATGAGTCGGTAGTGAAGCTGTTACTAGGACGGAGGGACGTCAATCCCGATAGGCGAGACAGTGGCCGCCGAACGCCTATCTCATGGGCTGCCGGGAAGGGATATGAGTCGGTGGTGAAGCTGTTGCTGGGACGAAAAGACGTCAGCCCCGATAGGCCAGACGATGAAGACCGAACACCTATCTCGTGGGCTGCAGGGAATGGGTATGAGGCGGTAGTGAAGCTGTTACTCGGACAGAAAGACGTCAGCCCCGATAGGCCAGACGATGAAGACCGAACACCTATGTTGTGGGCGGCCGAGGCTGGACATGGGTCAGTGGTGAAACTATTACTGAGACGCGAAGACGTCAACCCCGATAGGCCAGACAGGTACGACCGAGCACCAATCTCGTGGGCTGCCAGGAGTGGATGTGAGGCGGTGGTGAAGATGTTACTGGGGCGCAAAGACGTCAACCCCGATAAGCTAGACGATGATGGCCGGACACCCATCTCATGGGCTGCCGAGAACGGACATGACGGAGTAGTGAAACTCTTACTCGGACGGAGAGACGTTAACCCCGATAGGCCAGACAGATGGGGCCGAGCACCAATCTCGTTGGCTGCCGAGATCGGATGCGAGGCAATAGTGAGGCTGCTACTTGCACGAGAGCACGTCAAGCCCGATAGGCCGGACATTTGGGGCCGAACACCAATCTCGTTGGCTGCCAGATGTGGACATGAGGCAGTGGTCAAGCTGCTCCAAGAACGATCAGACGCCAACCCCGATACACTTGACAAATGAGGACTATTGTATCTTATTAAAGGGAGCAGTCAGGATGTCACAAATTTGATAGCAGATTTCGGATCCCTGCCCCCCACCATTGACCAATCGCGAAGACAGAAGATAATCTTTCGCCCCTATACCCTCGCCCTAGCCCTCCCAGCCTTCCTGGCGGTACCCAGGACATCCTCCTTCCTCCCACCCTCTTTAGCTCTTGTTCAAGTCCCCGGCATCCGATGCGATCTCGTTGATTTCACCCCTCTCTCTGTGTCCCTCCCCTGGCCTGATAGCCATCCAACTCCCATCCTATGGGGGTGATTTTTCGCACTAGGCCCCTTCAGAATCTATTCACATGTCTCCTACGAGCGTCCCTTCGCTCTCTACACAGGCCGTGAAATGCCGGCTGACTCCCTCTTATCCTACAATTTAGTATTATATAGGCCGAAGCGGGGTATTGTATGTACCCCACGGTCATGGTTCCGGCATAGAATTTAGGGTCACTTTTTCCGAAATCCAATTCTCTCTCTCCGGTTTCCGGTTTACAATAGATTTCGCTTCCTGTGTAGTTTCTCTTTGTTTATTGACTTATGCTTTCTTGCTTTCTCTTCCCTTCTCATTTCCTATGGATATAGATGTACGTTAGTGCTAAGTTATTTAGAGACAGTTTACTTATGGTCGGGCAAGCAGTCTTTTGTTAGGAATTTTGCAATTCTCACCGTCAAGAATGTTTTAACTTGTGATGTCTATTCCGGTTGCTGGAAGGAATGGGCATCCGAAAACCTTATCAGCATTATGTGTAGTGACATTGGTAATGGGAGTGTGTAGTTACATTCGAAATTATCCACGAAGATATTAACATTCCACCGCATTCTCCACCCCCAATAACCAACTACCTGCTGGTGAGACATAATCACGGAAGCGAACCCTAACCCTCCACCAACCGAGAGTGAAAATGAAAGCAATACCGACCGTATAATGAGGCAAAAGTCGGATTGGAGCCAAAGCGAAACTAAGGCAACCGAACCAACAGGAGAGCCCGAAGAAAGCGAATTCGCCACAGTTTAAACATATAGGCCTCTGTGGTTGGTCAGGGTCAAGAAAATCTTCTATAGCGTCAGTCCGACTTTTGCCAGATTATATGGTATATCGAATAACCTGGATATATTCCGGGCATCCCTGCAATACGGAGACAAAATTAATATTCTCCACGAGATGGCCGTTGTGGTGTAGATATCTATCCTTAAGCTAATTGACCATTAAGTTACCGCTCACACAGAACCAAACTTTCTTCACCAGAGCATCTTATCATTCCACCACACGCCTCTTTGCGGCTAGCGTTTGGCTTCCGGAATTATGTTTTATTGCGCTTAGTTCTCTCACCTTCAATGGCTGGGGTTTCCCCCCCCCTTTTTTTCCCCCGCACCTCAATGTAATAAAGCACTGTGACGTGCTTTATATACCGGTATTCGGGGGTTTCCCTTGCATCCGGTGCTATTAGGCATACGATGGCGGCTGGCATAGCGCATCGGGCCTTGGGATCATGAGATATCATCAAGGTTCTGAATTGTTTGGGCTGACAGAGGATCATGATGTATCTGTATAGTATTCTTCTTTAAACTGGGAGTTTGTCAAGTTCCTTCGAGTTGTAGGAGTTTGTGAGATATATGTCTCCTCGCCTGATTCTAGCTAGGAGAGAAGAGTGTTGTGCGCCCACTTTCCTTTTACATCTTGGCCTCGCTTAGAGTACATCGTGATCGCATTTTTACCCTGATTCTTTAGCGCTTCCGTGGGGATGCAACAGAAGGATGAGAGAGCAAGGATATTATCATACTGTACATCCGGTACATGTAGAGCCGAGTTCGCAAAGTTCTCGTACCCTCCCGAGTACCACGAGTAATTAGAAAGGCTTTGCTAACCCTCTCTCTTGATTATTCGGTATGATAAATGGTGATAAGGGTTAACGCTCCCAGGGGCATACCCGAAAAATAGTTATCAAAAGGCTTCTTGTTGTCCTGTTGTTGTAAATAGGTATTGTTCTTGGGGTACAAGGAGGGGCACGAGAATTTTGCGAACGCTGTATGCTAGTTTAAATCCTAGGTCCTATTGTTATTTAACGAAGGAACTAAGTTGAGGACACCTCCGATAGGCTTAAGAAGACACGCCTTCCTCAATAGCACTACCGACTCACACTACTTGATGATATTCTCTCCCTCCTTCGCTTCCCCCTGATTGTTTAGGCTTCGATTCATGTTGCATGATGCGTGATATGAGACGATATGAGATTTGATAGGAGAGTGACATCCTGTGATAGGCGGAGAAGACGCACAAACAGGGTGCCAACAGGAGTAAACCGCCTCCGGTGTGCGAACATACCAGTGCACAGGATTCGGAGAAAGAACCAGGTGTATACCGGGTATAGTGCCCTCTTTAATCCTGAGCGCTATCATACCATATGGGGAATCGGGCCTCCTGTGTTACCGGCTTGTGAAGAAGAGGTTTCGCGCCTCAGGATGGGGTTGGATCCATCTATTGTAGACTACCGGTAGTATAGGAAGGTTACCTCTACGATTGAAGGATTTACAAAAATCAAGTCTCTTGGGAAGTGGTGAAATCGTGGCTTGCAGAGCGGTTTGCACGGAGGTGTCGAAAAGGGTCAGAGGGCCTGAACTGACATCGATAAAGCCCAATCGGAGGGACCTGTAAGTGCACTCCCTAGCTTTGTGATCTCCAAGAGGGTAACTTGATGTTGGTGAAGCGCTTCAATCTCAGGTTGATGATTTATCCATTTGAGGAATTTAGAGTTCCCGCTAAGGGTGCCTATTCCACCACCCTGTGGGAGCCATGTAGGGGGGTGGGGGGGTTTCACGCTCACAATGGAATCCAGGCGCTTCTTCGGTTATCATACCAGGAGTCAAATAGTGGCTGTTGCGACTGGACACCCGGCCACAGCCACAAGCGTGATATTGGTTTCACAAAGTTCAAGAAGTCTGATTGGGCCAAGCGTTCATCACCTGGCTGGGAAATGGTGGTCGACCCCCCTTTTCTTCCGTTCTCTACAGTTCTATCACCTAACGCTACCGTACCCCATCAATCTGTCTTTTACAATATCCCAAAGAGCGAGGAACAGAAAAATGTCTCAAGATCAGGGCCTCGTTACCGGCAGTACGAATTCATTCAACACCACCGGCTCCCTAAACCACAACACTAACTTTCTTAACAACAACAACCACTGTTTCAACACAAATAATACCAACATTACTGTCACCGATGACAGGGCCGAAATCCTGACTTGGTTGTCCCCTCTCGAGCCCCGCCTACGACATTCCGACCTTGAATCGCGCCGGGTTAGAAATGTGGGCGACTGGCTTCTACAGACGGAGGAATTTCGCAACTGGAAGAGCCGTGATGACCAAGGTGGGTCGCAACAAGCGACCATATTTTGCTCGGGCAATCCGGGAGTCGGCAAGACTTACATCAGGTAAGAGGAGCAACATTGGAGAGGGTGTGTAACGCTGGAGATTTTCTCTGACAGGTTACAATTCTAGTTCGCTTGTAATCGATACCTTGTGCGATGAGGCCCGCGAGGCTGGCGAGGATATTTCCGTGGCGTGTTTCTATTTCGATTTTGCGGCCCAAGAGGAACAGTCTGCGGGGAATATGTTAGGTGCTCTGCTGAAGCAGCTTGTCGGTGGGTTTAAGCAAATTCCCGAGGAAATAATGGATGCGTTTAAGAATCACAAGAAGGTCATCGGAGGTCGGAGGCTACAATTGCCTGAGATTGTAAAGCTTTTGGCCTGCATTTCGTCTATGCAGCCCACGTTTTTCTGTCTGGACGCTCTGGATGAATGTGCTGCTCTACACCGAGCCACGATCTTCCTTGCACTCAAGGAAACCATCAAAATGTCCCCAGCCACTCGAGTGTTCTTAGCTGGGAGACCATATATCGGGGGTGAAGTGAGAAAACATCTCCCCGTGGGAGTCACACTTGTGTCGATAAGCCCCAAAAAGGATGATATTGTCCGATACATCTGCGCGAAACTTGCCGAAGACATAACCTCGGACGAGATGGATGAGGGATTGGAGGCGGAAATTGTAAAGAAGATTCCGGAAACAGTCGCAGAGATGTGAGTGTGATCGACTTAATGAGGAATCCCACCCATGCTATCCGCTGACAGATATATATCTAGATTTCTGTTAGTCTCTCTGAATCTCGATGCAATTCTACAGGAGACTAGCCTCCATCGGCGGCGGGAAAGGCTCCGGGTAATGACAGATGGGTTGGGCCTAGAAGATGCCTACGGTGCAACCTTACAACGGATCAGGGGACAGGGTGGTCAGAGATCTAGATTCGGGATGACTGCCCTGATGTGGATATGTCATTCGGAACGGCCTCTGCGAGCGGAGGAGCTATGTCAAGCTTTAGCGGTCGAAATAGGAGCCACAGATTGCAATACCGAAAATGTTTCCTCAATCCGGACAGTGCTAAGCTGCTGCCAAGGACTTGTTGTGGTGGATAAAGAAGGGTCCACTGTTCGCCTAATCCACTACACGCTCCAGGAATATCTGACCAGCCATCGCAACCTTTTCCAGTGCCCTCACTCGACAATTGCGGAGACCTGCCTGACATACCTGAATTCGCAACAGATAATTGCCCTTTCCGACTCCCGTGTTCAGCAGAGTCAACGCCCACCCTTCCTGGAATATTCATCTTTATACTGGGGAGCCCACATGAGAAAAGAACTCTCGAATGATGGGAAAACACTTGCACTGAAACTCTTCAGCCACTACCAATGCCATATATCGATTGGGTTGCTCTTGGGACACACTCTCGGCTGGTTTTATCCTCTCTCCTTTATGGACTTTCGCATGTTCACAGGACTCCACTGTGCGTCCATATTTGGGCTTACAGAGATCGTCGAAACTCTGACAACGATTGATGGTATCGACGTAAACAGTATGGATGAAACTGGTGCTAGGCCGCTCATATGGGCCGCTAGGAAGGGACACGAAACAGTGGTGAAGCTGTTACTAGGACGCAAAGACGTCAACCCCGATAGTCCAGATAGGAACGGCCGAACACCAATCTCGTGGGCTGCCGAGAATGGACATGAGGCCGTGGCGAAGCTGCTACTAGAACGGAAAGACGTCAACCCCGATAGGCCGGACATTGACGGCCGAACACCAATCTCGTGGGCTGCCGAGAATGGACATGAGGCCGTGGTGAAGCTGTTACTAGAACGGAAGGACGTCAACCCCGATAGGCCAGACAGCAACTGCCAAACACCAATCTCTTGGGCTGCTCAGGATGGACATGAGGCCGTGGTGAAGCTGTTACTAGAACGGAAAGACGTCAACCCCGATAGGCTAGACATATACGGCCGAACACCTATCACGTGGGCTGCCAGGAATGGACATGAGGCAGTGTTGAAGCTGCTATTAGAACGGAAAGACGTCAACCTTGATAGGCCGGACATTGGCGGCCGAACACCCATCACGTGGGCTGCCAGGAATGGACATGATGCCGTGGTGAAGCTGTTACTAGAACGGAAAGACGTCGACCCCGATAGGCCAGATAGGAACGGCCAAACACCCATTACGTGGGCTGCCAGGAATGGACATAAGGCAGTGGTGAGGCTGTTACTAGAACGGAAAGACATCAACCCCGATAGGCTAGACATTGACGGCCGAACACCCATCACGTGGACTTCCAGGAATGGACATGAGGCCGTGGTGAAGCTGTTACTAGAACGGAAAGACGTCAACCCCGATAGGCTAGACGTGTGTGGCCAAACACCCATCACGTGGGCTGCCAGGAGCGGACATGAGGCAGTGGTGAAGCTGTTACTAGGGCGGAAAGACGTCAACCCCGATAGGCCAGACTGGGACCGCCAAACACCAATCTCGTGTGCTGCCGAGAATGGACATGAGGCCGTGGTGAAGCTGTTACTAGAACGGAAAGACGTCAACCCCGATAGGCTAGACAATTACGGCCAAACACCAATCTCGCTGGCTGGCCTAAATGGACATGAAGCCGTGGTGAAGCTGTTACTAGAACGGCAAGACGTCAACCCCGATAGGCTAGGCATGTACCGCCAAACACCCATCACGTGGGCTGCCAAGAATGGACACGAGGCGTTGGTGAAGCTGTTACTATGGCGGAAAGCCGTCAACCCCGATAGGCTAGACGTGTATGGCCGAACACCCATCACGTGGGCTGCCATGAATGGACATGAGGCAGTGGTGAAGCTGTTACTACGGCGGAAAGCCGTCGACCCCGATAGGCCAGACAGGGACCGCCAAACACCAATCTCGTGGGCTGCCGAGAATGGACATGAGGCAGTGGTGAAGCTGTTACTAGAACGGAAAGACGTCAACCCCGATAGGCCAGACAGGAACGGCCAAACACCCATTACGTGGGCTGCCAGGAATGGACATAAGGCAGTGGTGAAGCTGTTACTAGGACGGAAAGACATCAACCCCGACGGGCTAGACAAGTACGGCAAAACACCTACCTGGTGGGCTGCCAATAATCGACATGAGGCCGTTATGATGCTGCTTCAAGAACGTGAAGGCGTCAACGCCCATAGGCCAGACATATGAGGAATACAACCCCCCGCATCCTACTCAGAGGAGGGATCTCGGTCCACCCAAGCGCTATAATACTTTCCTCGCATCCTTGAGCCCTAACTTTCACCGCCCCCTTGCTTCAAGTATATACCCCTTCCCGTGGCCTCACACCACCACCTTTTTGATCTCGTTCAATTCCCTGGCATTCGATATGATCTCTTTGGTTTCACCTCTCTTTTTTCCTCCTTCCTTTTGACAATCATGCAATTGCCATTTTTTGGGGGTGATTTGTTGCCTTGAGAATCTCTTCACATGTCTCTTACAGGAGGCCCTTCACAATTAACGTAAAGTACAATATAATAACCCATAACTATCTTCCTATACCCAAACCGGATATAATGTACCTCGAAGCGGGGCATTGCACTCTCCGATGGCGGTTGTGGTGCGAAGTTTAGGCTTATTTTTTACGATATTCAATGCTATCCCAGTCCCCGGTTTAACTATAGATTTTGCTCTCTTGTATCTTTTATCTCTGTTTCTACTTTCTTATTTTCTTTCCCCTTTCTAGTTTCTTCCGTGGATAGTGATGTACACTAGCTACTATCATAGGACAAGAAGTCTAATGTTTAGATTTTTTGCAACCTTCAAGATATAGAATGTTTTAGCATTTGATCTCTAACCCAGTTGCTGAGATCATGACGAATGAGCATCCAATACACTCATTAACCCCATATGGGGCAGCGCCCCCCACACGAGCACGCGGCTACACCTACTCGTAAAGGGTACCCGGGAACCGTTAAACCCCCGCTCCGCCCCCCGTCCCCCACAACACGACTAGCACCCCCGTGATGGGACATATTCAATAAAGCAAACCCTAACCCTCCACCAAGAAATTCTAAGAAACAGAGTAGTGTATCATATGTATGGCACCGGCTTACTATTCAAATTGTTGATTTGTTATGAGGGAGCGAATGTAGATCTATTGACTATAGAGAAAAACAAAGAATGTAAAGACACGAACGACGAAAAGACTGATGATCGAGTAAGAGAATAGGAAAAAGATCCAGCTTTTATCCCATGCGTACCATGCGAGAAGAAAACAAATAGAAAACTTTTCCTCCACACGATACATGCTCCTTGAGTCTGTAACAAGAGTTTGTCAGACATTTTTAGTGAAACAAGACGAAACAAGAACTAATGCAGGACAGTAGAGAAACAATACATGAATCAACGGCTCCAGTCATAGGTTTCAACACAAATGACATCAATGCAATACCGAGACATAATTAATATGCTGTATGAGATGACAACCGTAGTGTAGATATCTATCCATAAGCTAGTTAACCATTACAGCGAACACAGTGCTAAGCTTTCTTCATGAGGGCATCTTATGATTCCAACACACCTCCTTGCAGTAAGCGTTTGGGGGACCGAATTATGTTTTACCACCCTTGACGATTTGTCGCTAAATGGCACTGACTTTTTCGCCCTCTTTTCCACCTTTCACCTCAACATAATAAGGCGCTGTGACGTGCTTCTCATATTAAGTGCTTCCTCTCATCGATTGCCATTATGTATCGGATAGCTGACAAAGCGGATAGGGCTATTGGATCATGAACTATCAGCATGGTTTTACATTGTTTGGGATGACAGGGGGTCATGACGCGTCAGTGTAGTATTCTCTAGAGTCTTTAAGAGTTGGTGCGGAGATGTATATCTCATTGCCTATTTTCAGCTCCGAGAAAAGAGTGGTGTTAGTCTACTTTTCTTCTATGTTTGGGGACGCTTGGGGAATATTGTGATTGAATCCTCACCCTCATTGCTCAGCGCTTCCATGGGGATCTAACAAAGGGATGGGAGAGAGGGGGTATTATCATACTTCCGATACATGTGTGCTAGTCTGTTGTGTCCTAGGTCTTATCGTTACTTAAACGATGGATCTCAGGACACGCCTTCCTCGATAACACTACAACTCACACTACCAGATGGTATTCTCCCTCTCTCCCTCCTTACTGGTTCCTTAGGCTTCGATTCATGTTGGATGATACTTGACCGGCGAAGATATGAGATTTGACAGACGGGGAACATCAGGTGACTATCGGGCAAGACGCACAAATATGATACCAACAGTATCAAACCGCCTCAGCTATGCGAGCATACCAGTGAGCAGGGTGCGGAGAACGGACCAGGTGCATACAAAGTATGGTGCTCTCTTTGAACCTAGGCGCCATCGTATTGCAATTTAGTATAAATAACCGAACATCAGCATGCAACGGCTCTCTCTTCTTTGCCAACATCCAACTCAACAAGTGACTACCAAAACCACAACCAAATAAATATTTAAAAATAAAATAAATATATAATCCTAATTGATACCTTGTGTGTCATCCATCTGCTTTATTGAGATTTTTTTCTGTGATGGTAAAGGTATGGTGGATTCGGGAGTGAGGGGGCGGGGCTAGTGGAAGGTTGCAGCGCCAAATATTCGGTTACTTTTGTTAATGTGCAACACCATAGGGAATCGGGTCTGCTGTGTTGCTCGCTTGTTATCATAAGAGAAAGTTTCACGCCTCCGGATGGGACTTGGATACATCGATTGAAGGGTAGTATAGTGAGGTTACCCCTAGATTTTCAGGATTTACATATATTGGGTCTCTTGGGGAGTGGTGAAAACCGTGGCTTGTCGAGCGGTTTGCTCGGAGGTGTCGAAAAGGTCAGGGGGTCTGAACCGATATCCATAAAGCCCAATCGCAGCGGCCTGTAAGTATCATACCTTTCCTATCATTGCGATCTCAAGGAAGGTAACCTGATGCTACCGAAGCGCTTCAATCTTAGGTTGATGATTATTTATGTGTTTGAGGGGTTCGGGGTTCCTGCCAAGGCTCCCTGTTCCACCACCCTACAAGGGCTATGTTGGAGGGGTTTTCATGCTCAGAATGGAACTCGGGTGCCTGTTCGGTTACAGGGGAGCCATTGAGTGGCTGTTCTCACTAGATATGATACCCTGCCATGCTTGGGCGCAAATTAAATACGAGTATCATACATGGTGTTACAATAACATCCTCAACAACCATGCCACAACGGTGATACCTCAACAACAATTAGCTATCAACTACAAGTAAATAGTACTGTAATCCCTTTATAGAAAAAATAATAGAAATACCATGTCGAGAGCCCCATTAAAGAAAGTATTGGCAAATTATGCATGAAACAGATCGTGATAGGAATTATGGTAGGCAGGTAATTGAGATAAGGGACGGTGATTGATGAGGGATAACCGTTGTCACACGGACCATAATTATGCGAGGGAGTTGAATCCTAACTCATAAGACTGAAACTAACAAACTAGCGACATCCGCAATAGATTTATGATGTAGCCCTCAATAACGCAACCAACTCATATCACCCCAATGATACTCTCTCTCTCTTCCCTATCGCTAATTCAGGTTTTAATTCCGGTTGCATAATACTAGACATGCGCGTGTAGGTTACACAGGAAACACCTGATGATATGGTGTCGAGCAGCTCAAGTAGGGTGCCAGCACAATCAAAGTGCTTATGATGCGCGTGGGGGGTATAACTTTTTTTTTTTTGTTAATTCCGTGGTATGATTTTAGGTACATGACTAGCACTTCCTAGGGTCCAACCGCTGCATTCGGGAAATATCCCATGGCAAATAAAAACCCAAATCAAAACAAAAACAAAAGAAATAAATCAAAAACTATTCACTAATACCTAAGTATAAAATCAACGTGAGTATTTCCCAACCTATGAGATTCTTCCAATTCCATCCTGAAACAAACTTCAAGACTGCACCTGTGTTGCCCGCGTAAATGCAAAAA
>Ga0307509_10005831_pt1 | contig 16894 bp, 16 predicted proteins | sample 10_EM_MG_FD_202245 | JGI IMG/M metagenome (GOLD analysis project Ga0307509, IMG submission 202245) | Populus trichocarpa ectomycorrhiza microbial communities from riparian zone in the Pacific Northwest, United States - 10_EM | ecosystem: Host-associated > Plants > Roots > Unclassified | place... | reverse complement strand
AATAGCATGTTCGGGCCACCCTTATGCAGGCGTGGGGCCTCCCCGCGCAGATGCGTGTGCGCCCAAGAACATCTAAGAGCCCATAGAATGTGAGGCAATCGACCTCTAAGTTCTAGGATGACTTTACTGGTGAAGGTAGGGTAACTTGGGTTCCTCAGTAGGGTAACTGGGACCCATGGGCATAATGACCAAATTCCCAAGGTAGGGTAACTTTGCCCTCTTATGCCTTTAACCGCTCAGGAAGTCCTCCAGTCGACCACAGAAGTCGTCTCGGAGGTCCGTGTAACATTCCCATAAATCACTTGACTTTATGCGAACGTTTTCCCGAAAGGTTACCCTGCCTAGTAGAGTGCCTCAAGGCTACTCAACTATTCCCTAGGCCTTATCCTTGGATTACCAGCCATGTGTATTATATATACGAGACCATACCACCTCTGGATACCACTTGGTATGCCATTTGGGCTAAGGTGATAGTGATTGTAGCTACCTATCGTAGGGTCGTTACCTGCGTGTGTACTCAAGACCATTTAACAGCCCGTAGAATGTGCGGCAATCGACCTCTATGTTCTAGGATAACTTTGCCGGTGAAGGTAGGGTAACTTGGACTCCTCAGTAGGGTAACTGGGGTCTATGGGCATAATGACCAAATTCCCAAGGTAGGGTAACTTTGCCCTCTTATGCCATTAACCACTCCGGAAGTCCTCCAGTCGACCACAATGGTCGTCTTGGAGGTTCGTGTAACATTCCCATAATTCCCTTGACTTTATGTGAATGTTCTCCCGAAAGGTTACCCTACCTAATAGCATGCCCAAGGCTATTCTACTGTTTCCTAGGCCTTGCCTTTAGGCGAACCAGTATTCTTGTATACTAAGTATACTAGACCATACCACCTCTGACTACCTCTTGGTATACCATTTGGGCTAAGGTGGTAGTTATTGTAGCTACCTATCGTAGGGTCATTACACCTTCCCCCAACATTTACTGTACATATGACAGCCCTCATTAACAAATTAGTGAGGTTACTTCACTTTCAACCCCACCAGTTCTCCCCGTTCTTGTCCTTAATGGTACCGAAGAAGATTGTTCCTTCTTCGGTATTGTTGTCTGGTCACCTTTCTCTAAGTTGTTTCTTAGTTGTGCGTCAACCGGAGTTTTTCTTGTTACTGGATTCATAATCTGGAATCTGTTCCGACTTCTATCGTTCACCCCGTTGGCGGACCTATTGTCACTTTCCATCGGTGTCGCCTTTCCATATCTCGGTGGTGTTGACCTATTCCTCAGCACCGTACATTCCCGGAAACCTGTGTATTGCGCGTCCAATTCGCATAAGTTACACATCCTTTTGCAGTGCATACATGCCTTACCCTTCGGTGGCGGACAGTCCACGATACGACACTTGTGCTCTGTCGATAAGTGTTCTTTTCTGCACCATCTGCAAACCGGTTTACATTTACACTCTGGGAGTGTATGTCCAGCTGTTCAACACCTGTCGCATATCGAGGTGTCTCTTTTTTCTCTCCACACCCTGCAAAATCTTTTTCTCCCCGCGATTAGCACTTTGGGTTCGTCCTTGCCTAGTATTCCTTTTTGGTATTCATTCTCCTCGCAGAGCAATATTATACCAGCCGTGGTTTGTCTCCTATCCTTCATAATATTCAACTTACCTACCCATGAAGGTCTCGCCTCGACGTGGATTCCCGGATTGCTTTCCTCAATGTCAGCAATTATCCTGTCAAAACTATTTTCTTCCTGCCAATCTTCTATCCTCCATTCTCTACCGTATCCTTCCTTCATCAGTGGAACCATCGCTACATATACCTTGACCTTCTTCGTATCTCTAACGAATTCAAATTCATCAAGTCCCATCTCCTTAATGGCCTCTGTCATCACCCCTCCTGCTTGGACTAGATCCACCGCCCTCGTTCTTGCAAGCGTTAGCTCAATATCTCCCCATCTATTCCTCCCCACGATACTAAAGTATCCATCAATATTGAAACTCTTCAAAGTCGAGTTCAACTTCACTCTCACACTTTCCGGTAATACTCCTTCCGGTAAGTCGTGCTTAACTCCTTTTTTACCCAAAAACTTTATTTTCAGGTGTCTTTCCCTCAGTTGAGGAACATCGTATCCAAAGATGTTCTTCTTCTTGGCCACAGTCTTCTTCTCTGCTTTACCAACAACCTTCGTAAATCCGTCTTTATCCCCTTCCTTGGCCATAGTTGACCAACTCTTTTTGGTGTCGCATCGTTCGTTCGTGAATGATCCAACGGTATTTCGGTATGCTGGAATGTCAGCATTCTCAACCTTTTTTCCCATCACCTTTGATGATTCCCCTATTTGAACCTTCCTTTTCAATACTTGTTTCGGTATATACGGGACTTCCTTCCCTTTTCCTTTTGTAACCTTGCATTGGTCACATCCATACTTTCCCCCCTTAACGTCAGCCATAAAGTCTTCCATTTTGTCTCTCATATCATCAAACTGTTCTCGATCCTCCATTCTCAACTTTTCCAACCTACCAACCTCGCTCTCCAACTTAATAATCCTGTCGTGGTCCGACAGGGCTGATTGTATAATCATCTCTTCTTCCTCATCCGACATATCCATTTCCACTATGCCCGGTACGCACTGTCCACATTCCATCTCTCCCAGCGCCTCCAACATCTCCTCAGTATTGCTACTCCCGTAAGGCATCGTCGATGGCAACGGGACAGGGGTTTCTTCAACCGGAGTTTTCTCCACTTCCTCCACACTACTTTTGTGGTTCTTAAACCTCATAGCTCTTTTCTGTTTGGGAATTTCCTTTCCCGAGCATTCTACCTCAACTTCAGCATGCTTGCTGTCTCCAATACCATTCCCTTCCGTAGTTTTTCCGTTTTCTAAACCCATCGCAACATCGTTAGCGGTGGATTTACCTACCTTTTTGGGCACATAGTCCTCATCGGAGGTTCTATCATACTTATAGTTCTTGTACATCATCTTTGCTGACGATGGTAGTCTGTCCAGGATTGTGCTGTTTCCCCAAGATGAAACCGCTGATGCCACCGGGCTTTCCATCGAAACATAGTTTTCGCTATCCGGAACCGACGAACGAACATATTCCGAGTCTTGTGAGTGTTCGAACAGTATGCCTGCAAACTGTTCCTTGTCAATACCACAACCATTGCAACATCCAATGGTAATCATCACTCCTTTCAGCACCATTTCTAGTTCCGAAACCACCTTCGGGTCAGCCTTCTCAACAACGCTCATAATATCCTCATTTTTATCCTTGTTCAAACACCTTCTATCATGTTTCAACCCAATCTGCAAACCTGATGGTAACGCATATGAAGTCATTACCACTCTTCTTACCAAAGCTCCATCCTTCTCAATTTCTTCCCTCTTACCCATTCTTCCACGGGGCATGGAGTTATCCATCACCCCAACAACTCAAATCTATCAACAAATAAACAAAATACTCAGCTTGTAACTATTCCCACTTCTGTGTTGTCAATTTGTGACTCGCTCTTGCTGTGTTGGGTCGGTTATTACTCGTCGATATCCAAAATGTGACACGTCACAATATTGTAGCGAAAATGTTGTAATAAAGAACCCCCCCTTCAATCCTCATTTTCAGAACTCCCGATTCAACCCCCCTCCTTCTAACACCCCCGGGTTCGATTACCGAAGGCCTTCTTTGCAACACTGTCCAGAACCACCTCGATTCACCTCTTCTTGGGTTCTTGGGTCATATTTCACCAACCAGACTAGAAGGTATTAGCACACACAGTCCCCCCAACTCGAGACCCCAACAAGCCGTGGCACTCGTGATTGACAATACGAAACACAAGCAGGAAATCAGCCCCAAGAACCGCGCAAACAGCGGCTCGGACTTTGCGGGAGCGGGCGATAGGTACCCTGGCAAAGGGGGAAATACTGGCAGTCAGAATATACCAGAGGTGAAAGAATCAGTGCCCAAAGCACTGGCGGTATAAAGGTCAATGTCAGATAACCAGAAGCGAAACTCAATCCCGGGGGGGCAAGAGATTGGCAAGAAGCTTAAAGATGTAATAATAAATCGTCAAAAGGACTTGCAGGAGATATATGGAAGGACAGAACAAGAGCTAGATAAAAGTCTCGGGGTACCGATTAAAAAAGGGGAGGAGATGGCAAGAAAGTTAATTGAGGATATGGGATGTCCTCCTGAGGTTGCGACAGAACTAACTGTTCTCACGCTTTATGATGTGGCCATCTTAATCGGTACGTATGGTGCCAGTGTTCATTCTTCAGAGATTGGTTCGATTGGTTCGCTTATTGTTGAATGGATGGACAGATGACTCTGATTCCATGATCTATGAGGAAAAGGGCGCACGGAAGGACACCCTGGTACGGTTTATTGACCACATCACGAAGATCTATTCGTTGGCAAATAAGTCCGGCATCCTTGCCATGCGCTTCATGAACCATGGGGGAGGCAAAACGAACTGGACGGGGAGCTCGCAAAAATATCTGGATAACCACGACTATGGTGGTTTGACAAGAATAGGGACAGAGCTTAAAAAGAAGATTCTTGATAAATTTGCTATCGGAAATCCCAATCAAAGCAAACCCTTGCTGGTGCTAATTGTCACTGACGGCGCAGTATGCCTCTCTCCTGAGATTTTTGAAGCTACAAAATAACCATGAGAACCAGGTTGAGGGTGAGAAAAGGGGCCATCTGAAGAATGTCATTCAAGACTGTGTGAACGAGCGTAAAGAAGCTGGCAAAGGGCGTGACGGTTAGTCGGTCGCGAGATTTTGACGATGCACTGCTACTCCGTAACTGACGATAGTTTAAAGCCGTAAGATTCCAATTCTCACGCATCGGAAACGATTCCGGTGCGGCCCAGCTGCTGATAGACCTAGACGGAGACCGAGATGTCGGAAAATACATCGACGTGTTGCCGGTCGAATTCGATTTCGGACGCAAGCTAAAAGATAAGTGGTTTGTGGTAGGTCATAATCGGCCCTTCTCAAAACTCCTTGCTTCCGGTCGGAAGCCGAGTACTAACTCCTCCTTTATCTTTGAGTAATAGTTGCCCAAGATCTTGCTCGGGGCAATTTTACGTGATGTAATCGTCTACTACTCCAACCCTCAAGCTCTCCAATCCGCTAATAATGGGGAACAGTGGGACCGGATGGATGACCACGGCGATGGTGAGGTGGAAACGGATTCCGAGGGTGCAGATCCGGAAGACTGGGCGGAAAATGAATAAGTATGGAGGTTCTTGCCGCCGCATCTTGAGGGGGTGTTCGTTGGGTTTCGCTCGAAAAGGCGCATTTTGTTTGATCGCTAAAATTTGGGTTTTTTTTACGGGGCTCTTATTGTAGGTAGTGGCTCCGGGGATAAGCAGCTCTGGGGGGATGCTTATTCTCCATTTTGTGTTGGCCTAGGGATATAGACAAAAAATAATAAAAACTAGGCATCTTTTTGGATCTGAAGGGTGAATTTGAGGTACAATAGTGGGACCTCGCTGTCCCGGATGGCCGAAATCAAAAAAATCCGGGGAATCTGTCCGGGACAGCGAATTATGCGGGTTAGGTTTTGGTGCGAAAAAGTCTAGAATTCAGGGAATTTCATCCGGGGCGGCTGGGATCCGGTGAAATCGGGACAGCGAGGTGCGCCTGTACTCGAGTACTGGAGTACTGTACCGTGTGTTTCTGCGCGTGATTCCGTACCTGTACCGTACTACCGGTAGTACTGCTGTGGGAGGTGAGCATGGATGGCGGGCGAACACGAGTTTAACTACTCGTAGCCAAAATTCGTGGTGGAAAACAGTTAGGTAGGCGAACTCTTTGAGCGATGGGTCCATGACCCTTTAATTGGCTGGTTAGCCCAGGAGCCAACCAGAGGTGGTTCGCCTCCCTCTACCCTTCACTGATAAGGTGCGAATGGAAAATGGAGTTGCGTTTTTGATTCGAATGAAGAGAGACCCCACTCCACACACCTACCAGTACTCGAGTACAGTACTCAATCATTTTCACTAGAAGGAAAAATGAACACATCGAAGGTTTTTGGTGGGTTGCCGCTACCTTGCCTCCCCTCAGGCGCTGGGAAAGAAGAGGGCGGTGCGGTGTATGACAGCCACCCGACGGGAGCGTGGGTGATATGAAACCCGCCCCACAATCTTTCATCATCACCCAGTGCGAATAAGAATAACCGAGTCAAGCTCCCAACCCCAGTTTATAAAATAGTGATAGGTATATATGAGAGACTTCAAAGGGGAGATTTTCTTAAATGCTCACACTCGTGAACCCCATATCACTGGGAATTAGGTATTCTCTTAAAGGGTTGGTCACTATTTTACCTTATTTTGTTTGGTAAGGTGCCTTGTTCACATTGTTGGCCCCGACAGACTGCCGTTCCTGGAGTTGCCCACTGAGTAGATCTTCATATTCCCCTTCACAAGCAAAATATGTACCGTACAGTAAAACCACAATTCGTTCAAAATTTAAAATTTGACTCGGCCGCAGAATTAAAAGCCCTCAACCTGAGGAGAAAATAAATTCAAGTTCTTCCTACGAGCTAAGCCTGCCCCGATATTCAAGCACTTAGAGCCCTAGCTTAGGTGAAACAAGCACGGCACAGCAGCAATAACGTGTGGGGAGGGCGGGGGGGTGGAGTTATTCTGCGCTCGCTACTCGAGTACACCGGCAGCCACTGCCTCGCCTTTTCGAGTAAACGTGCCCCTTGGCCTATTTCGGCAGCTCTTCCTGCTCGAGCACTGTACCAGTAGGCAGGAAGCATCCATGGTTCTCGGGAATCGGTTTGTATAAACTGCAATCATATCTGACCTAGCTATCTGCAAGTGCGAAGGAGGCTGAAAGGGCCAAGCAGAACCGGACCGGAGTATTGGGTGCACAGGACACGTCAGCGATTCTCGAGAGACAGCGGCAGAATATCTGCCTCCCCTCTTACGGTACTCCTAATATATTGGACACTTTCGGCAGATCCCTGTTTTCAGTCCGAATTCGAGTTCGAAAAATGATGGATCCTCGAGAAGGGTTTCAAACATTGCCAAGTACTACTCTACGAGCACCACAGAATAGATTAGTTCAATATCAAGATACGGTAGATCATCAAGAAAAAAAGAGCATAGCGCACACGAACCAAGTATGACACTCCGAGGCTAACTCAATTTACAGCTAGCGGTGCTTAGACACTTGCCCGGGTATCCTTGCACTTCTGCCTATCACCTTTCGAACTTGAATTGGAGCAGAAACCTGGAATATACAGAAAGTGTCAAGTACAGTGCCCGAGTGCTAGTGCAGTACTCGAGTAGTGGTTTCTCTTAAAAACAGGCTATGTTAATAGAGAGTGATTTGGGCCTTTGTTCTTTCTAAATCGCCAGAGGCATCTTATATATACATGCACTTTGCTTTACAGGAAAACACTTCAACATCAACATCACCCATAGTATCTCTCATCTTTGCTCAACTTCTCCATCCTCCCACACAACTCCTTCGAACTTCCCCGAAACCCTTACTGCATTACTCTGGTTTAGTCCCCTTACACTGTTTCCTCTCATCTTCCACAATCCTTTACAGTCCTGACACCATGTTCTGTTTCCTAATCATCGTAGTGCGATACCGATATGTCTCAACCACTAGCAAACCTTAATCCCGAACCTCTGGCATTCCCTAGTCCCGATTCCTAAAACATCCCAAAAATCCCTGTTTGGTCTATTGTTGCGCTATAACTAGGACACATACCGGGGCATATTCAGCATCGCGGGGGGCCTAGGGGATTTACAGGACTGCACGGGGCAGTATTTTTCGGAATTGTGGAGGTGGTTGCTCTTATGTTGGGGATGAAGAAATGGGGAGGGAACGCAGCCGACTGCACTGGGAGTACGGCTCTCCCGGGAGCAGCCCAACGGGCGCAAGATGAGGTCGTAAGGGTCCTTTTGGAGTGAGAGGGCGTCAATCCCGACAAAGCAGACACCCAATATGTGATGGAGGTGGCACGATTCGTGTGCAGGTGTGTTGGCGGGGGAGATATTCAGTTGTATGTTATATAGAGGTTGCTAACTACTGTTCACCTTAAGTAGTGAAAACTCTGCTCGTACTGTACTTGTGATGGCCTCATGTCTCCGCATATGCTCTATACATCCGTTCATGCCCTAGAACGTTCATCCGTCCACACTTTAGTGTTCCTCCATACATGTGTGCGCTTCCCTTTGCCTGTGCTATCTCTAGTACTAATGCAGTGCTCTGCTACTGGGATTATTATACTATTAATATGATGCAACACCGCTTTCGTGGGCGGCAGAGAAGAGGTATGAGGGGATAAGCTGCTTCGGGGAGGACATCAATCCCGACGGGGTAGACACAAAATATGGCTGGGCGCAACTCTTATAGGTTGCGGAGGGTGAACATGAGGGGGTAGTGAAGATGCTTCCGGAACGGAGCGATATCCGCCCCACCATCCCAGATACCGAGAACTAGACCCCACTATCGTTAGCTCCCTCCGCGGGATTGCGAGGATTCTGCGAGAAAGGGACAATGTTCTGACAGAACCAACTACCGCTGCTAGGCATCCTCCCGCCCAACTGTCCATGGAGACAAGAGTGTGTGGAAATAAATGCAACTCAGATCGCAAGATCCTAATATCGACGTCACAGACTTCAATGGCCGACCTTCGCTCCTGCCAGCAAGCCCCGATGAATGGGAAATGGCACTGGAACTCAATGACTCCGTCTCGATATCCCTAGCCAACGACCTCCCCGGAACCGAACTGTCCATGTTCCTGCATCCCTCCTCCATTTAGCCCCTAGACTTCCTGCGGCCTCCGGGGAAATCTGATACTCACCCTAATAAGACCCACTCAACCCGGTCATTTTGGGTCAACTGGGATTTGGTCACTGGTTCTTGTGTTTGTCTTGGTTTCCTCGCTTACCGTAAAAGCTTGTACAATTGAACCTCGCGTTAGGGGGCTCAAGCTGCTAGTAAGGGCGGACTCTTTGTTCATTTTCCTTGCCTAAAGCGGGATTGGGGAACTGGCATAGGCAAGAGCTCCGGGATTTAGATGAAAATAGACTTTGATAAGGGCGTTTTTCTGGTTACTCCTAGCTCTTTGCGATACCTCAATCGTTTATTTTTTCCTTAGCCTGTTTCTTCTCTTTGAGTTCGGATTAGTCATTAGAGACTTTGCGGTGGATGTATCCAGCATCCCTGTATGCCAAGAGCAGGGAATTTGCAGCTGAATGTAGGTTTGACTTTGCGGTGGATGTGGTTAAAAAATCAATAATGTCCGACCAAGGAATGAAGTAACGAAAAGTCAGGGTTGTCAACATAGCCCATTCTGCAGGTACTGGGGTTTTTGGAACAAAGGCTTCTTAGTATCAAGAATGAAAGCCTCTTGTATTCTAGGAAACACAGAATTTTTTAAAAATGAAATAGTGTTGGTGGTGTTTGGATAGGTCAAAGTTGTTGAAGTCAAATTCGCTGAATTTGCTCTTGTCCCAGAGTCAAATCAAGGTCTGGATCATAGAATGCTTGGCATATGCATGCCAAGCTACACGAAAAGACTCTGGATGTGTCCACCGCAAAGTCTCTATTGCCTTATCGTGGTGTCCCCCGTCTTGGCCCCTGTTCTGTTCGTTTAAATAATTGAGCCGTGTGCTACCGTATGAAGTCCAAAATTCCCTTGTCCAGAAGGGGGCAAAAAAAACACAGCAAAACACAGCTCCTTTCCCCCTTCCGAGACAGGAAAAAAAAACCAAAATTTCATGACCTTACTAAGAGAGGAAAGCCCAACGACATACCGTAGTACCGTAGACTGTTCAATTATTTGTGTATATGGTGCAACATCGTGAAAGATCACCCTAACCTACCTGATACTATGCCATTTTAACACCAGCAAATGTTCGCGCTGATCATATCAACTGGAGGGCGAGAGCCGCGTTCGTGTGGGCCATGTGGGCTACCGGTACAGCATAAACCCCCCACGTTGAAATAAGCGACTGAGATGAAACTTACAAGCACAATTGCGTCAAAACAAGAGCCCCGAAAGGCTTGGTCCTGGTTCTATACTGTAAAGAGTTAGCTTATGGCGTCTTTTTGCGATTTCGAGACAAGACTAGGATAAAAAATGTTATTTCAACGTTCCATACCAGTACTTGTACTACCGGCACATGTGGCGCGTAGCCAATTCTTGACAGTTTATGCGGTAGCAAGCCACACTTTCTAAGCCGATGAGGCGGCGAGTCGGCTGACGCGGGTGGGGGGTGTTTCTGGGATATCATATTATTGTATCAAGTTGAGGATCGATACCTACGAGAAATATTGCGGTTGTACGAGTACAAAAAATTGAATAATGTACTCGTCCCAGGCAAGAAGTATTCGAAAATACTAGTTTTGAGTTTGTATGGGGGCTCAGACAATTGCCGAGGTTTTCCCCCTGTTTTTGGGTACTTCTTGCCTGGGACGAGTAGCAACCTTACAAAAGTGTGTGTGTAGGAGTTAGATATTACTGATACGGCATATGATTCTAAGAGCAGTATCATACTATTCATAGAACGCTTGTACTCGAGTATTTTTTCTCCAGTTTACCTCTCTGGAGCTTAGTCTCCAGAATACTCGTACTGTACTCGAGTACGGTACTTGTACACTGAGAGAGTTGCTTTCACAGCACGGGACTCTAACAACCATGGCAGCCCTTTCTGCTTTCTTTGTTTACTCGAGTAGCTATGAGTGTCTCAAGCGCGCAACATCCCTGCACATGCATCCTGACTTTCCCGAGTTTTTGCTGTACCGGTAATCTGCTGCCACACCCCACCCCTCGAGTACCCCGCAATTGGCTCCTGCTCCCAAACCAGCTGCCCCACTTCTTCACACCCTCACAAAGTATTGTGATAATTGCACTCGGGGGGGGGGGGGCTACTTATTAGCTCAACTTCACCCTGATCATAGACTTAAGTACGGTACTTGTACTCGAGTACCGACCGGAGAAGCATTTCTCTTGGACTCCTCTCCCACAAGGAGGCGCAGCACTCGCTCGTACTCGAGCACGCACTTATGGTTGGCCAACGCGTTGGTCACAAAGCCTACGGTAACTGCTAGTAGTGAGTAGAGGTGGGAAATGATATATGAAAACACCTGCCTGATTGTGGCCTCCATACGAGCACTCAGGAATTGGGAATTCTGCGGGGGCTCGGAACCCACCATTGTGGGGTTGGTGGAAGGGGCAGATTTTCGGTCGTTTGCAAGGGGGGGGCCTCACGCATGCAGATTTGCCACGAACAAGTGGTTGGTTGATGCGCCGAGTGTTTCTGGCTGCGCGCGTTTCAACCAGAGAGCTTTCTTCTGCTGCACAAGGGTGGGCGGGCCCGTATAGGCTCTGGTTCAATCGATCATATCTTTGCACGACGGAGGCCGAGACAGAGGGGGGAGGGTCACCAGAGGGTTGGAGGACAAGGTGGTATATAGCTTTTAAGATGACCACCCCCCCCCGCATCTTAATAAATACCCGACTTTTCTGGCATCCCATTTCTGTCTAATCGTTTGTAGCTATTTCCATTCACCTCCTCCTCCCACCATATCTTTGACAAACTAGATTACAAAATGGCAAGCCGCTGGACCCGCCCCGCGCCTGAGTCGGACTCAGACTCGGACAGCGGCTCGGATTCCTTAGGCGTTGGTAGGCTCACAGTGGGAGGCCCGAATAGGGGCAATCAGGAACAAGGGTCAGGAAATTCAGAGCAAGTTCCTGTCACTAGCCAAGAGATCCGCGAGATGCTCAAGAGAGTGATAATGAAGAAGCGAAAAGGCTTGCAAAATTTTTATGGCGAGACAGCAGCAGAGCTCGATACCAGACTGGAGGCGCCTAGCAGAATGGGAGCGGAGATGGCAAACAAGTTAATGGAGCCGGAGCCTGAGGGGATGGGCTGCACTCCTGAGATTGCTCAAGTTTTAACAGTGCTGACGCTTTATGATGTGGCCATCTTAATCGGTAGTTCCTTGCACTATCGTTCGTGCCTTAAGGCTTGTTTTGCTTATAGTTGGGTGGGTGGATAGATGACTCCGATTCCATGTTCGGTAACAAGCGACGCGAGGACAGGAAGGGGATCTTGATACGATATGTCGACTACATCACGAGAATCTGTTCCATGGCAAATCCATCCGGCATCCTTGCTATGCGCTTCATGAACAGTAAGGGGGGGAAAAAAAACTGGAAAGAGGCGTCGTCCGTGGATTATCTTTCTAACCACCCCTTCGACGGCGGCGTGACAAGGATAGGAACGTCGCTTAAGAAGAGGATTCTGGATAAATTTGTGATGAATAATCCCAATCAGACGAAACCCCTGCTCGTGCTAATTTTCACTGATGGCACGGTATACCTTTCTTCTGACATTTCTAAAGCTATATACTTATCATCAGAAAACAGGTGGAGGGCGAGAAACAGGGCCGTCTGCAAAATGTCATTCGGGATTGTTTGATCGAGCGCGAAAGCGCCAGCAAAGGGCTCAATGGTTAGTCGGACTCTGGTGGTATGCGTTTGCTCCATGCTTACAATGAGTTCACAGCTGTAGCCTTTCAATTCTCTCGCATTGGAAAGGATCCCGGTGCAATTGAGTTATTGAAACGCCTAGACGATGACGCGGAACTCGGAGAATTCATCGACGTATTGCCAGTCGAAATGGAGTTCGGGGACCAGTCCTTTAAAGATAAGTGGTTTGTGGTATGTCATAATCTGCTTTTCTCCGTGCTCATTGGCTTAAAACGGAATCCCCACTGACTTCCTATCTATTTTGAAAAATAGTTGCCGAAGATCTTGGTCGGTGCGATTTTACCTGATGTACCGCCTCCCAACCCCAATTTTCTAGCTCATTGATCCGCTAACAATGAAGAATAGTGGGACAAGATGGATGACCCTGAGGATCATGAGGCGCAGAACCCCCTTCCTGGTCGGACAGATAATCCCAACAGCGACGATTCTGGAGATGAGTGGGCCGACTAAGAACCACTTAAGCTCGGTATGGAGGTTTCTAGCACCGTACCCCGAAGGCATGTCTTTGGAGTTTAAATTAAATCGGCGCGTTCTGGTTTGGCGACTAGCCTGGAGTTTTACGAGATCTTTCCTTCCTTTTTACTGGCTGTGGCTCCGGGGTGAGGAGTTCTCAAAGAATGCTCATTGATTCTTTTGTATACGCCTAAGTATATATGTCCGAAAGATAATTGAGAACTTGAGTCTTTTTTTTTTTTTTTGGATCGGAGTATTAACTTTTGGTTGGTTTGAGCCTCTTATTTCGGAATGTGATTCCGTACGAACAAGTGTAATGAAAATGGAAGCTTCATTTCTATCCGTAATGGGTAACCCGCATGCTGTTCCACGGCCCTGGAATTTTTGACCTCAGATAGCAAATTATAGGAACAGACTCTCTAAATAGAGTTACTAAACACGTTCACAAAATATCACTCGGTCTCCTCCTCTGCTAGCAATGCACAATTATTTGGATGGAGAATCAGTGATGGTTAGCAGTCAAGATTATTGATTGAGAAAAATATTTGTTCTTTTTAATAATAGGAAATATGTAGCCTGGTTATATAGCGAAGCGGTTCAGTCCTGCCATTTCCAATGATCAAGAAAACAAAGACCTTCAAAGAAACCATATGGGTATGACAAGTAACAACAATAAAAGAGACCACCTATTAGTCTAAACAAGTGCCTGCCCGGAAAAGATGTAGAGAGTTGAGATATTTGAGGAGAGAAATAAATCATAAGCCAACACAAATTTCCCGCGCTCGTGATCTCCATAGGAAAGCTAGAACAGTAGTTCCCCGGGACTGGTGGATTGTCTCTGATCAGGGGAATTCGGAGGACCGTAAGACATGGCGGTAGACATGGAACCGCCGAACGACTCGGCACGAGGATTAATGGTACGAGTATCTGCCTCGGCCGGCACTTAGAAAAGATGCACGTGAATTGAGGGAAAACAAGCACTGTGTTTCCCTTTGAGGATTCTTTCATAGAGTTCATTACTCAAGTAGTCTGCTGCCGTACCCGACTGCCCCGCCTCCTCCACCATCGTAAAGTTGGGTGGTAATGGTACTCCCGGAGGATACTTCCGTATAGATAGACCGAACTCCCCCCGTCGTGCGCCACTAGCAAGAAATCCCTTCCTCGTTGCCCCCCTTGCTCGGGCGGGGAGTACTCGTGTCGTACATGTTAGAAATCTGTTAACCCCCATTTCAATTAGTACAGTACTCGAGTATGCACTTTCGGCCGGCCAATACACCTGCTGCAGATCCTGAGTGGTGAGAAAAAGTGAGTAACATTAGCATGAAACAAACAGGACGAGATAGTAGCCTCCAAAAATCAGTTATCAGGATGGTGCTCTCCCCCTCCCTTCATATTTCTCGCCATGGGCAGAGGGTGTAGGATTTACCGTGATAATAGGTTGAAACACCTGCGTAATCTCCACATCGCATATTAGAGATTCCGCGAGGACTCGAGTGGTCACTAATCTGGAGAGTGGGTGTACGAGTATTTTTATTTTGTTGGCGAGGGAAGAGCCTCATGCATGCAGGTGGGCCATGATCGAATGTTTCTACCATAGAGCTTTCTCTCTGTGTGCAAGGATGGGTTTCCCCCTACTCGAGTATGAGTTCTTGCTTAGCCAATCATACATTAGTACAGGATAAGCACAAAAGGATGAGAGCTAGAATGGAATTAGGGGGTAGGGGGGTGTATAGTTTCTAATGTTGGAGCCCGAAGAAAGTACCAAAGCAGAAAAGAGCAAAAGAGCGATTGTGATAGGCACTAAGCAGAGCGGAACATTGTTAGGCGGGAGTCTATCTCAAAGTCTTGCAAGATAACTCAGGCTGATAATCTTTATCGTAGATGGAGATTGTCTAGGAAGGCTCAATGTCTTAGGTGGAGATAGGTAGAATGATAAAAGATTTTCTAGCGTAAACGTTTTATATTGATAAGATCTCTTCTCTGTTGCTTGATAATGTTCAAATAGCTCGGGAGGCACCTCGATATTTATATGCAGCGTCTGGGTGGTCGTGGGCTACATCTAATTCTTATACTAACTAAGTACCTGCTAACAAACTCCAGCTTTTTCTAAAAGTGCGAACACTATTTGACCCTGACAATTATATTATCTCACTTGACTTCCGAATTGCAACATCATGAGTTATTCCTGACGGTGCTCCCACACATCAGTCCATTGGTCACAATCCATCTTCATCGGTATGAAGTCTTGCTTATTATTGCATATGCAGAATGGTCTCCATGATCGAACCAACAAAGGGGCCAGCTTTGTTATTGAACCTCTTAGCATTGCAGGTTTTTCCTGCACTCGACAGCTACGAGGCGTAAGATAGACTTGTCCTGATAATCGCACCAATGGCCATTATCTCTACATAGTCCTATCGTTATTGTATAGTTCTATCAGTATCCAAAGAATACTTAGTGACGTATGTGAGTGTGGGTATGCTTGATTTCTCAAACTACCTCATCCAACAACACCATTCAGTGCGACTTTCATCATGGGAGCTTGGAGTATAGAATGTGTTGCTTAACCATTGTCCGTAAAAACGTCCCGTTACTTAGTAACCGCTTTCGCGACTCTCGTCTTTAGTGCTCAGTAACCTTATGCGACATTGACTGACTTGGTTCAAACCACTTGCATAAGCTTGCCAAAGGTCTTCCCTCGTATATCCTGCGAAAGGGATCCGGTTGGATGGACGGCCGCGACGTATATGGGGTTACGAGGAGGGCTTCAATGACCATGTCTTTGGTGAGGGGACGCAACTATGGCGGCATGTAACGACCCTACGATAGGTAGCTACAATCACTATCACCTTAGCCCAAATAGTATACCAAGAGGTAACCAGAGGTGGTATGGTCTCGTATACTTTATACAAATAGCTGGTAAACATAGGATAAGGCCTAGGGAATTGTTGAGTAGCCTTAAGGCACTCTACTAGGCAGGGCAACCTTTCGGGAGAACATTCGCATAAAGTCAAGAGAATTATGGGAATGTTACACAGACCTCCGAGACGACTTCTGTGGTCGCCTGGAGGACTTCCTGAGCGGTTAAAGGCAGAAGAAGGCAAAGTTACCCTAACTTGGGAATTTGGTCATTTTGCCCATGGACCCCAGTTACCCTACTGAGCTGTCCAAGTTACCCTACCTTCACTGGCAAAGTCATCCTAGAACTTAGAGGTTGATTGCCTTACATTCTATGGGCTCTTAGATGTTCTTGGGCGCACACGCATCTGCGCGGGGAGGCCCCACGCCTACGGAAGGGTGGCCCGAACATGCTATTGAACTTGGGCGGGTTTTGCTAACACCCCCCTCTGGCCCCAGCATTGGGACGGCGCGTCATAGGCAGACGGCTGTTTAGTTGCTCGTTTGCTAGTTAAAAGAGGTCATTGGAGCAGCTACCGTAACACCGTATAAGTCGTCGCCGTCCGTTCGATTGAATGTCGTTTGCAGGATATATAAGGGGAGTATGGGTAACAGCCAAAATGGGGGTCATCCATATGTAGTCTCTCGGGCATCTAGGAGTCTATTCTAGCCTACGGGTTGTAGTGTAGTCTTCCTAGTGATACTCAGGGAGTCTTAGAAGGCCAGGGTGCTTTTGAGACAAATACCTTAGTAACCAGCCCGGACCTTCTCCCCTTGATTTGTAGCATTACTATGGGTTGTTATTGGACTCTAGAGGTATGAGTCTTATCACGGTAGAGTATGTCCCGAGAGGCTGGCTATGGGTAGCGCCCACTTAGCCAACAATCGGCTACATCTCACCGGGGGAGCTTGCATGTCAATTTATCACATTGAATAGTCGTGTAGATTAAATGATGGACTGCATAGCTTGTATAGACGAAACTGCCACTGGGCCAGTGAGTCCACCACCTA
>Ga0307509_10005830_pt1 | contig 16896 bp, 22 predicted proteins | sample 10_EM_MG_FD_202245 | JGI IMG/M metagenome (GOLD analysis project Ga0307509, IMG submission 202245) | Populus trichocarpa ectomycorrhiza microbial communities from riparian zone in the Pacific Northwest, United States - 10_EM | ecosystem: Host-associated > Plants > Roots > Unclassified | place... | reverse complement strand
TTTACATCCAATGCTGGGCACATCAAGTATGATGACTCCAACAACAATGAACATTACTGTGATGAAGACTGCAATGACAGTGACACCAGTGACACTGATGATTTTCAAGATGAGCAAGTTGAGGATAATGCTGAAGGATATGAAGATTGGGGTGACAGGGATGAATACCATGACTGATTGTATCCTTCACCACCACTACGACTTTCTATAGACTATGCCACCTCTTCAACCTTGCTCATCATCTGCACTTCAACTACTTCAACCATTATTATCCACCAAAATCTATGCACTGGCAGCAAAACCCCATTTCCTTTCCTACTGAAGAACTGATGCCCCAAGGACAGTGCTTTCCTTCTTTTTGAGGGGGGGGGGTGATATTAGAGATGACTTCCTATTTCCATACATATACATCATGATCATTGATTGGACTTGCCCTATCTATATAAGTAGGGACTCATCCCCTTTGTACCTCACTTTGTACCTGGTCGGTTACTCATTCTATTCATCATTCTTCTCTTTTCCTCTCATCATCCAGATCCCCTCGGTGTCTCCTCCTGACAGAATTGGAATGAAAGAGTCTTACCAGCATCTCACATTTCATCTCACCAAGAGGAAAACAAATACATTATATACATGCAAAGAAAATGGCATAGATTTGTGATTGTCTGCCAAATGTATGTCCCTAAGACTCTCTACCTACAGGTAGTAGTCAATTAAATAATTGCTTGCTTTTGCAAAAATTCTGCTTCTGCCTCTTTTCCTACTGTTGTAATATCAGTACCAAAAAGACGCAGGCTTAAAGCACTACACAAAGACAGCAGTTAAAAATGTAAGTAAAGAATAATAATTAATTAACTTGCCTTTTGGCTTTTTTGTCAATCATTAATGTGAGAGAAACATTAGATTTCCAAATAGGAAGGATAAGATCATGAGCTAGACTTTTAAAAAAGTGCCCAAATTAGATTCAGAAAGTTAAAACAACAAATCAAAAAACTAAACTTGACACTACTCATGCTTCCTGCTAGAAATTTAAGAATATGATTTCCAGATGCTGCAAATTACTTGAGTTGTGATCATAAAAAGATTCAAAAAAATAAAACACACCCTGCTCTTGAATGACCCCTCGAAAGGGTTCAGCGAATTTTGAGCATAATGGATAGTACGACTCGACTAGAATCCTCAATGTTGCTATATCAGCAGTGATTATCGAGGATGGGTCAATATAGGGAAGAATAACTGGCAATCCTTCTCCAACTACACGAAATCGAATGTCCAAACCCTTGCCTGCTTCCTGTTTTGCAAAAACCTTAGTGCCAGCTGTGGTAAGTCGAAGCCTTTCAAAATTGTTGTTCTGAATCACAGCTTTGACAATGTCATTTGCCAGATAGAGCGACCGGACAGCGTCTCCTTCAGGGTTTCGAACCAGAATGTTAGAAGAAGGAAAGGTGCCAGTAATATGTAGGCGGTCACTGGACAGAATTTTGTATCACAGCGAAATGTCTCGAAAAAATGTTGCTCACATGCAGATCTGCAGAATGGGGTCTTCGGGGCGAAGGAAAGTATACGGATTTTCCTTAAACATTAGGTTCCCTCCATCAAAAGTTTTCTTTCTCGAACGGCTGTTCCCCAAGGATTTCGAGGCAATGTTGTCATCTTGGGGTCCTGTCAACAGGACCTCCGAAGACGCGACAGTGCTTTCTTCCTCCAAAAGGGATTCGTCATTAATTTTCAATCGTTTTGATTCCGTAACTTCTGCTGGTTCATCTGCTTCACGCTTGCGTTCTCTGAGAAGATTAGGTCGAAAAAAATTATCGCAACAAAGGAGCAATAACCCACGAGTGATTTGCCGGAGTATCCGCCTTCTGAATCCTTTGCAAGACCGCAACAAAGAAGCCACCTGAATCTTGAAGGTGAGGATATATCCTCATGCTACCGGAACAAAAATGAGAAGTGCAACTTAAGACCCAGTGACGGCTCACCATCGAGAAAGGTTCAGCCTCTCCACACCTCGAGGGGGCCAATGTCCCTCCGTCATTTTACCTTTTACCGCCTCGTCAACCGAAGAACTCATAAATTCTTCGTAGCTCTCGTAGGTCTTGGCACCAGAACGGTCGGTCGTGGGTCGCCAATCCGCCAGACCCGGTCTCCGTTTGAGTTCGGGGAGCTTGGAAGAGACATCAACGAGTTCGAACCCTAAGAGGCGATAAAAGATCAGCCACATTCTGCGAATGAGAACTAAATCAAAGATACCTCGAGTCAGCACCAATGCCTCAGCAATCACCGCTTCGTTTTCCACCGGGTTCAGAGAGCAGGTTGAGTACACGATGCGTCCGTCCGCTGTAAGCATATTCATCGCCCGCTGAAGGATGCGAACTTGCAAACTATGGAAAATCAATCGGTTAGCCACGATAATGATGCCGCTTGGATTCGCATTGACATACCCATGCAAACCGTTACCATCCATCGGTTGCCACGATTTCCAAATTCCCATGTTTTTCCTTATCGTTCCGTCACCACTACATGGCACATCACAGAGAATCCTGTCGAAAAGAAGCTGGCCAAGGTATGTTAAACCGTTCTGGGGCGTAATGGGAACCCTAATAGAGGGGTAATTGGAAGCGTCGAGGTTCGTCACCATGAGTGCAGGACTTGGAAGTCGGGCAGATTGGTGAATGAGGAGATGTGTTCGTTTGTTGTCGCTGTCATTAGCGAGCACCAAACCTGAGGGGATGGACGCTGAAGTGGTTGTATCGTTGGCATGCAAGGCTTCGAGGAGTTGAGCGGTCTGTAATAATGAGCCAAAATTTGCTCCAAAAAAGAGGGATACGTACCTTGGAACCAGGCGCAGCACACATATCCATCACCTCGAGCCAATTAACCTTAAAACCAGGCAAGGGACATGAAAAAGGAGATGTACTCACCATGTGGTGAGGTTCAACTTCGAGGAAAAGGGGAGGTAGCATGCTGACACTTTCCTGCCGCGAGATGTTTCCCTGAATGACATTGGTTGGGACGGACAGATAATCGAAGGAAACAATGACGCACGACTTCGGTTTCGAATACGAGGAAGGAGTGGAACTTCTTGAACTCAGGAGACCTCCTAAGGACCTTTTTAGGTACATTGAACTGCCACGCAAGGCCATCTGGATACCTTGGATGAATGAGCATTGTACATTGGTTAACTGCTAAGACAATACCAGGGAATTTGAACCGGAGGCGGAATCCTTTGACCCTCGAAAATAACGTCGCTCAGAGTGGGCACATGAGTGTCCTTAATCATCGAGTTGAGAGTATTTGCAGTTCTGAAGAGATTTGACATGTAAGTGCCAAATGAGAGACATCGGACGTACTGTCGGCTTCCAGCGACTCTGAATGTGGTGGGAAGATGCCGTCGAAGGGCCTCCACGAAGACATCCCATTCTTCATCTGGGACGACTTTCTGCGCTTTGTAGTAGGCGAAAAATCGCTCGTTCTCCATGTCGATTTTCTCGATGAGATCTGTACGGTCATCTTTGGGCTGTCTAGATCCACCTTTTTCGGTGCGGCCACCTCTTCCTCTCTGTAGCTTCAATTTGAATAGATACATGCCGCCCAAGATGAGGAAAACAGACCTTTTTGCCCATAACGATATTGTAGACGAGACGAGAGAGAAGGCACTTTCCGATGGGTAATCCAAATCAGGATAAATCACATGGTTTGAACATCTGATAAGATAACAAAAGTTGTAATTCTAATCGGTAATCAAGGACCAGCGATTCGCGAAGCATCAAGTTAAAGTCTTGATTTTCATGTGAACTGACTTTGCCCTTGTGAGTTGGTCGTAGCCTGAAAACCTCGAAGTTATGGAGATCAAAAGTAGGAAATCTAATAAATCACAAACCAAACTTGCTCAGACTGACACCACGCCCACTATCCTTCACACCACACCACGCGAGTGCAGGATCAAGGTAATCGCAACTGAAAACACAAATTAAACTTTGTGCTCGCATGAAATTATATTTGAAAGATCTCACCGATTCAGGAACACGGTTCCCGTTTCCAATCCATCCACGAACTTCAAGAACACCTTTTCTGACTCCAGGTTTTTTTCGGCGTTGGTCCAAACAGACGCCGTAAGGCCATAGGGCGAATCATTCATTAACTGTAACGCTTCTTCGTCAGATGAAACCTGCCTCAAGGGTCAGATTGTGGGCGAAATCCTTTGACTCTTTGTTACCCTCTGAATGCCAACGACAGGCCCGAAGGTTTCTTCCTGTAGTGATTTTAAGTTGGAGCTGAGGAGAGAAGATCATATGGATCCGCACCATCATAACATCCATTCCTGAGGCTTTAGGTTGAGAAAAGAGGGTGGTTAAGTAAACATAACTACAACGTACTGTGGTTCACGTCGACAAGGACTTGTGGAGCGACATAAGCCGTTCCCCTAGAGCTACGATTAACCAGAGGAGGAAGATTGGGTACAACAATCGACGCACTCTTTGGCTTGAGGAAATAAATGATTAGGGATCAATTCCTTCGCGCCTGCCTTAACTATATATCGTGAGGTTTCAGACCGAACTTTCGATATCATAATTTAAGGCGTACTGGCATCGGAGACTTGTTTACGAATGCGCTTCGCGCTAGCCAAGCTGACCACAGGTCCGAGGTTGGTCTCAGGAAGCGTTGGGTCGCCTAAGCGGTATCTCTAGTAACTGGTAATTAAATTGATAGCTCCTTGACAAGGATGATACGGTGAACCTTAGCGATGGCAACAAATTTGTTGATGAATGCATCATACACGGATTCGTGAACATAAATGCGCTGAATCATGAAGAAGATGAGCATGGTATCGAGAAGAAACAGCGAAATTACCGACCTCGACCGCACAACAACTCTGACCAGAGTTAAAATAGGCACCTGCAGAGAATTAAGGACGAAAAATCAAAATAATGGCCACAAGGACTAACCGTCAACGAGCTCAGCCGCCGTATAATCGAGGTCCGCATCGGGACGTACATACGCTGGGTCCTTTCCACCAAGCTTGATGGAGTTTTTCAAAGAGATGCAAATTTTAGGGTCTAGGATTTCACCCACCTCCAAAGCAACGCCAGTGAACCCAATGGCACTTGCTGCAATTTTAGCTACAGACGCGCCTCCCTCGACACTCCCAGTAAAGGACACAAAGTCAACCGATTTTCTGGTGATAACATAGTTTGTCAAAGTTGGAGAGATGTGGAGGACTTGGATAACGTCTTGAGGAACGCCTGCTCGGTTAAGTGCAAGTGCAAATCTTTCAGCCGTCAGGGGAGTCTGAGGCGAAGGCTTCAAGAGAACGGCGTTGCCTGCAATAATCGCAGGAAGTACGGAGTTGATAGAGACTAGGTAAGGGAAACTATGCCGCACTTCAGCGAAGAAGGGGGGAAAGGCAGATAATCCCCGGAACTTACTTCCATGGGGCGATCACAAGGATGACCCCCAATGGAACGCGTTTGATGTAGCGTCGGAATCCAGGTTTATCGGTGCTCTCAAGAGAGACATCTGCTAAACTTGAGCCAGCAATATCAAGCATATAGTTTGCGCGTTCTATAAATCCATGGATCTCTCCCGCTCCCTGAGATACGGGTCTGTGCACGAGTTAGCTGACCTTGCGGTAACGAGGGATTCAGATTACTTGCCGGCCCATCTGCATTGATAATTCGAGAGGTATATCTGCGCGCATTTTATTAAACTCGACCTTTGCAGTGTTTTTTAAGCGGATTGATGGTGCGTTGATTTGAGTGCATACCATGAACTTCCTGCCAATGGCGACTCTTTCCTCAAGTGGAACTGCAGCCCAAGCCTTTTGTGCAACAACGGCATTTTGGATTAATAAATTCAATTCTGATTCCGAGGGATAAGTTCTAGTAACATAAGGCTCCTGAGTGTGAGGGGTTATTGTAGTCTGCAAGCCAGCCATGGTGGTGGATGGGAAAGGATCTTATCTATTAAAATGGAGGATCGAAGCATCACGTGGAGACGCGTAGTCCTTGGCTTACGCGGTCACTTGTCTCCTCATCCTATTCATCATGGTTCTATTCAATCCTTCAGGTTTCGATTTCACCAATGAACTAAGGTAAATACACGAGAGTATCTGTCGTCGATTGCTAATTTGTCTTTCAGAAACAACTTTCTGACTGATAAAGGCCTTCCTCTGCCCAAGGCAACGAGCACAGGAACAACCATTGTCGGCTGCCTTTTTAAAGATGGAATCGTTCTTGGTGCAGATACTCGGGCGACAGAAGGCCCAATTGTAGCAGACAAGAATTGCGAAAAGGTCTGTCAACTTCACTGTCGTCCACGTCCACTAGCTGATTGTTTTCAAAGATCCATTACATTACCGAGTCAATCAGATGCTGCGGTGCAGGAACGGCTGCCGATACTGAATTCACGACCGCCCTTATTTCGTCGAACATGGAGCTCCACGCTTTGCAGACAGGGAGGAAGCCTCGTGTAGTAACCGCGATGACCATGTTGAAGCAAATGCTCTTTAGGTCAAACATTGAATATTCGACCTTCTATCCAGTTCTGATAGCCTTTCTCAGATATCAAGGCAATATCGGTGCTGCTCTCGTTCTCGGGGGCGTCGATGCTACTGGACCCCACCTTTTCACTATCCATCCCCACGGTTCTACGGATAAGCTCCCATATGTCACCATGGGATCAGGGAGTTTGGCCGCTATGGCAGTATTTGAAAGTGGCTGGAAGGCCAACATGGAGGTACGCCCTCTGAAAACCCTGTTTAGAGTATTTCACCCTTAAATCATCGTCTAGCGAGAAGATGCGTTGAACCTTGTCAAGGCTGCTATCGCTGCTGGTATTTTTAACGACCTTGGATCTGGTTCCAATATCGACGCGTGCATTATCACCGCAAACCATACTGAAATGCTCAGGAATGTTGAAATGCCCAACCAGAGAGTGCAGAAGGAAAGAGACTACAAGTTCAGGAGGGGCACAACGGCGTGGAAGAAGGAGGATGTCCGGAAACTGATCGTTGAGGAACAGTTGACATTGATTGGCGGGGATGAGATGGATACCTCATAGATTCATATTTTCTTCACTCTTGTACCAAATAGTCGAGTCCTCTGTTATCTCGATCCCAAATATGTGTCCGAGTCGACTTTTTTGGGTGCGTGAGTGTGACGTTGCTTGACCAAATACCACCACAATCATCATGGTCTCTTCAGAGAATCTCTTCCACGCTCTACCGAAGGAGCTGCAGACCATGATCGATGAAGCATTTATCGCGACTGTCCGCCCAAACAGCAGTGGGTTTCAGAAACCTATGAATAAATCAGGCCCTCCGAGTTCAGGGGGCGGCGGTTTTCTCATGGAAGACAATGAATCACCTGGGGGCGTATTTTTCAATGATTTGGAGAACACTGAAGGAGAGGGGCCGGAAGACTCCAACCAAATCCTGCTTGGTCTCATCCCCGCAGCCCTTCAACGGCTTGACCTCCCACCAGACGACCCCGAGGTTCTTGCGGTTTTTAGAAACGCTGCCTCAGGCTGGACCTCATCGTCATTAAACTCTCTTGGTATCTCACACTCTACAGAGACATATGTAGGTCGGGAGGATTGGCGGTCGGTGTGTGCTGTCCTGCTCGAAGGTCGTGCTCCTGCATTCGATGACGGGAAATCATTCGGCAACTCTCCTGATTCGGCTCATTTGGATGAAGATGACGAAGATGCCTCGATGACCGATGACTACGTCGAAGACAATTCCCCGTTTCGAAGCGACCTTGAACAAGAAGGCTCGGACGAGGAATACCAGGAGGTCGCTGTAAGGAATTCACGCCATCGTGGAAATCATATTACTGGCATCAAACGATCTTCTTCTCAGCGAGGGCGCCTTTCAGAAGAGCCAGGACAGCCCACAAGTCGACAACGGCAAACCTGTTTGAACACATTTGCATTGTTTTTCCCTGAGGTTTCCTTCCTAGAATTATCAAAGCAAAGAATCATGGTCGCAGATATTCAACGAGTTGCAAAGCTTCTTGGAGAAAAAATGAAAGCAGACGAGGTACACGTACTCCTGTTTAAATCCCTCCATTCTCTAACAGCAGATCTAGATGCTTGAAATGTTGGAGATGTTTTCGACATCTCCCGAGAAGTCGATGGATCTTAGTGATTTCACTCGAATGATGATTGTGGCGAAGTTGGCATGAAGGAAACATACCTTTTAAACTTCCTATTTACCAGAACGCTTGCAAGTGTGTTGAGTTTTCAGGGCAAACAAAATAATTATGATGCAATAAATTATCCGAAGCGGTTCACTTAAGCTTTACTTGGCAACTAGAACTTGAACATTGACGATATGGTTACCCCGACCAATACCCCTCAGGTTGCGTATCCTCTGGTTAGACACATCATAAATGCCAGTAGTAGGTATCTCGAAAACCTTTGGGACTACAAATCTGGCCTTCAGATGTAACACATCCCAACAGAAGCCGAAACTGACCAACTTGTGGCCATTCTTGTGGATGCATTCCAAGGTACGTCGTTCCACACCTCCTTCGTGTGAGGCTCAATATTTCGCAGGGGATCCTTTTACCGATATCCTCCTAGGAGGTGACCTAAGTCTGTCCCCACTTGAGCTCCGCGCCAATGTGCAAGCGGCGTTGATTGGAGGAGAGGTTCATGCGCTGTCAATTGGCCCAGAGTCCGCCAACATTGTCGGTGTGTCAATTTGGTATCCTCCTGGGAAATCGGCATTTTCGAGGTGAAGTTTCAACCTTGAATAATCCCAACCATATTCCTGGATGAATCAATTAGTGAGGAGCAGCGTGCAGCGGGATGGGATCAATTCCTAGAGACCATTCCCAAGTCACTCCGGGAATGGTGGTTGAATTATGTGTGTCCAGCCCAGCCTGTCGTAAACCCTTCAACTAAAAAATATTTGCATTCCTAGTTCATCCCGACGGTCTCCAACCTTTCTACGACAACACTTGGGGAAGGATATCTACGTAACGCCTGGCATCTCCATTTATTTGGTGTCCTGAAAGCCCATCAAGGCCAAGGGTATGGACGGGCGCTTTTCAACTTTGCGCATTCCAGGGTATGTAACTATTCTGCCTTTGTAAGGTCGTTCCTCCTTCATAATGCCACTCTGTGTGCCTCTACAGGCCAAGGAAAGTCAATCTCCAATGGTCTTAGAAACTACAACCGACCTCGATGTAAGTTCCGAACTGCCTACACGGAGATCCAATTTACTACTTGTTTCATACATATCATCAAGGTGAAGATATACACGAAATTTGGTTTTCAAGTCCGCGCCAAGACGGAGATTGATAGTAACATTGGAAGAGGAGAACTTTTCCTCATGGTGAAGGAAACTTAGGTCGTAGGTACTTAGTTTACGTTATGTAAGATCATTTGGTACCGGACTACCATGACGTCCGCATTCCGTGCCGTTGCCGTTGCCATCAGTATGCCGATCCACAAAGGGTTGCCACGGGGCGATTAAGCGCATCTCTGGAGGCAGGCTTTTGCCAGCGAGAAATCTCAGACTGCCAACCTGCGCGGCTTGTCTATCATTCTCGACCAATCTATTGCACGAGGCTCTCCTGATCTGCCTATTCAAATAAAGCTTGAAGCTTGGCATATTGACCCTGAGGCACGAGGTCAAACCATCAAAGTGAGCAGCGGCCGCCCCTCGTTGTCCTCTTCTACCAGCACCATTTGGGATATTCTGATATTCACCATGCAAAATCCCGCTCTCCAATCCAACCCCGAGGAACTTTACCCATCCCTTGGGTCAGATGTCACTGTTGTCTCCAGGTTGAATGAACACGCGAATGAAGCTGGTTTCAGGGCATCAGGACAAGCGACGTATGGTTCTGGTTGGGGAAACGCTTCTTTCCCTATGAATACAACCCCCGTTCCTCTCTCAGCACTATCTCACTTCATTGTGAGTCCCCCATTCTCATTCAAGTTGTCGAAATGCCTGAACACCTATCCTAGGCTAAAGGGGATGTCCAAACAAGCGCCACCTCTCTAGCAGCTGGCAACGAAAAAAATGACCACGAACCACCAGGAGACACATCTGAAAATCACGTTCAATTTGCCACCTACCGTCGGGAAAAGTTGGGAACTCCTCAGCAACTAGGTATTACAGCAAGCGCCGTTAACTTGTTCACTGACATTCGCATATATAATAGGGGCACCTCCCAGCGCACTCGATCCTCACAGTAAAACGTGGACCGCATTACCTCTACGACCTTACTTCTGGATTCCATTAATTGTGGTTCTGGTTGGGGTTGCAGCTGGCCTGGAGGTTGCTCTGTATCTCAGCAATAAGCGCCAAGGTGAGGGACTGAGATGGCCTTTTGGGCTACATTTACTTGAATGGCCCTTAAATTTTGGCAGGATGGGCATCTGGAGACAATAATGACAGGAGATCGATCGCTTTGCATTATGCCTACGTATGCCACCTGATGTTCTCGCTGCGATCGCATCTACTTACTTATACTCATTAGACACTTCCTCCAGTTATCCTGGCTTCCGTTGTTCGTCCCAGCTATCGATATGATACGGTTTATGTCTACTAATTTTTTCTATTGGAAGATCGTGGCATTGTGGGCTTGGACTGATATCGAAATCAAGAAGATTCAGGCGAGTTCCCGGTGCTTTCCCCCCTAAGGTTAACCCATGCTCACGAGCTCGTTTTCCAGCCCTATGTTGATTTAGTTTATGGCGATTCACCTCCTCATCGAAGCTTGCTTCTCGACTACTCACGATATAAGTAAATTATCTGTGCATTGGATATTGAAGCATGTTTTAAGATTGTCCCTTTGCAGCAATTTTTTTGTATGGGCTCGAGCAGCATCCAACCGTCATTACCTTGTGGCCTTGGCTTCATTAATGGTAATTCTTACTCTCAGTTTCCAGCCACTCGCTGCTGCCTTGCTCATTGTCAAGGATATATGGTGGCAAGTGCCTGGTGTGTTCAATTACATGAGATATTCACAATGATATGCTCATGCTGATGAAATAGACGTTACCATGAAAAATCTTGGAGCCATTGGCCTGAACCAAGGCTTACAATTCAACGATCTAACTTGTTAGTAACATGTTTTAAAACCTTTTTAAATTTTGTTTATCGCCCTGGCGGGTAGCGTTTGTCACTGGGGCAGGGTATGCTGGGGCATCCATCCTGTATGACCTCCCCGCACCTCCGTTCGTCTCAGTTCCCTACACAGTAGCAACATTCGAGGTAGCCATTTCTAGACTTTTTTTTTTCATTTACTGAGGATTGACATTCATGCATTGTAGTTGCCGACGACAATCAACAATGGTACTGCCTTCGTAAATACCACTGCTGTGAAGACTTCGACTGGCTGCCAGACAATACCGGTATGCAGCCTTTACGCCTCTCTGGTGGCTTATTCAAGAAGTCTTTAATGTTTAGGTTCAAATGACGCAACTGGACGCTGGCGCATGGGCTAATTATGTGTCTACTAATGGTTGTTCGATCACATGGAACGTCTCTCGCACGACCGATATTCTATTTGGTGAGCTCATCTTGATCACTGGTGGTCTTTTTTTCTATAAAAAAAAACTTCGTTTACAGGTGCTGACATCCCGACCTGTGGTGATGATGCCGAACAGTTCAGCCCAGTTGTGTTCTGGTTTTTCAAGTGAGAAATTTTCCAATCACGGTGAAACCTAGCGAAAACATGATTTCCCTGCAGATATACTCCTTTAGCGATGGCATCTGCCACTTTCTGCTACCCATCATTTTCTATCTGGGAAGTGAACGTCGGGGTTGACATCAGAACCGGAAATGTGACCAAGGTTTCGGAAATAAGACCATTCTCTCAATACTCCAATTTCTCCTCGTTTTCCGGCAATGTTACCGGGCCTCCTCTTAACGGACGTGCCTACAATGGGATCAGGTTCAATCTCACCACTACCGATCAATTTATTCTGGGTCGGCAGAATGCGACTCAGCTCCAACTTCCTGCTGCTATTTATCAAGCGGCAACCCAGAGTCCACAAGGATATATCGGAAATTTTGCCAATGACGGTTTTGCCGCATTGTCAAACAAGGTTTACGTAGGTCCCTTCTACTGAAGTTGTTCTAATGATCACCCATTCCACTCCCTAGGGCATGTACCTGGCACTTGTTGCGCAGCAGGTTTATTTCTTGTCCGATAACGAGCCGATCAATGTTCAAGTCAGGACATTCCGAAAGCGGGTATTCGTGAGGTGAGTCCTTTACACTCTCGCTTGGACCTCAGTTTTAATGGGGAGGATTTTACTTAGCGATGTTGCAGCACACCTCCTCGCAGCGGCACTTTTGATCCTTGCTTTCTTCGCTACGCTCATTCATTTCTTTCATCATGCTGAGCGTAAGAACCTCAGGCTCAAACATGAGCCAGGAACTATTGCCTCTGCTGTCTCCATTGGCGCTGAAACTGGTGTTGGCAATGTTCTCTCTGGCCGTCATTCTGAGAATGATATCAAAGAAGCTTTGCGGAACAAGAAATTCCGGATCGATCCAGTAACTATGAAAATCATCATGGAGGGTGAATACGGATACGAGACAGCTACTGTCCCTCCTAGTCCAATGTGGAGGAGAAAGTCGATTCTTGAGCTCCTGTCGGGATCAGGAGCGAGCCGCAGACTCTCCAAGAATCCAACAGGTGATGCAGTATTCCCAGCAAGTCCAAGGAGCCCATTGTTTCCTCAGCCGCAGACTCCAAAACCTGGGGATCAAATATATGGAGATTCTTTGTCTGCTAGTAGTCCGGGGTCACCCATTCATCAGTAAATTGTATAATACTTGCATACCCATTCACCCTCGGATCTCCTAGTCTATCGATGATGCACTACTATGCCCTCCGCAAGTAAATAGTATTCTAAGTTCGTTCATCCGTCCACGGCACCTACTTTTAATAATTTGCGAGTGCCAAAATCAAACCGCTTCCTAGTATCACATTCCACCCATTGCCAAGTTCTTCCTATCTGGATATTCAGAGTCACTCTAATCCTCTAATCTAGGACTCAGGAGCAGATCCCTGCCTCGTGCCATTGCTTCTACTACTAGCAAGGGGCGTCCCAAAGTTTAACTCCACTCCCACCGGCCCATCAAGGGGGTAAATGGAATTGATAAGATCTAGATCAGCGACTGCAATGAGAACATTACACCGCCTTGAACTCGGAAAAGTTAGTCTACCGGCGATGTCAACCTAGATAAAGTTATGCTAGATGAGGGCCATTATCAATTTATCAAGGATATTTATTAGCACGACTACTCAACCTGGCCTTTATTTGTACAGGATAACACCCGACCACAGATTAAGGTAAAAATAGAATTTGAATCTGCACCAGAAGTAAAGGGGCGTCAACCCGAGAATACCGGAAGTACTGGGGCTGGTAGGTCGGCTGCAAGGCCACAAAAAAACCCTTCCACAAAATCACGTTCAAGCAAGCATTTTACAGTGTAGATAAACCTTTACACAAGTAATATCAGCCTCAGACAAAGAAGTGTGAATACAGTCATATTTTCAATGATATCAGTCATTGATCAGCTGTGGAGATCGAGATTGTGGAGTCGTGGGTACTCACAGAATTAAATGATGCCAGTACCATCTTACATAAATGCTTAGGGTCTGCGAGACATGCTTATTGGCTTGGAGTACCAACAGCGATGACGTCATATTACCAGCTGGTGTTTGGTTCAAACAATCGCTTCAAGTTTCGGTAAGTATGTAGTGCCATCGGCATGGCCCCAAGCACCAACCTGGAACCACAATGAGCCTAGCCCCCACTTTTCTCCACTGACTCCACCCCGCTACGTCGCGTAGTGGCGTAGGATGCGACCACATGCAATGTTCAAGCTACTAGTTAGCTGTGGAATCGCCTAAACCTGTTTAAGTACCAAACCCAGGTGCATACAATTTTTTGAAGACACATATGTACATTACCCCCTCCTTGTGGGTTCTGTTACTGGACATCTTGCTGAAACAGTGTTGAGTCCCCCCAACACCTCTCCAAACTTTGGCGCCAACCACTGTCTCCGACCGCTGACCTGCGCGGCTTGTGACTTGTCCTTCTAACCTGCCTTTCTCAAGTCTTGGCCAACCTATAGATATTGCATGAGGCTTTTATGCAGCATTTGCCTGGTTATATAAAGCCTGAAGCTTGACGTATTGACCCAGAGGCCTGAGGTTGAACCGTCAAAATTGGCAGTGGCCGCTCATCATTGACCTTTTTCATCCCTGCTACGTTCGTCATGCAAAACCCCCCCACTCCTCAATCCAACCTCGAGGAACTTTACCAGTTCCTTAGGTCAGATGTCAATGTCGTCTCCAGGTGGAATGAACATGCAGGTGAAGTTGGCTTCAAGGCACCAGGACAGGCGACATACAGTTCTGGTGTGGGAGACACTTCTGCCCCAATGAATACAACCTCCGTTCCTATATCTCACTCTATGGTGGGTCCCTCATTCTCATCCAAGTTGTCGAAATGCTGAACACTTTGTATCCCAGATTGAAGGGGATGTCCAAACAAGCACCACCTCGGAGTCGCTACAAGCTGGCAGTGAATCATTCGACAATGAAGACACATCCGAGGACCACGTTCAATTTGCCACCTACCACCAGGAAAAGTTGGGAGCTCCTCAGCAACTAAGTATTACAGAAAGCGCCATTTGTCGATTTGTTACTGACAGTGGCATATATAGTAGGGCCACCACCCCGTGCACTCAATCGTCGCAGTAAAACGTGGACTGCATTACCACTACGACCTTACTTCTGGATTCCATTGGTCGTGATTTTAGTTGGGGCTGCAGCTGGCCTGGAGATCGCTTTGTATTTCAGCAATAAGCACCAAGGTGAAGGACTTAGATGCTGGCCATTACCATTTTTACTTGAATGGCCATTAAAACTTACCAGGTTGGGCATCTGGAGACAATCAGAGGAGGTCGATTTCAATCGCTTTGCATTACGCCTACGTATGCCACCTGATGTCCTCACTGTGATCGCATCTACTTACTTTATACGCATCAGACACTTCCTCCAGTTATCCTGGCCTCCGTTGTTTGTCCCTGCTATCAATATGATTTACATTTACTAATTCTTTCTATTGGAAGATCGTGACCTTGTGGACGTGGACTGATGCCGAAATCAAGAAGATCCAGGCGAGTTCCCAGTGCTTTCCTCCAACATTAACCATGGTCATAAGCTCGCTTCCCAGCCCTATGTTGATTTAGTCTATGGCGATTCGCCTCCTCATCGAAGCTTGCTCCTCGACTACTCACGATATAAGTAAATAATCCATGCATTGCATATTGAAACATGTTTTAAGATCATCCCTTTGCAGCAATTTTTTTGTATGGGCTCGAGCAGCATCCAACCATCATTACTTTGTGGCCTTGGCCTCATTGATGACAATTCTTACTCTCAGCTTCCAGCCACTCGCCTCTTCCCTGCTCATTGTCAAGGATACATGGTGGCAGCTGCCTAGTGTGTTCAATTACATGAGATGTTGATAATGACATGCTTATTTTTGATAAAATAGACACCCCCACGAAAAATCTTGGAGCTATTGGCCTGAACCAAAGCTTACAATTCAATGATCTAACTTGTAGGTAACATGTTTTGAAACCTTTTTTACTTTTCTTTATAACCCTGGCGGGTAGCGTTTGTCACTGGGGCAGGGTATGCTGGGGCATCCATCCTGTATGACCTCCCCGCACCCCCGTTCGTCTCAGTTCCCTACACAGTAGCAGCATTTGAGGTAGCCGTTTCTAGACATTTTTGTTTCATTTACTGAGGACTGACGTTCATGCGTTGTAGTTGCCGAAGACAATCAACAACGGTAGTGCCTTTGTAAATACCACTGCTGTGAAGACTTCGACCGACTGCCAGGCAATCCCGGTACGTGAGCCTTTACGCATCTCTGGTGGCTTATTCGAGACATCCAATATTTAGGTTCAAAGGGTGCAACCGGGCCCTGGCGCGTGGAATAATAGTGCGTCTTACAATGATTGTTCGATCACATGGGACGTCACCAATACCAGCGATATTCTATTTGGTGGGCCCATCTTGATCACTGGAGGTCTTTTTTTTTTGACAAGAACATCGTTTACAGGTGCTGACATCCCGATCTGTGGTGATAATGCCGAACAGTTCAACCCAGTTGTGTTCTGGTTTTTCAAGTGAGAAAAGTTCCAATCACGGTGAAAGCCAGCGAAAACATGATATTCCCCCAGATACAAGCCTTCACCGATGGCATCTGCCACTTTCTGCTACCCCTCATTTTCTCTCTGGGAGGTGAACGTCGGGGTTGACATCAGAACCGGAAATGTGACCAAGGTTTCGGAAATAAGACCGTTTTCTCAAGACTCCAATTTCTCCTCGTTTTCCGGTAATGTTACCGGGCCTCCTCTTAACGGACGCGCCTACAATGGGATCAAGTTCAATCTCACTACTACGGACCCATTTATTCTGGGTCGGCAGAATGCGACTCAGCTCCAACTTCCTGCTGCTATTTATCAAGCGGCAACCCAGAGTCCAGGAGGATATATCGGAGGTTTCGACAACGAGGGTCTTCATTTTGGCACATTGTCAAACGAGGTCTACGTATGTCCCTTGTACTGAAATTATTCTCATCATCTTATCACCCATTCCACTCCCTAGTGCAAGTACCTGGCACTTGTTGCGCAGCAAATTTATTTCCTGTCTATTGACGAGCCAATCAATGCTCAAGCCTGGACATTTTGTAAGCGGGTATTCTTGAGGTGAGTTCTTCACGCTCGTAGCTTGGATCTCAATTTTAACGGGGGGATTTTACTTAGCGATATTACAGCGCACCTCCTCGCAGCGGCACTTTTGGTCCTCGCTTTCTTCGCCACATTCATTCACTTCTTCCATC
>Ga0307509_10005829_pt1 | contig 16896 bp, 24 predicted proteins | sample 10_EM_MG_FD_202245 | JGI IMG/M metagenome (GOLD analysis project Ga0307509, IMG submission 202245) | Populus trichocarpa ectomycorrhiza microbial communities from riparian zone in the Pacific Northwest, United States - 10_EM | ecosystem: Host-associated > Plants > Roots > Unclassified | place... | reverse complement strand
CTGGTACGGCAGGTCATGTGGCACGATCCACCGTTCGTCCGAACTCTGAGACGATCAGACGCACACCTTTGCGGACGTTTCTGCACACCGACGACGGGGTGACGATCGATTCCGTATACGACCCGGCAGTGGCCGTATACGACGCCTCGCCGCCATCTTCCGGTGACCTGGTGTTCGTCGTCGCGCACGGTTTCACGGGCGATGTGGACAAGCCGCACGTGCGCCGGGTGGCCGAGGCGTTCGCCCAGTACGGGGCCGTGGTCACGTTCTCGTTCCGGGGCCACGGAAGGTCCGGCGGACGCTCCACCGTCGGCGACCGCGAGGTGCTCGATCTGGCGGCGGCGGTCGCCTGGGCGCGCGAGCAGGGGCACGCGCGCGTGGTCACCGTCGGCTTCTCGATGGGCGGTTCGGTGGTGCTGCGGCACGCGGCGCTCTACGGCCCGGAGGGTGACGCGGACGGTCAGGGGCGCAGGGGGCGCACGGAAGCGCACGCGGACGCGGTGGTTTCGGTGAGTGCGCCGGCCCGCTGGTACTACCGGGGCACGGCCCCCATGCGGAAACTCCACTGGCTGGTGACCCGCCCCGAGGGCCGCCTGGTGGGCCGCCTCGGCCTCAAGACCCGTATCGAGCGCAGCGGTTGGGACCCGGTCCCGCTCTCCCCGGTCGAGGCGGTCCCGCGCATCGCCCCGACCCCGCTCCTCGTCGTGCACGGCGAGATCGACGGCTACTTCCCCCTCGACCACCCCCGCATGCTGGCCGACGCCGCGGGTGACCACGCCGAACTCTGGCTGGAGCCCGGCATGGGCCACGCCGAGCACGCGGCCACCGACGACCTCCTGGCCCGCATCGGCCGCTGGGCCGGTTCACAGGAGAGCTAGCCTGGCCGTTGCAGCCCCCGATCGATTGAGGAAGCGGATGCCAAAGGTCACGGTGCGCTACTGGGCCGCCGCGAAGGCCGCGGCCGGGATCGCCGAGGAGCCGTTCGACGCGGCCACCCTCGCCGAAGCCCTCGCCGAGGTGCGCGAGCGACACCCCGGGGAACTCGCCCGCGTACTGCTGCGATGCTCCTTCCTCGTCGACGGTGACCCCGTGGGCACCCGCGGACATGAGACGGTACGGCTGGCCGAGGGCGGCACGGTCGAGGTGCTCCCGCCGTTCGCAGGAGGATGAGCGAAGCGATGAGCAACCAGCCGTACGAGGGCTATGGCGAGGGCTACGACCCCTACGCCCAGCAGCAACAGCCGCAGCAGGCCCAGCAGCAGGCGCAGCAACAGGCGCAGGCCTGGCCCGGGCAGCAGCAGGCGTACGACGACCCGCAGGCCGCGCAGCAGTACACCCAGCAGTGGCAGGGCCAGACCTGGGACACCCAGGTCCAGCAGTCGAGACCCTCCGCGTCCGACCTGGCGTACTTCCCGCCGCAGAACTACCAGGCGCCTGCGCCGAGTTACGACTCCTACGGGCAGGCTCCCGCGACCGCGCCCCCGGCTCCCCCCGCCACGGGCGAGGCGGTCGGCTACGGCCCGCCCTCCCTCGCCGGGAACGCCCGTATCACCGACGCCCAGCGGGCCCGGCTGGAGGGCCGCTCGCCGATCATCGAACCCGGGATGCAGCCCGCCGGCCTCACCGCCCTCCTGGCGCTGCTCCTCTCCGTCACCGCGCAGATCGGGTCGTACGCCCTCGTCGTACCGCTCGTCGTGCTCCAGGCGGTCACGGCGGCGGGCTGGTTCCGGCTGAACGGGATGTGGCCCGCCCGGCAGGGCATCGCGCTGGCCTTCGCGGGCGCGCTCGTCGCGGACGTGGCGCTGCTGGCGGCCGGGCGGGACAACGGCCCCGCCGCGATCCTCGGCACCCTCGGCGTCTGGGTCCTGCTCTCCCTCGTGATGCAGCTGCGCTCGCACGCCGACCCGGACACCCGGATCACGAGCCTGATGGCGACGGTCGCCTCGGCGGCCCTGGCCATCGTCGCGACCGGCCACCTCGCGGCCGACCCGGACGCGGTCACCGTCGGCGCGGCAGCGGTCGCGGTCGCGATCCTGGCCCGCGCGCTCCCGCTGCCAACCGTGGCCTCGGTCGTCGTCTCCCTCCTCGCCGCCGCCGGCGCGGGCATCGCGGTCGGCGGAATGACCGGCCTCGGCGCGAAGGGCGCGCTGCTCGGCGCGGTCGCGGCCGTCTGCGCGCTGATCGGCCACCGCGTGGCGAGCTACGACTACCCGTCCCGCTTCGTCCACTTCACGGCCGGTGTGGCCCTCCCGCTCGCCGCGGCGGCCCCGGCGGTCTACGTACTGGGGCGCGCACTGGCGTAATCGCGCCGCCTGTCACAGGTGATCGACAATTTCCTGCTGCACGCATCTCGCGGGACTACGCTCGCGATTTGCGGCCACACGGTCGTTGCACCGCTTTCGTCGACGACCGCCAGGTGGGGGAACACCGTAAATGCGTGGGCTACGAATACTTCTGACCGTTGTGGTGATTCTGGGCGTCCTGTTCGTGGTCGTGGACCGGGTCGCGGTCTACTTCGCGCAGGACGAGGCGGCGGGCAAGGTCCAGACGAGCGAGAACCTCGCCTCCGCCCCCGACGTCTCCATCAAGGGCTTCCCCTTCCTGACCCAGGTCGCCTCCGGTGAACTGGACGACGTCGAGCTCGGCATCAAGACCTACGAGGCGACCACCGCGAACACCAGCGGCGGCGGCACCTCCACGATCCGGATCGACGATCTCAAGGCCGACATGAAGGACGTCAAGTTCTCCAACGGCTACAGCTCCGCGACCGCGGCCAGTGCGACCGGCTCCGCGAGCATCGCCTACGACCAGCTGCTGAAGGCCGCCAAGTCCCAGCCGACGGACATCTTCACCGGGGTCACGGCCCAGGTCGTCAACCTCTCCGACGGCGGCGACGGCAAGATCAAGGTCGACGTCAAGATCTCGGTCGGCGGCCGGGAGACGACGTACCCGGTGCTCAGCACGGTGACCGTCGACGGCGACACCGTGAAGGTGCACGCCGACAACCTGCCCAAGCTGGTCGTCGACCTCGCCGACTCCCGGATCCGCTCCATCACCGACTTCCAGCAGACGATCGACCAGCTGCCGGGCGGCGTGAAGCTGGCCAGTGTGCAGGCCGCGAAGAACGGTGTGGAGATCAAGGTGAAGGGTTCGAACGTCAGGCTGGCCGGGTAGGACGAGCTCCGGTGGACGGCGGCTGTCCGAGGGGCGAGACGGCAGTGTCCGTACGGCAGTTGTGAGGACGGCGAACGGCGCGCGGATTCCCGGTGAAGGGGTCACTGCCACCCTCCTCATCTCACATCACGGACGATCGCGTCTCAAAATACGACACACCGGTGACATGTCCCGCCGTCCGTCCCTACGATCGACCCTATGAGGCAACAGGCGGATCTCACGAAGCGGCGGGCAGTGGACCTGTGCCGCGTCGCCGCCATGCTCTGTCGCACTTTCTGAGCGGAAGCGCAGGCTTCCGTCTTCCCCCGTGCCCTGATCTCTGGGCACCCGCGCGAGCGCGCACCCCCCTCTCACGCACCGCACCGCCGTAACTGCCCCGGAGGAGAAACAGCATGAGCCGCAGTGACGTCCTGGTCGACGCCGACTGGGTCGAGGCAAACCTCGACAACGCGGACATCGCCATCGTCGAGGTCGACGAGGACACGTCCGCGTACGAGAAGAACCACATCCCCAACGCCATCCGGATCGACTGGACCAAGGACCTCCAGGACCCGGTACGGCGTGACTTCATCGACCAGGAGGGCTTCGAGAAGCTCCTCTCGGCCAAGGGCATCGGCAACGACACGCTGGTGATCCTCTACGGCGGCAACAACAACTGGTTCGCCTCGTACGCCTACTGGTACTTCAAGCTGTACGGCCACGACAGCGTCAAGCTGCTCGACGGCGGCCGCAAGAAGTGGGAGCTGGACGCCCGCGAGCTGGTCGAGGAGGTCCCCGCGCGGGCCACCACCGACTACAAGGCGAAGCCGCAGAACAAGGCGATCCGCGCCTTCCGCGACGACGTCGTGGCCGCCATCGGTTCGCAGAACCTGGTCGACGTCCGGTCGCCCGACGAGTTCAGCGGCAAGCTGCTCGCGCCGGCCCACCTCCCGCAGGAGCAGTCGCAGCGCCCGGGCCACGTGCCCTCGGCCCGCAACATCCCGTGGTCGAAGAACGCCAACGACGACGGCACCTTCAAGTCGGACGACGACCTCAAGGAGCTCTACGCCGAGGAGCAGGTCGACCTCGCCAAGGACACCATCGCGTACTGCCGTATCGGCGAGCGCTCGGCCCTGACCTGGTTCGTGCTGCACGAGCTGCTCGGTGTCGAGAACGTCAAGAACTACGACGGCTCGTGGACCGAGTACGGCTCCCTGGTCGGCGTTCCGATCGAGCTCGGCGCCAACAAGTAAGCCCCCGACCAGCCCCAACCCCGTAAGGACAGACCATGTGTGGAGCGAAGGCCGGCGGCCCCGACGCCTCGACGATCAAGCCCGGTGAGACCACCATCCAGGGCCAGGTGACGCGCAACGGCGAGCCGGTGACGGGCTACGTCCGTCTCCTGGACTCGACCGGCGAGTTCACCGCGGAGGTCCCGACCTCCGCGACGGGCCAGTTCCGCTTTTACGCGGCCGAAGGCACCTGGACCGTCCGCGCCCTCGTTCCGGGCGCCACCGCCGACCGCACGGTCGTCGCCCAGACGGGCGGGCTGGCGGAGGTGGCGATCGCGGTCTGATCGCCGATTCACTGTCGAAGGGCCGCACCCTTTTTCCTTGGCGCGGCCCTTTGGCGTGCCCAGGCCTACCCTGGAGACATGCTGGCACGCCGCCGTCGCACGTACTTCGTCATGATGGGCATCTGCATCGGGCTCTTCGTCCTGGCCTGGGGAGTCGTGCGGATCTGGTCGGTGCCCGTGGCCGTCGGCATGTGTGTGGTCGCGATGGTGATCCCTCCCGTCGCCGCGATGGTCGCCAACCGCCGGGGCCCCGACGACCGCTGGTGGGACGACCCGTCCGGCGACCCCAAGTCCGACGAGTGGTGGGACGAGCTGGACGGCAAGAAGCGGCGCCAGTAGGAAGGCGGGCATGTCGCCTACGAGACTGTCCACCGTGGTGCTCGACGCGCAGGACGCGCACGAGCTGGCCGGCTTCTATCTCCGCCTCCTCGGCTACGTCGTCCGGGCCGAGGAACCCGACTGGGTCCTCATCGGCCCGCCCGACGGCGGCACCGGCCTCTCCTTCCAGACCGAGCCCGAGTACGTCCCTCCCGTGTGGCCCACCCGCAGGCCCGGCGAACAGCAGATGATGCTGCACCTCGACATCGAGGTCGACGACCTGGAGGGCGAGGTCGGGCGGGCCGTGGGCTTGGGAGCCAAGCTCCACGACCACCAGCCGCAGGACGATGTGCGGGTCCTGCTGGACCCTGCGGGGCACCCGTTCTGCCTGTGGCGACCTACACAACCGGTGGGCTGAGGCGGGCGAAGCCTTCCTGGCGCTGGTAGGGGAAGTACGGGTAGGGCGCTGTCCTGCCGCTCGCCGCATCGAGTCTCGCCATCTGGTCGGGCGTGAGCGTCCAGCCGACGGCACCGAGGTTCTGGCGAAGCTGCTCCTCGTCGCGGGCGCCGATGATGACGGAGGAGACGGTCGGCCGCCGCAGCAGCCAGTTGATGGCGATCTGCGGAATGCTCTTGCCGGTCTCCCGCGCGATCTCGTCGAGGGTGTCGACCACGCGGTAGAGGTGTTCGTTCTCGACCGGCGGGCCGTAGTCCGCGGTGCGGTGCAGTCGGCTGCCGGCCGGCAGCGGTCGGCCGCGGCGGACTTTGCCGGTGAGCCGTCCCCAGCCGAGCGGGCTCCAGACGAGGGCTCCCAGGCCCTGATCGAGCCCGAGGGGCATCAGCTCCCATTCGTAGTCGCGGCCGACGAGGGAGTAGTAGACCTGATGTGCCGCGTAGCGCGGGTGGCCGTACTTCTCGGCGATCGAGAGGGACTTCATCGCCTGCCAGCCGGAGAAGTTGGAGATGCCGAGGTAGCGGACCTTCCCCGCTCGTACGAGGTCGTCGAGTGCGGAGAGGACCTCCTCGATCGGCGTGCCGGCGTCGAAGGCGTGCAGCTGGAACAGGTCGATGTGATCGGTGCCGAGTCGGCGCAGGGCGTCCTCGCACGCGGTGATCAGGCGCGAACGGGAGGAGCCCGCATCGCCCGGGCCGTCGCCCATCGGCAGGCCGGTCTTGGTGGACACGATCACCTGGTCCCTGCGGCCTTTGATCGCCGCGCCCAGCACCTCCTCGGAGGCGCCGCCGGAATAGACGTCGGCGGTGTCGAACATCGTGACCCCCGCGTCGAGGCAGATGTCCACGAGCCGGCGTGCTTCTTGTGCGTCGGTGTTGCCCCAGGCGCCGAACAGCGGCCCCCGGCCGCCGAAGGTGCCGGCGCCGAAGCTCAGTGCGGGGACCTTGAGGCCGGATGCACCCAGCCGCCTGTACTCCATGGCTGTTCCTCTCTCGCCGCCCGACTTGGCTAATGGTTCTGGAGTTCCATTAGTATGGGTCCCAACGTGGCAGGCGTGAGTGATTAACAAAACTGGAGTCCCGTTATGGGGTTTGAGAGTATGGATCCAGGGACCGTCCGTCCCGGAGGGCGCACGGCACGGGTGCGTGCGGCGGTGCTGCGGGCGGCCGGGGACGCCCTGGCGGAGCACGGCTTTGCCCACCTGGACCTCGCCGACGTCGCGCGCCGTGCCGAGGTGGGCAAGACCACCGTCTATCGCCGCTGGGGAACGGTGACCGGCTTGGTGGCCGATCTGCTGCTGGACATGGCCGAGCAGTCACTGCCGCGTACCGAGACCGGCTCGCTGCTCGGGGACCTCAAGGCCAACGCCCGGCTTGTCCAGCGCACCCTGGCCGACCCGCGGCAAGGAGCCCTGTTCAAGGCGGTGATCGCCGCCGCCACCTGCGAGGCGAAGACGGCCGAGGCCCTGCACCGCTTCTACGGCATCCGCGTCGAGGAATGGGCGCCCTGCGTCCAACAGGCCGTCGACCGGGGCGAGTTGCCCGAGGGCACCGATGTCCACGAGGTCGTCCGCGCTGTCTCCGCCCCCCTCTACTACCGCTTGCTGACCACCGGCGACCGCCTCGACGAAGCCGCCGCGGACCGGGCCGCCGAGGCCGCCGCGGCTGCGGCGCGTGCGGGAGCGTACGTGCGGATCAAGTCGTCGCGATGATCGCCATCAGCAGGCCGCCGATGCAGAGCGCGGTGAGCGCCCCGGTCCAGAAGGCGTCGTCGCGGAGGACGCGGGGTGCGCGGAACCGGCGGCGGGGTGCCTGCGGTGCGGGTGCGGGTGCGGCCGGTGGTGGTTCCGGCGGTCGTACGGCCGGCATGAGCGGGGGCGGGACCGTCTGGACCGGGAGTACCTGGATCAGCTGATGGGGCTGTGGGCGGTTCATACGGGGTGGGCCTCACTGCGGTGTTTGCGGAGCAGGACGTTCGCGTCGGTCTCGGCGCTGTAGTCGTGTTCCGTGCGGGCGACGGTGCGGAGGCCGTCGAGTTCCGTGCAGGTGGGGCAGTCGTCGACGGGCCGGGGCGGGGGCGTGACGAGGAACGGGGCGTCGGTCCGCGCACGGGCGTTGGCGGCGCGGACCCCGGCGCTCAGCCGCTCCTGGTCCGTCGCCGGTCGCAGTGAGGCGGGATCGGCCTGCCATTCGCGTCCACCGCCGACGGGGCGCAGCAGGGCGTAGGGGCCCGACTTGTCCTGGTACTCGCCGACCTTGTCCGTGGCCGGGTCGTACAGCAGCGCTCCGGATTCCATCGGCTCCTCCTCCTTTTTGTGCAACTTCCATACAGAATGCGACAGTTGAACTACTCTGTGCATTCCTGGGTGTTACGAGGATGACCCAGGTCGGAGGCGAAAGCAGCGCCAACGGGCTCAACTTCCGCACGGGGCGCGCCAAATTCCACAAATTCCACAGGAGGTCGTAATGCCGCAACGGCTGGTGGTCACGGAGATGAGCCATGAGCCCAGGAAGCGGTTTGCCGAGGAACTGCGGCGGTTGAGGACCGAACGGGGCCTGGCACTGCGGGACTTGTCGAGGGAGGTGGGGTGGGACGCCTCGCAGTTCGGCAAGATGGAGAGCGGGAGCACGCTGGGTGGGCCAGAGGTCGTGCAGGCGCTGGACCAGTACTACGGGACCGGGTTGTTCCTACTGACCTTGTGGGAGCTGGCGTTGGGGGATCCGACGCAGTTCAAGGAGCAGTATCGCCGGTACTTCCTGCTGGAGGCCGAGGCGTTGAGCCTGTGGCACTACGCCGCGAGCGCGCCACCTGGTCTGCTTCAAGCGGACGGGTACGTGCGCGAAGCGCTCGCGGCTGGTGGCGCCAAAGGCGAGGAGCTGGAGCAGCAGGTCGAAGCGCGAATGGGCCGACGGAAGTTGCTGGAGGGGGATGACGCGCCCCCGTTCCGCGCCATCATCTCCGAAGCGGTGCTGCGTATGGGGCTGCGCGACAAGCAGGCGTGGCGGGCGCAGTTGGAGTTCCTGGCGGAGGTGGCTGAGCGCCCGAACGTCACGATCCACGTGCTGCCGTTCGCCTCCGGAGTCCACGGTCTGTCGAACACCAACACAATGTTCTTGAAGCTGCTGGACGGCCGGACCGTGGCCTACGCGGAGAACGATGTGCGCGGCGAACTGATCGAGGAAACCGAGCGGGTTGAGCAGCTACAGCGTGCATATGATGCGGTACGCGACCAGGCGCTGTCCCCTGCCGAGTCGCGGATGTTCGTCCTGCGGATGTTGGAGGAATTGCCGTGCGAGTCATCGACCTGAGCAGTGTTACGTGGCGTAAGAGCAGCTACAGCAACACCGACGGCGGCGAGTGCGTCGAGATCGCCCCCAACCTCCCCCTCGTCCCCGTCCGCGACAGCAAGAACCCCGCCCACGGCACCGTCCTCTTCGGCACCGACGCCTGGGCGGAGTTCGTCAGCTCGGTCAAGGCTCAGTAGACGAGGGCCTGCGTCTCGTCGGCCATCGCCTCCTGCACGAACACCTGCGCCCCGGCGATCCGTACGCCGTCGATGACGTCCTTCTCCGTGATGTCCCGCCGGGCCGCGCACTGCGTGCACAACGTGACGCGGCCGGCGGCGAGGATCGAGTCGATCAGGTCGGGCAGCGGTGCCGCGTGCGGGAGTTCGAACTCGGCGGCACGCCCCGGCAGCGCGAACCACGCCGACTCGCCGGTCAGCCACAGCGAGACGTCCACCCCGCTGGCAACGGCGACTGCAGCCACCGTAAATGCCTGTGAGCAGCGTTCGGGGGCGTCGGCCCCCGCGGTCACCTTGATCACGAGCTTCTTCGCCATGACCGAATCGTAATCAACTTCCTTACAACTCCTTGCAACGGCCATGAGTCTCCTGTGCGCGCATATGGAATGCGCATGCCATGTTCCGTGGGGGACGTTGTGGAAGTACCGGAAGTACCCGAAGAAACAGCCTCGGACATACCCGAGGGAACAACCGAAGAGGTGCCCCGGCCGCCGCGCCGCCGTGGCCGCACCACACTCCTGATCGCAGTCGCAGCCGTGCTCGGTGTCGTCGCCGGTACCTGCACGGGTTTCGTGGTTCAGGCGAACCGCGCACCCGACAAGCTGCCCTCGCTCTCGCAGGCGACGCTGACGCAGGCGAAGGGCCCCGCTCCGGAGCCCCTGTCCGCCGCCCAGGACCACCGGGTCAAGACGGACGGCGACCTGCGCAAGCTGCTGCTGAAGCGGCCGAGCGGGGCGCGGGACGCGGGCTACGAAGTCGGTGTGGACGGGTGGATGGACCTCGCCGAGTACGCGGAGACGTTCGACAAGCCGGCCGGCGCGTTCAGTGACCTCGTCGCGAGCGAGTTCCGCCGCGCGGCCGTCGCCAACTGGCGTGAGGGCAGCTCGCTGTTCGTCGAGATCCGGCTCGTGCAGTTCCGCCAGGAGGACGAGCTCGTGACCGCTTCCGACTCGGACGACGCCTACTACTGGGCCGAGAAGGAGTCCCACACCGACAGCTGGCCCATCCCGGGCACGGGCGACGGGATGGCGTACGTCCACAACTCGCCGGACCGCGAGGCCGGTTACACGGACGTCTACAACGCCGAGGCGCACGCCTGGCGCGGTGACGTCGAGATGGACATCTGGGTCTCCTCGGCGAAGCCCGTGCCGAAGAAGAAGATCATGGACCTGGCCGAGCGGCAGATGGAGCGGCTGTGACCACCGAGAACCAGCCGGAACAGAAGCCGGAGCAGGAGCCGGGGGCAGAGCCGGAGACGGACATACTCGTCCCCGAACTCGTCGGCAGCTCCGAGGAGTTGACCGCCGAGACGGTCGGGAAACCGGTGCGCAGGGGCCGTATCGCGGCGATCGCCGGGGCCGCGCTGCTCGCCGTCGCCGTGATCGGCGGGGTCGGGTACACCGTCGTGACCGTGAACGGCGCGGACCGGGACGCGGGGGACGCCGTATGGACGTTCCCGAAGGTGTCGGCGGAGAAGGCGACGGGCGGCGGCAAGGTGAGCACGCTCGCGGCGGCGCTCGTGCCGTACGGGCCGGACGGGTGGAGCCAGGGGCCCGACCTCGAGGAGTACGGGCACGACGTGGCCTTCTCGGGCGCGCAGGCGACGGCGTTGCGCAAGGACGCGCTGAGGGAACTGCCGCTCAAGCAGCGCAAGCCGCTGGAGAAGGAGATCGACAAGCAGCACACCAAGGGCTTGGCGATGCGCAGCTATGTCAGCACCGACGAGCAGGCGTCCGTCTACACGGACAAGGCGTCGACGGTGAGCATCGTGCTGGCCCAGATCGCGGACAAGACGGCGGTACGGAACGCCTCCCGCTTCCAGAACGAGTTCCTCGACGCCCTGGGCGTCTTCCGGCCCGGCCCGTCGATCAACGGCTACAAGGACGCCAAGTGCTTCCTCTCCCCGAAGGACGCCGACGAAAAGCTCGACACGATCTACTGCTCCGCCTACCAGGGCGAAATCCTGGTCACCCTCACCGCGAAATCCGCCCGCCCGATGCAGACGTACGCCATCGGCCGTCTGCTCCAGGAACAACTCGACCGCATCAAGGACCCGGGGGAGGCGGTATGACCGACCAACAGCACGAGACTCCAGCACCGACACCGACGGACACACCACCGGCCCCTACGCCGACGATCCCTGCGCCGTCCTCGGAGCCTGCGACCGACGCCGCTGAGGTCCCGGCCGTACCGGCTGCTGCAGAAGCCCCGGCTGCCCCGGCGGCCACGGAGTCTCCGGTCGTCCCGCCTGCATCCGAGTCTTCGGCTGCTCCGGCAGCCACGGAAGCTTTGGTCGTCCCGGGTGTCTCCGGGTCGTCGGAGGCCGCGGCGGACGTGGAGCCTGAGGTCGCTCCGGTCGCTCCTGTTGCTTCCGAGGCCCCGGCCGCTCCGGTCGATGCCGAGCCTCCGGCCGCTCCGGCTGTCGCCGCCGAGGCTCCGGCACCCCCGGCACCCCCGGCACCCCCGGCACCCACTGAACCCCCGCTCGCCTCCGCGCCGGCCCCAGAAGCCCAGCCCACCACCCCCCGCAAAGACCGCCGGGTCCTCCGTGCCGTTCTGCGATGGGGGGCCGCCGTCGTCGTGTTCGCGGTGGTCGGGGCCGGGACGGCCTACGGGATCGCCGGGATGAAGCGGTCGGACGTGCCGGGGCTCGGGACGGTGTCGGACGGGCGGTGGACGTTTCCCACGGTCAGCAAGCCGCCGTTGCCGACAGGCAGCCCGGGGCCGTTCGCCACGGCGAACGCGGCGGGGGCCCACTTCGCCGACCTGCGGGCGCTGGTGCTGCCGGCGCCGAAGGGAGCCGTAGCGGACAAGGCCCTCGACGGCACCGACGGCTGGCTCGCGACGAAGGTGTTCCTCGCCGAGTTCTCGGCCGCCGACGACCGCACCGAGATCGCGCAGAAGCTGACCGACCAGGGCCTGCGGCACGTCGCCGCGCGCGGCTGGACCACCCCGGACGGCACCCACACCCGGATCTACCTGCTCCAGTTCGACACGGCGACGGTCGCCGACGAGGTCTCCAAGGGCCTGGCCGGGTACGCGGCGCCCACCTACTCGGTCCGCGGCGCCGACGGCTACGAGTCCGACGACGACTTCCCGGACGCGGCCAAGATCACGAACGTCTCGCTCCAGCCGTACGTCGAGACGAAGCCGTACGGCGCCGAACAGGTCCGCCTGGGCTTCGTCACGGCCGGCGACACCCTCGCGATGATCGTGCAGTCGAAGAAGGGGCAGGCCGAGGCCGTCCCGTTCCAGCAGACGGTGACCTTGCAGAGCGAGCTGCTCGACTAGCCGTACCTCGCAGAGAGCACCGGGCCCCGGCCGACTAAGCTGGGGCCCGGCCCTGATTACGCGCATCGCTCAAGGAGCACCCGTGGAGATCTTCTTCGAAACCCTGCTGGTCCTGGTCTGCGTCGGCGTCCTCGCCTTCGCCGGACTGACCGTGAAGAAGCTGTACCAGGGCCAGCGCTGACCCCCACCGAGGAACTGCTGACGTCATGATCGAGATCCCGTCCGACCTCCACAAGGACCTGGTCCCCCTCGTCTTCCTGCTCGGCGAGTGGGCCGGCGCGGGCGTGCACGACTTCCCGGGCTCCGAGAAGTGCAACTTCGGCCAGGAGGTCTCCTTCACGCACGACGGCCGCGACTTCCTGGAGTACCGCTCCCACACCTGGGTCCTTGACAACGACGGCAACAAGGTCCGCCCCCTGGAGACCGAGTCCGGCTTCTGGCGCATCGACGCGGACCGCAAGGTAGAGGTCACGATGACCCGCGACGACGGAGTCGTCGAGATCTGGTACGGCGAGCTGGCGAAGCAGAAGCCGCAGATCGACCTCGTCACGGACGCCGTCGCCCGCACCGCCGCCTCCGGCCCCTACACCGGCGGCAAGCGCCTCTACGGCTACGTCAAGAGCGACCTCATGTGGGTCGGCGAGAAGCAGACCCCCGAGGTCGAACTCCGCCCCTACATGTCCGCTCACCTGAAGAAGGTCGTCACCCCGGACGACGTGGAACGCTGGGCGAAGGCCCTCCCGGACGACATGCCGGACGACGGGATTGCTTTCTTCAAGTAGGCCTAGACTCGTGGGTGTGGTGAGCACCCAAGGCACAGACCAAGGCACTGACCAGGGCACCGACTGGAAGAGTGATCTGCGGCAGCGCGGTTACCGGCTGACCCCGCAGCGGCAGCTCGTGCTCGAAGCCGTGGACAACCTGGAGCACGCGACCCCCGACGACATCCTCATCGAGGTGCGGAAGACCGCGTCGGGGGTCAACATCTCCACGGTGTACCGGACCCTGGAGCTCCTGGAGGAGCTTCAGCTGGTCAGCCATGCCCACCTCGGGCACGGGGCGCCGACGTACCACCTCGCCGACCGGCACCACCACATCCACCTCGTCTGCCGCGACTGCACGAACGTCATCGAGGCCGATGTCGAGGTCGCCGCCGAGTTCCGGGCCAAGCTGCGCGACACCTTCGGCTTCGAGACCGACATGAAGCACTTCGCGATCTTCGGCCGATGCCGGGACTGTTCCCTGAAGACTTCAACTGAGTCTTCAATTACCGAGTCGTAGGCTTACTCGTATGAAGAGTCCCCTGCTGTCCCTGCCCGGCGCCGTCTCCGGCGAAGGAGTGGACGAAGGCGTCGCCGCCCACTACGGCGACCTGTTCCGCGAGCAGCGCGCCCTCGCCGACGGCACCGGTTTCGTGGACCTCTCGCACCGCGGTGTGGTCGCCGTCACCGGCGGCGACCGGCTGAGCTGGCTGCACCTCCTGCTCACCCAGCACGTCACCGACCTCCCCGTGGGCGTCGCCACCGAGGCGCTGATCCTCTCGGCGCACGGCCACATCGAGCACGCCCTGTACCTCGTCGACGACGGCGTCACGGTCTGGATGCACACCGAGCCCGACACCCAGGACGCGCTGATCGCCTACCTGGAGTCGATGAAGTTCTTCTATCGGGTCGAAGTCGCCGACAGGACAGGGGAGTTCGCGGTCGTGCATCTTCCCGCCGGGTCCATCGCCCCGGTCCCCGTCGGCGTCGTCGTACGCGAGACGCCGTACGGCCGCGATCTCTTCCTCCCGCGCGCCGACCTGGAGTCGTACGCCGAGAAGGCGGGCCCGCCGGCCGGGCTCCTGGCCTACGAGGCGCTGCGCGTCGAACACCACCGCCCCCGCCTCGGCTTCGAGACCGACCACCGCACCATCCCGCACGAACTGGGCTGGATCGGTACGGCGGTTCATCTGCAGAAGGGCTGCTACCGGGGGCAGGAGACGGTCGCGCGAGTGCAGAACCTGGGCAAGCCGCCGCGTCGGCTCGTCTTCCTCCACCTCGACGGCAGCGAGGTCCATCTCCCGGGCCACGGCACGGAGTTGCGGCTCGCGGAGGAGGGAGCGGAGGGGCGGAAGATCGGCTTCATCACCACCGCCGTACGGCACCACGAACTCGGGCCGATCGCCCTGGCGCTGGTGAAGCGGAACGTGCCGGTGGACGCGCCTCTGCTGGCCGACTCGACGGCCGCGGCCCAGGAAGTCGTCGTAGAGCCCTAGAACCCGAGAACCCTTAGAGGTCCACGACCACGGTGAACGGGCCGTCGTTCGTCAGCGAGACGCGCATCTGGGCGCCGAAGCGGCCCGTCGCCACCGTGGCGCCCAGGGCGCGGAGTTGGGCGACGACCTCGTCGACCAGCGGCTCGGCGACATCGCCGGGGGCGGCGGCGTTCCAGGTGGGCCGGCGGCCCTTGCGGGCGTCGCCGTAGAGGGTGAACTGGCTGATGACCAGGAGCGGGGCATCGATGTCGCTGCACGACTTCTCGTCGTGCAGCATGCGGATCGACCAGAGTTTGCGGGCCAGTTGGGCCGCCTTCTCCTTGGTGTCCTCGTGGGTGACGCCGACGAGGACGCACAGGCCCTCGCCCTCGATCGCCCCGACCGTCTCGCCGTCGACCACGACGCTCGCGCCGTCCACCCGTTGCACCACTGCTCGCATGGGTCCCATGATGCCGTGCGGACGAGAAGGACTCCGGGCGGGTCTATTTTTGTTCCTTAACCCCCCATCTGGGGCCGTTCGGGGGCACTCGGTCACATAGCGGCCAGTTGGGGTGGCACGATGCTGTCTACACGCCGGTCGAGGGGACGGGTAGAGGCACATGAGCACACCGAGTACCGGGCAGCCCCGCGGGACTGTCTCGCTGATCCGCGCGGGAGGACCGGCCACGCGCCGCCCGCCCGTGCAGCGCGTCGACAGCCCGATGCTGCCCGCCGAACCGGCCGCACCCGACCTGACCGCACTGCGCCTCCCGGAGCTGCGCGGGGTGCGCCGCGACGCCCAGCGCGACGAGGCCGACCTGAGTTACGTACGACGGCTCCTCCAGGGCCGTATCGACATCCTGCGGGCCGAACTGGCCCGCCGTTCCCCCGCGGGCGCGGCCTCGGTGGTGGACCGTCTCTCGGAGATCCTCACCGACGCGCCCGCCCGGCACCGTTCCTCGGCCCGGCACGTCACGCTCGGCACCCCGCACAGCGAGGAGTACCGGCTGCTGGCCGCCGAGATGCTCGCCGAGGTCGAGCTCTCGGACCTGGAGGCGCGCACCGACCTGGAGCTGACCACCGCGATGGGCCGGCTCGTACGGTACGAACAGCAGGTGTCCCGGCGCCGTCAGGTCCTCCAACACACGGCCGACGGCTGCAGCGCGGAGATCGCCCGCAGGTACCGTGAGGGCGAGGCGCAGGTGGACGACCTGCTCGTGTGACTGGTGTGAGGGGTGCGCGTGACGGCCGAGGATTCCTTCATCGCACCTCCGGTGCTCGCCGAGGTGGTCCGCTCCGGCTTCGTCGAGAGCCGCCACCGGGGCAGCCTGGTGATACTGGCGCCGGACGGCTCCGTGGAACTGTCCCTGGGCGCCACGACCACCCCGATCTTCCCCCGCTCCTCCAACAAGCCGATGCAGGCGGCCGGCGTCCTGCGCACGGGCCTCGACCTCACCGGCGAGCGCCTGGCCCTCGCCGCCGCGAGCCACTCCGGCGAACTCTTCCACCGAGATCTCGTACGGCAACTTCTCGCCGAACACGGCCTGGACGCAGGCCAGTTGCAGTGCCCGCCGGACCTCCCGCTGGACCCGGTCGAGCAGGAGACGTACCTCGCGTCGGGCGCCGTACGCGACCGGATCGCCATGAACTGCTCCGGCAAACACACCGCGATGCTGGCGGCGAGCGCGCTGCGGGGCTGGCCGCTGGAGTCGTATCTCGACCCGGACCACCCGCTCCAAAAACTTATCCACAGGGTTGTGGAAGAAGTGGCGGGCGAGCCGGTCACCGCCGTGGGCACGGACGGCTGCGGCGCCCCGCTCCTGGCCATCACCCTCACCGGCCTGGCCCGCGCCTACCGCTCCTTCGTCCTCGCCGCCCCCGACACCCCGGAACGCCGAGTCGCCGACGCGATGCGCGCCCACCCCGAGTACGTCGCCGGCACCCGCCGCCCCGACACCCTCCTGATGCGCGCGGTACCGGGCCTGCTGTCGAAGATGGGCGCGGAGGCCGTACAGGCGGCGGCCCTGCCGGACGGACGCGCCGTGGCGTTCAAGGTGGAGGACGGGGCGGGTCGGGCGCTGGGGCCTGTGCTGAGGCGGGCGCTGGACCTGATGGGTGTGCGGGTGCCGGAGTTCGGGAGGGTGGCGGTACTGGGCGGGGGACGCGAGGTGGGGGAGATCCGGGCGGCGTTCTAGCAGCCACTTTTCGGCGGCGTGAACCTTCAGCCCGTCCGGCGTTTGAGGACGAGGCCGTTCAGGCCGAAGCGGGGGTCTGGGGGCGCAGCTCCCAGGGATGATGGGGGTCCCCCCGCTCGAGCGAAGCCGAGAGTGGGGGAGGGCAGGGGC